>Ga0207091_1044_pt1 | contig 29878 bp, 20 predicted proteins | sample Alteio_BWMinHeat_47_FD_153534 | JGI IMG/M metagenome (GOLD analysis project Ga0207091, IMG submission 153534) | Enriched cells from forest soil in Barre Woods Harvard Forest LTER site, Petersham, Massachusetts, United States -... | ecosystem: Environmental > Terrestrial > Soil > Temperate forest >... | reverse complement strand
TGTATCATCAACCGGTGGCCTTTTAAAAAGGTATGGTTTATGTCGTGCAGGCCTATGGTTATTTCCTCGGGCTTGCCGGGCGTGAATGGCTCGGGCTTTGAAAAACTCTTTCTAAAACGCCCACGGAACACCTCCATGGTAACAGGCAGTTCGTAGCCGCTCATGGCCAAGTTTTTAGGGTCAATATTGGGGTACACGTCAATCAGCTTTACCACAAAATCGGCATCGGTGGCGGTGGTGCTTGCAAATAGGTGGGCTATTACCTTGCCGGTTACAGTAAAGTTTTCTGTAAGGCTGTCGCCTGTAAAACTTATAACGTCCGGCCTACTGGTTACAAAGCGTTGGTCTTCCACATGCCATTGCCGCCAGCGGCTGCCAGTGCCGTAGGTGGCTTCAATTGGTTCCTCACGATAAGGCACCGGCGTCGCGGGGTCGCTAACATAACTTACCGAGCCGGCGCTGCTTGCGGGTTTTGTGAAGCTGGTGGAGTGGTCGGCGGTTATGTATAATTTTTTTACTTCGGCTTCTTTTGGCGGCCAAGCGGTGTACGTTTTCCAAACGTTGGTGCCCGTTTGAAAGCAGTTGGCCTCCGCAAACTTACCATCGCCTATGCCTTTTAGCCAGTAATCAAACCATTGCTTTTGCAAAGCCTGAAACCATACTGCCGTTTTGCTCCCAAAATCTATCTTGCCAAGGCTGTCCGCCTTGCCCCGCATCCACCCGCCATGAAACCATGGGCCAAGCACGATGAAGTTGCGGTTAAAGCTGTCTTTCTTCTCAAGCTGGTCGTACATTATCTGTGGGCCGTTCAGGTCTTCCTGGTCGTAATAGCCGCCAACATGCATAATGGGTATCTGAGGCGTGCGCACGGTTGTTAACATGCTCTGCCTCACCCAAAAACTGTCGTAGTTGGGGTGCTTGGCAAAATCGTTCCAGGATGGCAGCCTGCCATGATAATACTTCTCGTTTACGTTTCTCAGCGAGCCTAACTTTAGGTACCAGTCATAAATATCGTATTGTGGAAAAGGGAAATTGCTGTTGGCTTCTTTTGCATTCTCTACCAAATAGCTGTATTCAAACCCATAGCTTAACCTAAACGCACCGTTGTGGTGGAAATCATCACCCAAAAACATGTCCGTCGGGCTTGCCTGCGGGCTGCTTGCCTTTAAGGCTGGGTGTGGGTCAACGGACGCGTCCAGCGCCAAGTAGCCGCCATAGGATATGCCCAATATGCCAGCCTTGCCATTGTTGTTGGTTACATTTTTTACCAACCAGTCAACCGCGTCATAGGCATCGGTGCTTTCGTCGGTTTTGGTTTTGTCGGTAACATGGTACAGCGGCCTGTTCATCTCAAAGCTGCCCTCGCTTTTAAACTTGCCCCGTAAGTCCTGAAAAACAAATATATACCCTGCCTGGGCCAGCGTTGTAAACGCACCCAGCGCACTGCTGCTTATAGTATTGTCAACCCTTATGGTATTGTCCGCGCCATACGGTGTGCGTTCTATTAAAAACGGCAGCGGTGCGGCTTGGTATGTTGGGGACAGCACCACGGTAAACAGCTTTACGCCATCCCGCATGGGTATCATGTATGCTTTTTTGGTGTAGGAACTAACGGTGTCAGTTTGGGCATTGATGCTGCTAAAAAGGAATAGGAACACAAGGATTTGAAGCAGAATTTTTCTCATGTTAGTTTATGTTTTGGCATGGTTTACAAAATGCTTGATTCTGTACATTGATATCGTAAATATACTATCAACGTATTTTAGTTAAACAAAGGCAGTCTCAACAATTTACGTATTTTTGTTGTTGCACAAGTTATGTAGGCCCTTGGCGCTTAAAATGAAGTTTTATAAACACAATATAGTTGTTTTTTTGTTGCTGTTTTCAAAAATGGCCGTTGCCTCACATATTTCGGGTGGCGAGCTTTTTTATAAATATATCGGTCCCGGTGCCTTGCCCAACACAGACGAATACAGGATTACCGTACGCCTTTTCAGGGAATGTAATTCTACGGGGCAAGCACTTAATACTGAGTCTGTTACCGTTGGGATTTTTTATACGGCAGATAATTCCCTTTATACAAGCCTCTATCTTAATAAACTTTGGGATGGCGACCCACCGGTTATTCAAAACACACCTGGGGCCATTCCATGTTTAACGGGTGACGGAAGCCTTTGCTATCAAATTGGCCTTTTTGATAGTGTAATCGACCTTCCTAAAACCGCAGAGGGTTACACCCTTAGCTGGGTAAGGTGCTGCCGGCAGCAGGTTACTAATGTTAGAAACACCCCCTACCCAGACAGTGCGCAAGGCTCAACATTTATAACCCATATAGCAGGAACAAATGTATTGCCAACAGGCTTCAATAGTTCCCCAGAATTTGTGGTAAAAGACACGGTATTGGTGTGCGCAGGCAAACCTTTTAAACTGGATTTTAGTGCGTTTGACCCAGACAATGATTCGCTGGCATATACCTTTTGTGATGCATACTCGGGGGCTACCCCGGGCGACCCGGATCCTCCCCCCGATGATATACTTTCGCTTGCAAAACTGCCGTACCTGTACCCCTATTCGGGCGGGGAACCATTGGGGAAGGCCGTTACTATTAATGCACAAACAGGTTTGATAACCGGTGTCGCGCCCCCCACAGCGGGAAAGTATGTGGTGCAGGTTTGTGTTGAGGAGTACAGGAAGGGGGTTCTCTTAAATATTCATCACAAAGACTTTATTCTTAAGATAGCTGACTGCGATTTTGCGTCAGCGCAGCTAAATCCGTCCTATTTAACATGCGGCGGTTTTGGCCTCCAGTTCGAAAACCAATCAGCATCCGCCGCGATATATTCATATTTCTGGGACTTTGGCGTGCCGGGTGCAACCAATGACACATCTTCACAACCCCAGCCTTTTTTTAATTACCCTGATAGTGGCACTTACAAGGTAAAATTAGTGGTGAACCGAAGGGGGAGCTGCGGCGACTCCACTACCACGCTTGCCGAAATATACCCTGGTTTTGCTGCCAAATTTGGATTTGTAGCGCCGTGCCTGCCAGCTGCCTCTGTTTTCACAGATTCAAGCAGCACCAGATACGGCAAGGTAGCCACTTGGCAATGGAATTTTGGCGACAGCACTGGAACATCAAATAGCCAAAACCCATCTTATCAATACCAAGGCCCCGGTACAAGAAATGTAATGCTCATCGTTACCAACAGCAAAGGCTGCGCAGACAGCATCACCCGGCAGGTATTTGTACCCGGCCAACCTGTGATAACGCTGCCTTCGGCGGATACATCGGTCTGCAACTTAGACACACTGCGGCTTTCTGTAAGCGCCAGCCCCTCAAGCACATTTATCTGGACACCGGCCATAAATATCATCAACGCAAATTCATCATCCCCCATTGTTTTCCCAATTGCCCAAACCACTTATACTGTTTTTGCGCTAGATAGCAATGGGTGTAGCAATACGGCTTCCATTGTGGTAAATGTATTGTCGCTGCCCACGGTATCTACCATTGGGGATACGGCTATCTGCAACGGCTCGTCAATAACGCTCTCAACAACGGGTACCGGAACCGGCTACCAGTGGTTGCCGGGCATAGGTATTTCCGACTCAACATCCCAAAGCCCTGTGGCCAGTCCCCTGTTTAGTACACAGTATATTGTTACTGCAATTAATACCTCGGGCTGTTTGGCAAAGGATACCGTGAATTTAATTGTACATGCATTGCCTGTTGTAACAGTTTCGCCGGATTCGTTGATATGCAACGGTGGCTCAGCCCAGTTGGCCGCTTCGTCGCCTGTTACAGTATCCTATAGCTGGACGCCGATAACCGGCTTGAACCGCCCCTTAACAGCCAACCCGGTGGCCTCACCCACGCAAACCACCACATACAAGGTTGCGGTTACCGACAGCAATGCCTGCGGCAGCACGGACACTGTGGTAATAACAGTGATACCCAAGCCTGTATTTTCCGTAACGCCATCATCCAAAAATATTTGCCGTGGCGACAGCGTTGTGCTAACAGCATCCGGTGGGGAGGTATACCAATGGCTTCCCGCAACAAATATTTATAGTGATACATCGGCCGCGACAGCGGTTTTTCCACAAAATACCATCACATACACAGTGGCCATAACCAGCAAAACCTGCAACATAGTTGATTCGGAACGGGCTGTTGTTGATGTAAGCCCGCCTTTTCCGCTGAATATTACAAAGTCAAACGACTTGGATTGCTTTATTGGGCAGGCAACGCTACATGCAACCGGGGGCACTGAATACGTTTGGACGCCCACTGCCACTTTAAGCAGCCCGGACATAGACGACCCGGTGGCTTCGCCGTTTGAAACTACCACATATTATGTTACGGCTCGCAACGGCACCGCTTGCGTTGAAACGGACAGCATTCAACTGAAATTGATAACTGACAATGTACCAAACGGGTATTACATGGCATCCGCCTTTACACCCAACGGCGACGGGCACAACGACTGTTTTGGGGTGAAAGATTGGGGCGGGATAAAGGCAATCCAGTTTTCCGTATATAACCGCTGGGGCAACCTCCTCTATTATTCTGAAAGCCCCTCCGGCTGCTGGGATGGTACCTACAAAGGCATTGCACAAGCCCCGGGCACCTATGTTTACCAGGTTACAGCAAGCACTGTGTGTGGGAATGTGTATAGGAAGGGAACGATTGTGTTGATAAGGTAGGGGGGAAGAATTATTTACAACAGATATAAATCACATGCCCACAATTCTATAAGTTTTGTAAGAATCATTATACAAACAAAAAAAGTTTTAAGTGTGAGAAGTATTTTAACAATAATAGCTTTGGCTTTGCTAATAATATCCAAGGGACAGAAGGCTCCTAATAGGACAGATAAGACTGGGTCAAGACAAGGTTTTTGGACGATATGCAAAGATACATCTGCTGAGTCCGGTATGTATATCAACAATAAAAGAGAAGGTCAATGGATATTTTATGAAAATAGTCGCTTGGTAAAAATCCTGTCTTATATAAATGACAATTTGGATGGGTATTCCATTAGTTTTAATTATGATGGCTCGGTTTACAGAAATTTTTGTTACAAAAATGGAATGTTGAACGGTAGGGCTATATTTTATTCAAAACAAGGATATCTGCGAGCAATATATATGTTTAGTAATGATGGCATCGATAAGATTGATTATTACGATGCCGAAGACAAAGATGTTCCTCCGCGATTTCATGGATACGTACCATCTCTTACCGTTGACAGTCTTACTCGTCGACTTCCCTATTAGAAAAACAACGAATGCACTGAGCGGATTGCAAGGTGTTCCCGCTCCAAGCTTGGTCGCTTTTTTTTTGCTCCTCGTAGCTCCGAACGATGAAGTGAGTGACACACCGCCGATGCCACAAATACCTCAGCCCGTCCCACAATTCCTACAGGCAACTGCTCGTAGCAGGCCTTGGATATAGCTTATGGGTCTGCCGCCCCTCGTGTTAAATGATATTAACACAACAAAACAGCGTAAAAAAACGTCTTACATTCATGCGTTTTTAAAATAATTGTTGCACGGGTTAAATTAAGCAAACCCCCATACTGCTTTTTTACGTTTTACACATACATGGGGTTTATTTTACGATGAAAAAACACTTTACACTAATAATATTACTTTTTATTGCCGTTCCCTCCTTTGCATTACATATTGCAGGGGGCGAATTATACTATACTTATGTTGGCCCCGGGGCGGATGCCAACACCGACAGGTATCTTATAACGTTGCGCCTCTTCAGGGAATGTATGCCCGTAACGCCGTTAGGGCAAACTGCGGCACCCATGCCCACGGAGGTGGAATTGGGCATATTTATAAACAATGCCGGCGGGGGCTCGCTTTACCAACACCCCAATGTAAACAGGTCGGAGTTTGACATAATACAATTAAAGGCCCCATTAACCTGCATACTTAACCCGCCGGTGGTTTGTTACCAGGTTGGCTATTTCCCGCTAACGGTTGACTTGCCGAAGCAGCCCCTCGGCTATACCATTGCGTACCAAACATGCTGTAGGTCGTTCAGCATCCAAAATATTCAATTTTTTCCTATTCAGGGGCAAATAGCCCCGGCAGAGGGCGCTACCTATACCGCTACCATACCCGGCACAAACACAATTGGCACTGAGGTAAATTCAAGCGCTATTTTTGCTGTAAAGGATACAGTGCTTGTTTGCCAGCAAAAAAAGGTGATGCTTGATTTCAGCGCAACAGATCCTGATACTAAAAACCCATTGTATGGTGATTCCCTTTCTTATTCATTTTGTGCGGCTTATGACAGAGGGGATGCGATAGGCTCAGGGGATCAACTGCCGTCAAATCCTCCTTATAACGATGTAAGTTATGTAAACGGGTTCAGCGGCGCTACGCCGCTTGGGTCTGATGTCGTCATAAATCCTACCACGGGCATTATTACAGGCACCATCGGCGCGGCCGGAGGGTATGTTGTAAATGTTTGCGTTTCCGAATGGCGGCATGGCCAAATTATAAGCGTGCATCGAAAGGATTTTTTGTTACGTGTGGCCGCCTGTGATTTCCCGGATGCAAACCTAAACCCCACTTATACAAACTGCGAGGGATATGGGATGGCGTTTCAAAACCAGTCAACATCGGCAGCCATAACCTCCTATTATTGGAACTTTGGGGTGCCTGGTTCCACCACAGATACATCCAGCAGCCCAACGCCGAGTTTCACCTATGCCGACACTGGTACTTATACGGTAAAATTGGTGGTAAACAGAGGGCAGCAATGTACTGATTCGGCCAGCACGCTTGTAGGCATATATCCTTATTTTGTGGCCAACTTCGGGATTGTGGGCAACTGTCTTGTGACCCCCTACCAATTTATTGATTCGTCTGTAACTACATATGGCTCGGTAAATAGCTGGCTGTGGAATTTTGGCGATAATTCTGTAGATTCTGTCCAAAACCCCAGCTATAAATATTCAACTGCGGGCTTGTACAACGTGACTTTAACCGTTACAACTACCAAGGGCTGCGCGGATACAATAACCAAAGAGCTAAATGTATTGGAAAAACCCGCGATAATCCTGCCCTTTACTGATACTTTGATATGTAATGTAGATACTTTGCAGCTTTTTGCCAGTACCAGTGCAAGCTCACAATTCACGTGGTCGCCAGGGTATAACATCATAAACCCGGGGTCAGGGAGCCCTTTGGTTTATCCCAAAACCACTACCGTTTACACCGTTTTGTCAGATGACGGGCATGGCTGCACCAATACTGACTCGCTCACCGTAAATGTTGTCGGCAAGGCGTATGTAAGCCTTGGGAACGACACAACCATTTGCGGCGGCGACAGTATAATGATAAACACCCAAACCAATGCCCTTTATTTTGCATGGCTGCCTGCGGCTCGCTTAAGTAGTCCATCGGTTATGGATCCCTATGCCCAGCCACAAAACACCACTACATACTCGGTGGTGGCAAGCATCAGCCCAAAATGTACAACCACCGCCAGCATTACAATAAGAGTAGTACCCTACCCCATGTCGAACGCAGGGCCTGACACAAGTGTATGTTTTGGCAAAAGCGTGCGGTTGAATGGCTCGGAAAACGGGACTTCGTTTTCCTGGTCGCCAACCAATACCTTGTACATGGCGAATACCCTTACACCAATAGCCGGCCCCGAAACCACCACTACCTACGTTCTGGCAGTGTATGACACAGTTGGCTGCCCCAAACCCGGCCTCGATTCCGTTACGGTGTTGGTAGTGCCACCAGTTAAGGCTTTTGCAGGGAATGATACCGCAATTGTTATTAACCAGCCGTTGCAGCTAAACGCGACGGGAGGCTTATTTTATGCATGGTCGCCAAGTGCAGGACTAAGCAACCCCAATATATCTAACCCTATTGCGCTTTTTGAGGGCGGCGAAATTGATTCAATTACATACGTGGTAAAAGTTAGCACAGCGGAAGGATGCTCAGGATATGCGGATGTTACCGTGCGCATTTTTAAAACGAAGCCTGAAATTTTTGTACCTACGGCTTTTTCACCCAACGGCGATGGCATAAATGACATACTTAAACCCGTAGTGGCTGGCATGAAGCAGTTTGATTTTTTTAGAATATACAACCGCTGGGGAAATATGCTTTTTAGCAGCGAAGACCAGTATTCCGGGTGGGACGGCAATTTTGGGGGAATACCACAACCCAGCGGCACCTATGTTTTTGTAGCGCAGGCAGTTGATTATCTGGGGCATATTTATAGCAAGAAGGGCACGGTGGTACTGATTAGGTGATTATTCATTAAGATAAAAAGGTATTCTGTACAATGGTGTCTTACATTGTAGCTTCAATAACTATTTTCGCACCATGAATAAAATCATACTTGTTACGGGCGCAACATCTGGCTTTGGAAAAGCCATTGCAGAAAAATTTGCATCGCAAGGTTGGGACTGTATCATCACAGGCAGACGAAAGGAAAGGCTGGATGAACTGGCGCAAGCTTTGACCAGCTCTTATCGCATAAAAGTGCTTGCCTTGCATTTTGATGTGCAAAAAAGGGCCGATGCCTTTGATGCTGTAAAAAGCATACCCGCAGAATGGCAAAATATTGCCGTGCTGGTAAACAATGCGGGGCTTGCCGCAGGCAGGGATAGTTTTGAGGATGCCAGCATTGATGACTGGGATACAATGATTGACACCAACGTAAAAGGGCTGTTGTATATGTCAAGGGCTGTGTTGCCTTTCTTTATTGCAGCAGGTAAAGGGCACATCATCAATATCGGCTCCACTGCCGGGAAGGAAGTATATACCAACGGCAATGTTTATTGTGCCAGCAAGTTTGCCGTTGATGCCATAAGCAGGGCACAACGCATTGACCTTTTGCCGCACAAAATAAAAATAACCGCCATACACCCGGGAGCCGCTGAAACAGAGTTTTCACTGGTGCGTTTTAAAGGGGATGAAACCAAAGCAAAAGCCATTTATGAAGGCTTTGAGCCGCTAAAGGCCGAGGATATTGCCGATACCGCATGGTATTGTGCCACGCTGCCACCACATGTTTGCATAAACGATCTGGTAATTACCTGCACTGCACAGGCAAATTCGTATTACACTTTTCGTCAATCGTGAATGGTGAATCGGCAAAGTGAGGACTGGGTGATGATAGTTGCAGCCTTCGTAAATGACTGATGCCCCAATGCCCTACTGACATATTTTACAGCAACAATGCTGCCAGTAGATAATCTGAAAAGAGTATTAGGATGCAGCTTACCACCACCGATGTGGTGCTTGCGCGGCCAATTTCCAGCGCGCCGCCCTTGACATTATAACCATAATAGGCCGGAATGCTGCTTATGATAAAAGCGAACGTATAGGCCTTGCACATTGCAAAGAAAACATTATAAGGAGAAAAACCAGAATGAAGGCCTGTGTCATAAGATTCCGGGGCTACTACGCCTGATAAACTGCCTGCAAGCTTGCCGCCCACAAGTGCCAATACCATGGATATAATAACAAGAAGCGGAACTACCAACAATGCTGCGAGTATCTTTGTTAATACAAGGTAATTCCATGAGTTAATACCCATAATATTTAATGCATCTATTTGTTCTGAAGTGCGCATATTGCCGAGTTCACTGGCAATTTTGCTGCCTGCCACGCCCGCAAGCACAATGCTTAATACGGTTGGCGAAAGCTCAAGTATCACACTGTCCCGCGTTATCAATGCTATTGCAGAAGTGGGGATTATCGGGCTTACCAGCATATATGCGGTTTGCACAGTTGTTACCGCACCGAGAAACAGTGAAATGATGATTACAATGGGCAATGAACCAATACCAATTTCTGAGCACTGGTGCATAAACTCTCTCCAGAACATTTTTAAATTGTCCGGTTTGCTGAACATTTTTCTCAACATAAGAAAATATCCGCCCACATGTTTAAGAAATCTTGATATCAATGTTGTCTTTTAATATTGTTATTAAAGCTCCTAATTCGTTGTTCATTTCGTGATTATAACACCGTTTCGCTTCGCACATTTGCAAATTCATCAGCTATGGCAGCAGCAGCCCGGCAAGTACATAGTCTGCAATAAGTATCATAATACAGCTTACCACTACTGCGGTTGTGCTTGCGCGGCCAATTTCCAGTGCGCCACCTTTAACATTGTACCCATAGTATGCGGCAATACTGCTGACAATAAATGCGAATGTGTATGCCTTGCACATAGCAAAAAAAACATTATAAGGAAAAAAATTGGTGTGAAGCCCAACGTCAAAATTTTCGGTTGAAATGGCACCAGAAAAACTTCCCGCAAACCTGCCTCCCCAAATGGCAAGTAGTCCTGATATAATTACAAGCAAGGGTATAACGAGCAGCGAGGCAAGAATCTTTGTCATTACAAGATAGTTGGATGTATTTATACCCATAATTTCCAGCGCATCTATTTGCTCGGTAGCCCTCATATTTCCCAATTCGCTGGCAATTTTGCTGCCCACCACTCCTGCAAGCACTATGCTCAAAACGGTAGGCGCAAGTTCAAGTATAACACTGTCGCGGGTTATTTGCGCTATGGCAGATCTCGGGATGATGGGGCTTACCAATTGATAAGCTGTTTGCACAGTTGTTACCGCGCCAAGAAATATAGATATAATTATAACAATGGGAAGCGAGCCTATGCCAATTTCGGCACATTGGTGCATAAACTCTTTCCAAAACATTTTATAATTCTCCGGCCGTGTAAACATGCTTCTTAGCAGAAGAAGAAACCGGCCAAGATGTGTTAGAAACCTTGCTATCATACCACTGATTAAACTGATTCTATTGATTAAACTGATGCATTGGATGAGCCATACCGAATTTTGGGTTGATCAACCTTTTGTACTCAAGGCTTTTTGAACCAAAGTTGATTAACATGCCTATTTCCAAATCATGAACTTCTAAATAATTTATTGCCTGGGCCAGATGAACATCCTCCAACCTCACTAATGCCTTTATTTCTAGAGAAACTGCTTTATCAACAAGAAAATCAATTCTTCTTGTGCCAACTAATTTTCCTTTGTAAAAAATATTCATTTCGTATTCCCTCTGCACAGAAACCCCCTTGAGCAAAAATTCTTCCTCCAAGGCCCGCTGATAAATCACTTCTTGAAAACCGTTGCCAAGGATTTTATGAACCTCAATGCAGCAACCGATTATTTTTCCAGTCAGTTCAGAGTATTTATAATTGCCGTTTATTATCTCCTTCATGGGAAATCAGTTCAATCATTTAAATCAAGTTAATCAGTGGTCAATGCTTCTTCTTCTTCAGCCTTTGCCACCAAGGCGATGACTGTACCACTTCGTCATTATCCAGTTTGCACCTTATCTGCGCATCTACCACTGCAATATTAGCCATATTAATAATCCCCCGTACGGAACTGCCCAACTGCAGCACATGCACTGGTTTTTTAAGACCTAGCAATATGGGACCAATAGCATCCGCGCCGCCAACTTCTTTTAGCAAGTTATAAGCAACATTGCCTGCCGTAAGGTTGGGAAAAATCAGTGTATTTACATCCTGGTCAACCAAGGTGCTGAACGGGAAATTTTCCTTTAAAATGTCGTTATTAAAGGGAACCCAGGCCTGCATTTCGCCATCAACCACCAGCGAAGGGTCCTTTAGTTTAACAAGCCTTGTGGCCTCTGCCACCAGTTTAGCTTCCGGCGAGTCGTTGCTGCCAAAATTACTATAGCTAAGCATGGCGATGCGTGGAACAAGGTTGAAATTGCGTACTTCTTTGGCCGCCAGTAGGGTAATATCCGCAAGCTCTTCAGCGGTGGGGTTGAAATTCACAGTGGTGTCTGCCAAAAACAAAGGCCCCTTCTTTGTTAGCAACAGGTACATGCCCGCTATCTTTTTTACGCCTTCCTCCGTGCCTATTACCTGTAATGCCGGGCGGATCGCCTCGGCGTAGTTACGTGTAAGACCCGATATCATGGCATCCGCGTCGCCCGTTTCTACCATCATACAGCCAAAATAATTCCGGTCGCGCATTATTTTTTTGCTCTCATAATAATTAAACCCTTTGCGCTGGCGCTTGGCGAAAAATATCTGTGCATAGCGCTCCTTTGCCGCTTCAGACGCGTCGCTTCTTGTGTCTATTATCGGCAAGTCGGCAATATCCAATCGGTTTTCCGCGGCTATGGCGCGTATCTTTACTTCTTCTCCCAGTAAAATGGGATAAGCTATACCTTCATCGTAAACAATGCTTGCGGCTTTGAGTATTTTATGGTTGTCGGCCTCGGCAAATACAATACGGCGTGGGTCGCGTTTCGCCTTGCTGCCCAATACACGTATTAATTGGTTATCAAGCCCCAGCCTGTTGTTCAGTTCTACCACATAGCTGTCCCAATTGTCAATGGGTTTTTGCGCTACACCGCTTTCCATAGCCGCCTTTGCAACGGCCGGCGCAACAGTAGCAAGCAAACGTGGATCAAATGGTTTTGGGATGATGTAGTCAGGCCCAAATACTATCTGTTTTTTATTATACGCAAGGTTAACAATATCAGGAACCGCAGTTTTGGCTAATTGTGCCAGCGCTTTTACGGCAGCAAGCTTCATAGCCTCGTTTATCTGCCTGGCACGTACGTCCAGCGCGCCTCGAAAAATGTAGGGGAAGCCCAGTACGTTGTTCACTTGGTTTGGGTAATCGCTGCGACCAGTTGCCATGATAATATCCTTGCGTGCAGCAACCGCAGTTTCGTAATTAATCTCCGGGTCGGGGTTGGCCATGGCAAAAACCACAGGGTTTTTGGCCATGCTTTGTATCATTTCAGCCGTTAATATATTACCCGCGCTTAAGCCCACAAACACATCGGCACCCTTCATGGCCTCGGCAAGGGTAAGATTGCTTTTAGCGATTGAAAACTTTCGTCTAGTTTCATCAATGTCGGTTCTTCCGGTATGCAATACGCCTTCCTTGTCGAACATGGTAAAGTTGGCATACTCTGCCCCCAGCGAAACATACATTTGCGAACAGGCCAAGGCAGCGGCTCCGGCACCGCTAACCACAAAGCGCACCTTGCTTATTTTTTTTCTTTGCAGTTCCAGCGCATTAAGCAATGCGGCGCTGCTAATAATGGCAGTGCCATGCTGGTCGTCGTGCATTATGGGTATGTTCAACTGTTCGCGCAGTGTACGCTCAATGTAAAAACATTCGGGGGCTTTTATGTCTTCAAGGTTTATTCCTCCAAAAGTTGGCTCAAGCGCCCTGACTATCTGTACAAACTTCTCGGGGTCTTTTTCGTTTATTTCAATATCAAAAACATCTATATCTGCAAATATTTTAAACAACACGCCCTTGCCTTCCATTACCGGTTTGCCAGCCTCGGGGCCAATGTCCCCCAGGCCCAACACCGCGGTACAATTGCTTATAACTCCCACAAGGTTGCCCTTTGCAGTGTATTTGTATACATCGTCTTTATTTTTAAAAATTTCTTTGCAAGGCTCCGCAACACCGGGACTGTACGCCAAAGAGAGGTCACGTTGCGTTTTTGCCTCTTTGGTAGGGATAACTTCAATTTTTCCAGGTTTGCCCTTTGCGTGGTATTCTAATGCAGCCTCCCTTCTAAGTTCATTTGACATACTTCTTTTTAAAATTCATCAATAAATTCCAAGGCCTAAATCCCAAAGTCCAATCGATACAAAATCCCAAGGTACGATAATCGGTCGCATGCTTTTGGTTGGACTTTGAAGTTTTTCTTCTTTTGGTATTTTAAGAAAGATTGCAAATTACAGCAAATTAAACATTGGAGGGAGGCTATTAAAAACAACTATTTCTTCGTGTTGATGGAAATGGTAACGGCAGTTCCCCTGCCTTGCACTGAACTTATCTGAAAATCCTCGCCCAGTTTTATTAGAAGATCCCGACTAAACAGCAGCCCAAGACCGGTACCTTTTTCATTATCCGTGCCCCGGGTAGAAATAAATTCTTTGTTATTTATTTTTCCCAGTACACTGTCGCTTATACCCACCCCTTCGTCCTTCACCGAAATAAGCATTTTGCTCTTCAATACAGTTTGCTCTATGTAGATATTTTTGCCCTGTGGGGTAAATTTTATGGCGTTGGATATTATGTTCCTCAACACAGTGGCAATAATTTCCTTGTCAGAAAAAACTTCTGCATTTTTCTTAATGTTATTATGTACACTTACTCCCTTGCTCGTAATAGTTTGTTGATATAGCGCAATTACTTCATGAATAATATCGTACAAATTAAAACTAGCTTTCTTTATGTTGATATCAATCATCTGTTCCCTCGCCCACATAAGAGTATTGTCAAGCATGCCGGTTAAATGCTGTATGTCCATCTCAAGCATTTGGCTCAACCTCGCAAAATCTTCCAAGGTTATCACTTCCTCGCGCGTGAGTGTCAAGGTATTTTGCACTGACGCAAGCGGGGAGCGGACGTCATGGGCTATCATGGAAATAAGTTTGTCTTTAACACTATTTGTAACAAGTAATTCTTTGTTTTTTCCTGATGTTTCCTCCTGTAGTTTTTCGACAGATTTAAAGGCAATGTTCTTTTGACGGTATAATAAAATAAGAAAGAAGGCACCCACGAGTATCAAACATAAGGCAGACACTATTATTATCAGGCGATCTTGCTGCTCTGCATATTTAGTCTTTAATATGTTATTCTCGTTATTTTGCCTTTCCACCTCAAATTCAATAAGCATCCGTTGAGTAGCCCTGCTTTTTTTTTCGTTATAAATAGCATTGTTAAGCACCCGGTACTGCTGCATATAATCGTATGCTTCTTTAAAATTGCCGGTTGCCGAGTCCGACTCCGCCAAATATAAAAGACATTGCAATCCTTCATCCTTATCATTGGATGCCTTAATTTTTTCATATTCATCTTTCAGCACCACAAGCGCTTTTTTATAGTCTTTTCTCCCCAGGGCAACCTCGCCCAGGCCAATCGCCGCCCGAGCATAGTCAACATCGGCATAGCCACCGCCTGAATACAAACCAAGCACCTGGTTAAAATAAACCTCTGCATCATCATACAATTCCTGCTTTAATGCCATTATCCCAAGCTGCTGGTAGGTTTCCGCAATCTGAAACTGGGCATCCACCGATGAGAAAAGCTGGATGGCTGAATCAAGATATATTTTTGCAAGGTTAAAATAGTGCAGGTTTATGTACACTTTTGCAAGGTCTACATTGCAAATGCCTACCCTCTCTGTAGCGTTACTGTTTATAAATATTTTTTTAGCCTTCTTCAGGTACAGTTCAGCCTTTAAATAGTCGCCCATACCAAGGTATACCGAGCCAAGCTGGTGGTAAGAATACGCTTCGTTGCCGGGTGAGGGGTTTGTTTCAGAAATACTTAGCGATTTTAGCCCATACTGCAACGATTGATCCCATTCCTTTTCAGTTTCATAAACATATGCAATTCCATCATAAGCATCCTGCAGCAGGTAATCGGAATTAAGGGTTTTTGCGATGGCAGTTTCCTTAAGATAAAGGTTTAGTGCCTCGTTCGTTTTTCCATACCAGGTATAAACGCTGCCCAGCCTTGACGATGACAACGCGAGATAATATTGATTGTTGATTTTTGTTGCAATATTTACGGCGAGGTCTGCGAAGTACATTGCCCTTTGCAGGTTTAGAGTTTGGTATATATTGCTTGCATACAATAAGGCTTTTACTTTTAATGTATCATCGCTTTTGTGCTTTTCAAGAAAAATAAGTGTGCTGTCTATCCCGCGGTTTTGGGCAATACCCTGCAAAACAAAAAGCATTGTTACAGACAGCAAAACTGTCTTGGCATAAGCATTTATAGAGCTTTCGTGTTTCAAATCAGGGTACTGATATTTTATAAAAATAGATAGCTTTATAGCGATGCGCCCAGCCATGCCATTACACCAATGCCGGTTTCAATGGCGCGCTCGTCAATATTAAATTTAGGAGTATGTACATTGTGTACAATTCCCTCTGCCTCATTTCTTACGCCCAGCCTGAAAAAACACCCTGGCACCTGCTGTGTGTAATAGCCAAAGTCTTCTGCGCCCATTCTCAATTCAGTCTCCAAAACATTCCCGTTGCCCATGTATTCAGCGGCCAATTGCCACACCTCTTCCGTCAAGGCAGGATTGTTGTCAACTGTTGGGTAACCAACATCTATGTGAACATCGGCCTCGGCACCCATTGCTTCAACAAGTCCTTTTGTTTGCTTGCGGATAAGGTCGTGCGCCTTAAACCGCCAGGTTTCATCCATCGCCCTGAAGGTACCCATTAATTTAACTTCGCTGGGTATTACATTGGTAGTATTGCCGCCCTGTATAGAGCAGATGGACAACACCGATGGGGAAAAGGGGTTGTTATTTCGGGAGATGATTTGTTGCAGGCTTACAATAAGCTGCGATGCAATAAGAACCGTGTCGGCAGTAAGATGAGGCTGCGCCGCATGACCGCCCTTGCCTTTGATGGTTATGTAAATTTCATCAGCGCTGGCCATTACGCGGCCTTTTCTAAAACTGAGCTTGCCTATGTCCAGGCCGGGGTGTACATGCAGCGCGATAATAGCTTGTGGTGCAGGGTTGGTTAACACACCATCCTTTATCATTAAACTCGCACCCCCCGGATTTTTTTCTTCACCCGGCTGAAAAATAAGTTTTACCGTGCCCTCCCATTCATCCCTTAGCTCATTCAGTATTTTTGCTGCCCCAAGCAGGCAGGTGGTATGCACGTCGTGCCCGCAGGCGTGCATAACGCCGGGGGTTTGGGATTTATAGGAAACTTCATTTTCTTCAAGAATTGGTAGGGCATCCATGTCGCCACGAAGCGCAGTTATACGCTTATCTGGTTTTTTGCCCTTAATGATGCCCACCACGCCCGTTTGAGCCATGGTTACAAATGGAATGTTCCATTCTGTCAATTTAGACTGTACAAACTTTGAGGTTTCAAATTCCTTATAGCTTAATTCAGGATGCGCATGAATATATCGCCTGATTGAAACAAACTCTCCGGCGTTTTCAGAGGAAAGAGCCTTAATCTTGTCTTTCAGCATATCCAGTTTTACGTTAATAGTTTAATACAGTCGATTTGGGCGACTGACAGTCTGGCTATTAGCCAAAACGCTAAAGCTTTTTTGTTGCTGCACACTAATTTGCGGCAAGGTAGAGAAAATAAAATGAAGAAGGGATTAAGGATAACTTAATATGTAAATGTTGACAGCACCGATAGTCCGCTAATTCGTTATTGCATAGCAGATTACGTGCGATTTATTAATAGCCGCCTGATACAGCATTCGTCCCTTGCACGATGGCTACACTTGCACTGCACCCCAGTCTGGTTGCACCAGCTTCCACCAATTGTTTTGCAAACTCATAGGTGCGTATGCCGCCAGAGGCTTTTATCTGTACCTGGTCAGCGAGGTGCAGCCGCATAAGTTTAACAGCCTCAACCGTTGCGCCTTTTTCTGCATAGCCGGTTGAGGTTTTAAGGTAGTCAATGCCAGCGGCACCATAAATGTCGCAGCATTTAATAATCTCATCGTTGGTTAGCACACCGCTTTCAATAATTATTTTTACCACTTTGCCCTTGCTTTTTGCAACAGGCATTATATGGTTTATTTCATTGGCAAGGTATTGCCAGTCGTTATTCTTAAGGGCGATAAGATCGATGACTATATCCAGTTCATCCGCGCCGTCAATCATTGCCAGAACAATCTCTGCAATCTTTGCCTCTACCGCCGAGTACCCAAAAGGGAAACCAATAACAGTCGCCACCTTCACCTCGTCGCCCGCCAACAATTGCTTGGCAAGCTTTACAAATGGCGGCGGCACGCAAACCGCTGCAAAACCATACTGCTGTGCTTCCGCGCATAGTTTTTCGATGTCGGAAATAAGCGTGGTTGGCTTGAGAATGGTGTGGTCGATGTATTTAGCTATTTGCATATTAATCGAATAAAAATCTGTAACTGTAATCAGATAAAACGGGGGCGGAATCTGTCTTTTCCCTTTCATAGAGGTTAAAGGAGAACCGTCTTGCCTTTATGAGGCCCAGGTGATTGAGGTCAAAAATTCTTATCGTTTCGAGAGCCTTTTGCTGGTCTTCGTGTGAAGCCGAATCATTAGCTAGGATTTCATGCCCTGTGAAATTGTATGAAAAATATTTTGAAAACTCAAAATCAACCGCATCTGGTCTCAACAAGTATTCAGAATATTGCCTGCCTTTGGCCTGCTGGCAATGCCAGCAGCAAAAGAATAAATTGTCCCATTTATATGCAATGTTGTAATTACCTGGAATTGATTTAGGTTTAAAATGATCAATGGTAAAATCGCCTCTTTTCAAATGGGCATTATCACAATAAGAACAATGTTCATCAGTTTGCTTCAATAACTGCAATAGAATCTGCTTATAAGAACCCTCATGCCATTTAAAAGTCTGCCTATCTCCAGCACTTCTTTCACGTTCATATTCCTGACCCCATTTTGCCCAATTATTTTTAAGGATTTCGGGCTCATCCAACCGCGAAAACTTTCTCATGCGTGCAAATTTTCCTTAATGCCTTTTATCCTTTTCAATTGCCTTAATTCCATTCCTATAATACTTTCCAGTTCTATGCCCCGCTCCGCAAGCCCGTAAGCCAAAGATTGAAATTCTTCATTTTCATAGGGCAACTCGTTTATTAAAATACGATGGCGGAAATCATAAAAAAGCTTGAGTTCGTTTTCTATTGCTTCGCCAAAGCGTTCTTTAATCCCAAAAGTTTCCGCCAGTACCAAATCGTAGCTTTTAGCATCATCTGATAAAACAGGTTCTCCGTCCAAAACGGCATATTGCCCTTCTTTCTTTAAACGATACACCCATGCACCTTTTACAGACCCCACCACAAATGGCGAGTGTGTTGAGATAAATATTTGCGCGTTTTTAAAAAGCTTTTTTACAACCGGTAAAATTTTACGCTGCCAAGCGGGGTGAAGATGAATATCAATTTCATCTAAGAAGAGGATAAAGTTGCGGTCGAAAATGTCCATGTCAGTTTCCCATTCAATTCTGTCCAGCCGCATCAACAAGTCGCCCAGCCAACTTATAATTGATTTAACACCATCCGGCAAAACTTCAAAGGTCAATTGAGTTTTATTCCATTCAACAAATACATCAAAAGGCCTGCTTTTCAAATCAAATTCTATCTTTGAACCTATAATTTCAGAGATTGCATACTGTAGCTTTTTTAATGATAATTCATAATCTTTTGCGGCTTTCTCTTCTCCATTTTTAAATGCTAATGCCTCTCTTGCTTTAGTATTAGCAATCCATTGAAGCAACATCTGTGCATTTGAAGAAATAGCAAAATTCAATGAGCTGTCAAGTGGGCTTTCAATAATTTCTTTGATTGATTCTAATTTCGGGTTGCCGATTTTTCTGTAGCCAGAATAAGCAAACATTGCAAAACTACACTTCGAAGCGGCTTTTGGATTATTTATCGAAGCAATATACTTAATTAATGGAGCAGGATCTTTCCCGTCAATAATAAGCCCGTTGGGTGAATATTTATAACCAACTGAAGTTGGCACATCGCTGCCCTTGCTATAAGAATAATTGATTTCATTATGAAAATTCGTATAATTAGCCGCCTGAATTCTTGGTCTAATTAAATATGTGTCGGCATAAGATGTTAATAAATACAAAATCGTCGACTTCCCCGTTCCATTCTCTCCCGTAAAAATATGCACCTCTGCCTCGTCTTTATATTTTTCTTCTTTTTTCTTAAACTCAATATAAAGATGTTCAAAAGGCCCTATATATTTTGCATCCAATGAATGTACCCGGAAATCCTTCATAGCTAAAAAATTGAGAGCATTTACACTTGTAAATGCTCTCAAAAGTAATCAATTAACTTACTTTTTAGTGAAATGCGCTTTTTTATTGCCAAGCAGGTTTCTTCCGCAAACTCTTAACTTTCAACTCCTCACTTTTAACTCGCCGCTACGCATCCTTCCCGTGGCAATTCTTATATTTCTTGCCGCTGCCGCAGGGGCAGGGGTCGTTGCGGCCTATTTTGGGTCCTACCTTAACAGGCTCCTGCTTAACAGGCGTGGGGTCAATATAATCATTCTCATTAGCACCATAGCTTCCGCCTGCGGCATCAACTTGTTGTTTGTTGGCGCGCATGCGGCTCATGTCTGTTTTCTTTTCACGGCCTTCGCGAATAGGGGCAGGTGCATTGTTGGGGCCGGTTTGTTCCTGTGGTATATCGGCATGGCTCAAAAAGTTCACAATTTCCTTGTTCACGCCGCTGTCCATTTGCCTGAAGAGCGTATATGCCTCGCCCTTGTAAATAACCAACGGGTCTTTCTGCTCATAATGGGCCGTTTGCACACTTTGCTTGAGATCGTCCATAGCGCGCAGGTGCTCCTTCCAGGCATCGTCTATAAATGCGAGTGTGGCCGTCCTTTCAAGGGCGTTCAACAATTCAGCGCCGTTTGTTTTTATGGTTTTATCCAAGTTGGCCAATATTTGCAAACCCTTTCTGCCGTCGCTAAAAGGCACTACAACATTTTCAATATGCGCACCCTGTGTTTGGCGTATATTTTTAAATATCGGCAATACGCGCGGCATGGCTTCCTGACGACCGCGCTGGTAATTGGCGTATGCCTCGCTGTATAATTTGTCAGCGAGTGCTGTTTCCGTGCCCTTCTCAAATTCTTCGGCGTGTATGGTGGTATCCAGTCCAAGGTTTACGATCACTTCAAGTTTGAAGCCCTCAAAATCATTGTTCTCTTTAAAAGTATTTACCAAGCCATTGGCAACATCGTAAAAAGCATTATCCAGGTCAAGCGCCAAGCGTTCGCCAAACAGGGCATGGCTGCGGCGTGTATAAATAACCGTACGCTGCTTGTTCATCACGTCGTCATATTCCAACAGCCGTTTACGAATGCCAAAATTGTTTTCTTCCACTTTCTTTTGTGCACGTTCGATTGATTTGGTAATCATGCTGTGTTGTATCACCTCGCCTTCTTTGTAGCCGGCAAAGTCCATTACCTTGGCAATACGCTCGCTGCCAAACATGCGCATCAGGTCATCCTCCAGCGACACAAAAAACATGGAAGAGCCGGGGTCGCCCTGCCTGCCGGCACGGCCGCGCAACTGCCGGTCAACACGGCGGCTTTCATGGCGCTCCGTGCCAATAATGGCCAAACCGCCAGCCTCTTTTACGCCAGGCCCCAGCTTGATGTCCGTACCACGGCCGGCCATGTTGGTCGCTATGGTTATCGCGCCGCTTAAACCTGCCTCGGCAATTACCTGCGCTTCGCGGGCGTGCTGCTTGGCGTTAAGCACGTTGTGGGGCATCTGCCTTTTCCGTAAGATACTGCTAAGCAGCTCACTTACTTCAACCGAGGTTGTACCAACAAGCACCGGGCGGCCTTTTGAGCGCAGTTCCACGATTTTATCTATAACCGAGCCGTATTTTTCGCGTTTGGTTTTAAACACCAAGTCCTGCTCGTCGTTGCGTATGCAGGGTATATTTGTGGGTATGGTTACTACGTCTAATTTATAAATATCCCAAAGTTCCGCGGCTTCTGTTTCGGCTGTGCCGGTCATACCGCAGAGCTTGTGGTACATACGAAAATAGTTTTGTAGTGTAACGGTGGCATACGTTTGCGAGGCGGCCTCGATCTTCACATTCTCCTTGGCTTCAATGGCCTGGTGCAAACCATCGCTGTAGCGGCGTCCATCCAGTATACGGCCAGTTTGCTCGTCCACTATTTTAACACCGCCATCCATCACCACATATTCAACATCCTTATCAAAAAGCGTGTAGGCTTTCAATAATTGCTGTACTGTGTGTATACGGTCTGCCTTTAGCGAGTATACATTAAGCAACGCTTCCTTTTTACGCAATTTTTCATCTGTGGGCAATACGTTATCTGTGTCAATGGCTGCAAGGTCCACGCCAATATCGGGTATCACAAAGAAATTTGGGTCTTCGCCCGCAAGAGTTATCAGTTGGATGCCTTTGTCAGTCAATTCAACTGAGTTATTTTTTTCATCTATATAAAAATATAGTTCAGCATCGGCCTTTGCCATCTCGCGCTGTTGGTCGGCGAGATAATAGTTCTCTGTCTTTTGTAGTTTCTGGCGTATGCCCGGTTCACTTAAGAATTTAATAGTTGCATTGGATTTAGGCAACCCGCGGTGCGCCCTGAACAATGCAAGGCCGCCATCTTTTGGGTCGTCGTTGCCATCGGCAATTTTTTTCTTCGCCTCGTTTAAAAACTGGTTGGTGGCGCGTTTTTGAGCGTCCACCAATTTTTCAATCCTTGGCTTCAGCTCAAAAAACTGCTGGGTGGTATCATCCCTGCCAACGGGTCCGGAAATGATAAGGGGTGTACGGGCATCATCAATCAACACGCTGTCTACCTCATCCACCATGGCAAAGTGGTGTTTGCGTTGCACCATTTCATCCGGGTTGTGCACCATGTTGTCGCGCAGGTAATCAAAACCAAATTCGTTATTGGTACCATAGGTAATATCGGCCAAGTAGGCATTGCGGCGTGCGGCCGTGTTGGGCTGGTGCTTGTCAATACAGTCAACGGTCAACCCGAGCCATTCAAATATCGTCCCGTTCCATTCACTGTCGCGGCGTGCCAGATAATCGTTAACGGTAACAATGTGCACCCCCGCGCCAGCCAGCGCGTTAAGATATGCGGGCAGTGTGGATACAAGGGTTTTACCCTCACCGGTTGCCATTTCGGCAATTTTGCCTTGGTGCAATACTGCGCCGCCTATCAGCTGCACATCGTAATGCACCATGTTCCATGTTACCAAGCCGCCGGCGGCCGTCCAGCTATTTTTAAAAATAGAGGTATCGCCATCTATTCTTACATAATCTTTTTTAACGCTTAAATCCCTGTCGAGCGGTGTGGCAGTTGCAACGAGCTCTGCGTTCTCCTTAAACCGCCTTGCTGTTTCTTTTACCGCGGCAAACGCCTCGGGTAAAATCTTTTCCAGTGCCTTTTCTATCTCTTTATTTCGGTCTTTCTTCAGTTCGTCAACCTCTTTATAAAGGCTGTCGCGCTGGTGCATTTCTTCCTCTGGCAAATTCTCTGCTTCCTGCTGTTTTGCGGCTATGGTGGCGTCAATTTCTGTCAAATGCTCGGCAATACGCTGTTTAAACTCGGGGGTTTTAGCACGCAGGGCATCATTGGAAAGGCCTTGGTATTCTTTAAAATACCCGTTAATTTCCAGCACGAGCGGCTCGATTTTCTTAACGTCTTTTTCCGATTTATTGCCACCGAGTAATTTTCCTAAAAAACCTAACATGTAATTATAGTTTATAGTTTTCAGTTTTTGGTTTCCAGTTGGCGATGCGGTTCTTGAGCGTTACTCAACCCACAAGCTTTTTTAGCTTGTTAAACTGGAAACTCCAAACTGAAAACTGTTTTTGTTTAGCGAATATTTCCTTTATCAAAAACAATGCTTACATCCTGTTTCGCCAAAATGACAGCCTATTTTGAGGAGTGCAAAGGTAATTGTTTTGAATGGGTGAAAGAATGGCTTATTTTATTGATAAAACTACTTTAACAAGCCGGTTGCCTGGCAAACGACTATGTATTACAACGCTTTAACTACTGCGCATCAATTTTATAGCCAAAAACTGGAAATTCAGGCGCAATCTGCTACTTTTGCAGCAAATTTAGAATTTGATTGTTTAAAAGTTTTAATGTTTAATCGTTGACAGACAATGAATTAAATACCAATTGGGGCAAAAAACAATCAAACCTCTCAAACATTCAAACTTAAAAAGAATGGCCGGCCAGTTAAAAGAAGTACGCAACAGGATAAAATCGGTACAGTCAACACAGCAAATTACCAAGGCAATGAAAATGGTGAGCGCCGCAAAGTTACGCCGCGCACAGGATGCCATCATTCAAATGAGGCCTTATGCTGTAAAGCTGCAGGAAATGCTGAGCAATATCGTAAGTAATTCAGAAGGGGGCGCAAATCTTAAGTTGGCGGAAGAAAGACCTATGGAAAAAGTGCTGATAATTGTAATTACCAGCGACAGGGGGCTTGCCGGCGCTTACAACTCAAATATTGTCAAGCTTGCGAAAGAAACCATCGCAAAAAAATACAGCGCCCAGTACGCAAAAGGCAATGTGGCTATATGGAACATTGGCAAAAAAGGCTTTGAAAGCCTTACACGCGCGGGCTACAAAACAAACGATACCTACAAGGACATCTTCCTCAGCCTTAGCTTTCATAATGTACAGGCTGCCGCGCAGGCTGCCATGAAGGCTTTTGAAGAGAAGCAGTTTGACGCGGTTGAATTGGTGTACAGCCAGTTTAAAAATGCCGCAACCATGATTTTTACAGCGGAGCCGTTTTTACCAATTCCTAAAACGGCAAAAAAACCAGGTGCCAAAAAGGCTGATTTTATTTTCGAGCCTGACAAAGACCTGCTTATAGCCGAATTGATGCCCAAAATTTTGAACACCCAGTTATACAAGGCAGTTTTGGATGCAAGCGCCAGCGAGCATGGCGCGCGCATGACCGCCATGGACAAAGCCACCGACAACGCAGGCGAGATATTAAAGCAGCTTAAGGTGTCTTATAACAGGGCACGCCAGGCAGCCATCACCACAGAGTTAACTGAAATTGTAAGCGGCGCGGCAGCGTTAAACGGCTAAGCAATTTGAAAATGTGGTAATTTGAAAATTTGAAAATTCTTTCCCATTTTTTGTAATTCCATTTTCAAATTCACAAATTTTCGAATTTTCAAATTTGAATTATGGAACTTTCAGAAGTAATACCACACATAGAAGCCTTGATATTTGCCAGCGAAAAACCGCTGACTGGTTTGGATATTGTCGAGCTTATCAATACAGCTTTTGGTTTTATGGAGGAAAGGATTACACTTGGGCAAGTTGAGGCATCTGTTGAAGGCATCCGCGAAAAATATCAAAGTGAATTTTACTCCTTCGAACTGAGGCAAAGCGGCGGCGGATGGCAGTTCCTCACCAAAAAAAAATTTTATAAAACCATCGTGCAGCTTAATGGCGATAAATTTCTAAAGCGCCTGTCCAATGCGGCTCTTGAAACACTTGCAATAGTTGCCTACAAACAGCCCGTTACCAAAGGAGAAATTGAATCCATTCGCGGCGTCAACAGCGACTACAGTATACAAAAGTTGCTAGAAAAAGAACTTGTTATTATTTCCGGTCGCAACGAAAACATGCCTGGCAAGCCCCTGATATATGCTACTTCAAAATCATTCATGGATTATTTTGGCATCAATTCCCCTACAGACCTGCCAAAAATAAGAGAAGTGTTTGCGGAACAATTGGTTGAGCCGACTATTATAAGAGGCGATACCTTTGAAACTAAAACGATTTTTGAAGAGAGCCCAATGGAACCCGCCGAAGCCAAGGTGACAGAAGAAGGCAACGCATGACCGCGTTACCAACACACCCATTAATTTATATGCATTTTGGTTTAACGGCTCCGCCTATATTTGGCAAATCTGAAAAAGCCTTTTCTTAAATTAATCTGAAAAACCCCTGCGTTTATGTGATATGTATTGTGATAAGCGCATGTTCAACAAGCTGCATTTTGTTTCGTTTCCCTCATTGCTTTATTCCTTAATGCGTAAACCGTTTTCCCGTTCTCACTACTAACGACGTGTGGCTGACCCTACTTTCGCCACCTCATAAAAAACTATTGAGCTAACGGCATGAGAAAGAAAACATACATAGTAATGGGCATTATTTTAACAGGCATCACGGCAATTACAGCCTGCAATAAATTGCTCCCTTCTATGATAGACCCCTCAGAAGGCCTCTGCGGGCCAGTGAGCCTCTCCAGTTCCCAAACAATTCTTTTTTCGCAGGGCAACGACCAGTTTTTTGCCAATCGCACTGCAGCAACTGGTCTCGGCCCGTATTTCGTGGCCACTGGCTGCGGTAGCTGCCATGGCAGCGATAACCGGGGCCACCCTTTTACCATTCTTACCAGGTTTGGGCAAACTGACAGCACCGGAAATAAATTCATGGCCGAAGGCGGCCCGCAATTAGGCGCTTTCTGTTTGCCGGGGTATGCACCAGAACAGCTTCCCACGGGAGCAACCAGCTCTAATTTTATTGCGCCGATTACTGCGGGCGTAGGTTTTTTGGAAGCAGTGCCGGATTCTGAAATAATCGCTATGGCCGCTGCCAATTTAGCCAATCCAGACGGTGTTAGGGGGCACCCGAATTATGGTTCTATTCCGTCGTATGTAACGCCGCTAAATGGTGCTATACCAAGAGCGGACGGTAAATATATTTGCCGTTTTGGACGCAAAGCCTCTACTTATGATTTACTTCAGCAGGTGGCCACGGCTTACAATCATGATATGGGCATTACCTCCACCTTTCTGCCGAATAACCCCTATAACTATTTAGACCAGATTAATGCAGCCCCACCCACAACGCCGGAGGTGGGCAATGCCACTCTTAACTCGGTGTTGTTTTATGTTACCTGTTTACAAACGCCCGTGCAGCGAAACCCAGCTGACTCAACTGTGTTATATGGCAGCCAGGTATTTGTGAATATTGGCTGCGAAACATGCCATAAGCAAACGCTAACCACTGGCTACTCACCAATTGATGCACTGTCTTACCAAACCTTCAACCCGTTTACGGATCTTTTGGTGCACGATATGGGCCCGGGCTTGGATGACGGGTACACTGAGGGCAATGCGAAAACATCAGAATGGCGAACCACCCCTTTATGGGGCCTGGGCCTAGCGCCAAACGTGCAGGGCGGGTATACTTATTTGTTGCATGATGGCAGGGCGCACAGTATTGAACAGGCCATTCAAATGCATGGCGGAGAAGCGGCGGCTAGTGCCGACAGGTTTATCAACCTTTCACAAGGTGACAAAAATGCGCTTATTAAATTCCTCAACTCGTTATAAAAACCAATGGAAAGAAAACAATTCTTAAAAACCTGCGGTTTTGTGTGCTTAGGTGGGTTAACTCTTCCTGCATTACTTGAAGGATGCACCGGCAGCAAGATACTTACGGGAACAATTGAGGAGTCCAACTTGGTGGTGCCTGTTTCTGCATTTCTCACAAAACAGAAGAGCTTTCACAAATATGTGGTGGTGCAAAATGAAAAACTGAAATTCCCCATTTGCGTATACCGGTTTAATGAGAAAGAATATACAGCCCTGCTGATGCGTTGCACTCATCAAGGTGCCGAATTACAGGTATTTGGCGACAGGCTGGAGTGCCCTGCCCATGGCAGCGAATTTAATAATAAGGGAGTTGTACAAAACGGCCCAGCCGATACCAATCTAAGAAACTTTCCGGTAACAATTCAAAACGGGCAGATCAGGGTATCCTTAAAGAATGAATAATTGATAATTAGTAATAAATAATAAAAACAACATCACTAAGCTCCCCTTATCGCTTAATGAGAAAACACTTAAAGTCAAATGAAAATAAATGTACTGGTTGCGGCGATGGCATCATTAATATTCTGCCTTTCGGCCCGTGCGCAAATTGATAGCAGCCTGCTAAAAACACCTTTGGCCGGGGATACTGCAAAACATGGCCTTACAATGGATGCAATATACAGCAGGCCTTTTTTGAAAATGGGCAAAACACCTGTTTCCATTGGTGGTTATATTGAGTCTGACTGGCAGCGCGTATCCACTTCGGGTATATCGGTGGGCAATCAGTTCCAGTTTAGGAGGTTCAGCCTTTTTGTGGCTTCCACCATTACAAAAAGAATAAAATTTTTGTCGGAGATTGAATATGAGAACGACCCTACAGGTGATGCCGGAGATGCCCCCAGCGGCCAATTTGAAATTGAATATGCCGCACTGGATATTGAGTTCCATCCCCTGCTTAACCTGCGCGGTGGCATGATAGTTAACCCAATTGGCGCATTTAACCAAAACCATGACGGCCCCAAATGGGAGTTTACCGACCGGCCGATTGCTATGACCCAAATGCTACCGGATACATGGAGCAATACGGGATTTGGTTTATACGGAAAAGAATATATAAAACATTGGATGTTTGGCTACGAGTTTTACCTTACTGGTGGCTTTAATGATTCCATTATTGACAATAGCCAAGGCAAAATATATTTGCCGGCGGCAAAAAGCAATCTTTCACGGTTTACTGCGAGTTCCAGCGGGGAGCCATTGTTTACCGGCAAAATATCCCTCCGCCACGATCAAATAGGGGAGCTTGGCTTGTCGTATATGGGGGGTGTATATAATACTTGGGCCGTAGAGGGCGCACCCATTGATAACAAAAGAACCATGAGTGTTTATGATATTGATTTTAACACCACGCTCCCGAAACTGAACACAAAGATCGCTACGGAATGGGCCTGGGTGTTTGTGCAGCTTCCGTCGGATTATACGCCAGAGTATAGCGGCAAGCAGTTTGGCGGTTTTATTGATGTTGTGCAGTCTATTATTAAAGGAAGGATTTTAGGATGGGATAACGCCTCGCTAAACTTTGCAGTACGCGGGGAATACGTGGACTGGAACGTTGGCAGGTTTGCCGCCACCGGCACGCGGATGTATAACGACCTGTGGAGCATTATGCCCGGTCTCAGTTTCCGCCCGTCACCACAGACTGTTATTCGGTTTAATTATAGGCGCCAAGAATCAAGGGACATAACGGGCGACAGGATAGGCGCAGCCATTGGGCCTACGGCCGGGTTTAGTTTGGGGCTATCTACCTACTTTTAGAGTAACCCCTACAAAAACCTTCCTGTATAACTTTCCTTTACCTTCTTTAAATCTTTAGGCACGCCTGCAAATACAAGGTTTCCACCCGCATCGCCAGCTTCTGGGCCAAGGTCAATAAGCCAGTCTGCACACTTCAGCACATCGGTGTTGTGCTCTATTATTAAAATAGAATGACCCTGTTCAATCAATGCGTTGAATGATGCCAGCAGCTTTTTAATATCGTGAAAATGCAGGCCGGTGGTTGGCTCGTCGAATACAAATAATATATGTCCGCTGCTTTTGCTTTTGCCTAAAAAACTGGCCAGCTTTACACGCTGAGCCTCGCCGCCGGAAAGCGTATCGCTGCTCTGCCCGAGCTTTACATAACCAAGGCCAACATCCTGCAATGGTTGTAAGGCTTTGGCAATATTGGCACCATCTTTATCCTTGCTGGTTGGTGATGCGGAAAAAAAAGCAATGGCGTCGTCCACGCTCATTTCCAGCACATCATACACACTGCTGCCTTTATATTGCACTTCCAGTACCTCTTCCTTAAACCGTTTGCCGCCACATACCTCGCAGGTTAAGTGCACGTCGGCCAAAAACTGCATCTCCACCACTTGTTCGCCCTCGCCCTTGCAAGTATCGCATCTGCCACCATCTACATTAAACGAAAAAATGTTTTGGCTGAAAGCCGCGCATTTTCGACATGGGCTGGCTTGCGTACAAGTCGCGTATTTCATCATAAGCCTTTATGTAGGTGACTGGGTTGCTACGGGATGATTTGCCGATAGGATTTTGGTCAATCATCTCCACTTGGTCAATTAACTCAACATCGCCGGTCAATGCCCGGTGAAAACCTACCTTGTCAACAAACTCGCCCTTTAATTTTTTTAGCGCTGGGTATAATACCTGTTTTACCAGCGTTGTTTTGCCACTGCCGCTAACGCCGCTTACCACGCACATTACGTTAAGAGGAAATTGCACGGTGATGCCCTTAAGGTTGTTATGGCGTACGTCTTCCAGCGTAATGCTGCGGTTCCATTTGCGTGTGGTTTTTGGCGCGTCAATAGTAAGGTCGCCCCTTAGGTACTTACCTGTAAGGCTTTCGGGGTTGTTGATTATTTCATCATAATTGCCCGCAGCCACCACCT
>Ga0207091_1043_pt1 | contig 30028 bp, 19 predicted proteins | sample Alteio_BWMinHeat_47_FD_153534 | JGI IMG/M metagenome (GOLD analysis project Ga0207091, IMG submission 153534) | Enriched cells from forest soil in Barre Woods Harvard Forest LTER site, Petersham, Massachusetts, United States -... | ecosystem: Environmental > Terrestrial > Soil > Temperate forest >... | reverse complement strand
ATGCATGATGCTTCCTTAGTCGAGGAAGTTGTGGACATGGTTCTTCGCCGCCATTACGTCATAGAAGAGGGATGGCACGAACGAACTAATCCTTGGAGTCGCAATGCCTTATATTATGCTCTGTCAGGAGGAGTTCCTCCTGACGTTCAGAAAAAACTTCAGCAAAAATCGGCTCTTATTCTTGGGTGTGGTGGAATTGGAAATCTTGTTGGTGTATCGCTTGCAACCAGTGGCATAGGAAAAATTACCCTTCTCGATTTTGATACCATTGAGGTTTCAAACCTTACACGTCAGTTCATGTTTACTAAAGATGATGTGGGAAAAAGCAAAGCTGAAGTTTTAAAAGAAGAACTCCTTAAAAGATCACATTGCGTTAAGGTTGAAACCATAGACAGTCCTATTTCTAAGGAACTTCTTGAAAGCCTTCCAAAGCCGGATTTGATTGTTCTATCTGCGGATTCTGTGGATAGCTTGCCAACGGTGAATGCTTTTGCCATAGAGAACAAAGTTGCATATATCAATATCGGTTATGTTCAAGATATAGCCGTTTTTGGGCCTTTTGTAATTCCTGGACAAACCGGATGCGTTTATTGTCAAGATATTTTAGCTGGCACCCACCCTTTGAATCAACAGATTAAGGACAAAATAAATTCTATTAACAAGACGCACCAAGCACCTTCCAATCCTGCCGTAAATATGCTTGCCTCATCGTTAGGTTTAATGGATATTTTGAAGTATCTTGGGGAGTTTGGTGAGATTCAGTCTTTAAATAGACGCATTGGGCTTTGGACCCATTCTTTAAAGCTGGAAGTTCAAGAATGTCACAAAAACCCTGATTGCGATATCTGTTCACATTGCTAACACTCTATTTGAGACTTTCATGTTTATTCGATTTCACGAAAAAAATATTATATGGCAGTTAGAAATGTCAGAAATTTTATCAAAAATTAATTCTTTTCTCTTTTTTATAGGAGCACTACTTATGACGTCAATAAATTCTACCAACGCTTCCCACAGCATGCAATCAACAGAAACGTCTCCGTGCCTTTTCTGTGATATTGTGCAAGGAAAAGCCCCTTCACATAAAATATGGGAATCGGCCACCCACCTAGCATTTCTCACCATTTTTCCTAACACAAAGGGTGCAACAGTTGTTGTCCCCAAAAAGCATGTGGGAAGTTATGCGTTTAAGGGAGAGGATGAAGATTTGTCAAACCTCGTGCTAGCTGCAAAGGAGGTGGCCCTCCTTTTGGATAATAAGCTTGGTGCAGGGCGTACAGCAATGGTTCTTGAAGGGTTCGGAATTGATCACCTTCATGCAAAACTCTATCCTCTTCATGGCACTCCTCTTGAAGGACCTTGGGAACCAATTAAATCGACTGGAACAATAAAAGATAAGTATTTCGATACATACGAAGGTTATATTTCGTCCCACGATAGCCATAAGGCCGATGATCAAGAGCTTGCCAAACTTGCTGAAAAAATAAGGTCACACAAATTATGACAAAAATTCTCGTTCTGAGTGGATATGTGAAAGACGATTTTGGATGTGTATTTAGAGAGATCCCTCGTTGCAACAAATTTCTCATCACATCCTCAAAAAATGTCGCTAAAGACAAACTTGAAAAGCTTCACGAAACATTTCAAGAGGTAATTGTCGTAGATGATTATTATGAGTCTGGCGAGGTGGAGGTCGCGGCGATACGTCTTCATCGACGGATCCAATATGATCGGGTTATTACACCGGCTACAGGGGAGTTTGACCTATTAAGGGCAGCTAAGCTTCGGGAATATCTTGGCTTAAGCGGTCAAACGTATGAAAGTGCTCTAGCCTTTCGGGATAAGCACGTGATGAAAACTCTTATCACAAAAGCAGGTATAAATGCACCCCACTTCCAAAAAATTGATTGTGCTGTGGACCTTCTTCGGTTTGTGGATAATTATGGATATCCTATCGTAATCAAACCGCTAAGGGGGGTGGCTTCATTACACACAAGCATTCTTTCAACCAAGGATGATGTCGAGCGTTTTTTGTATTCGTCTGATTGCCATTTTGATAAAAAACCCATGATGGTGGAGACCTATGTTTTAGGAAAAATGTTCCATGTGGATGGGCTAGTGGTACATGGTGATGTTAAAGCGATTTGGCCTAGTGCCTACCTTGGAACGGCTATGGACATGATCAAGGGAAGTTATTTTGCTAACTATCTTTTACCAAAGGAGCACTCATCTCACGGGCCTCTTGTTGAGTTTGCGAAACGTGTTTTAAGAGCTCTCCCAACCCCTCCCACAACAGCTTTTCACTTGGAAGTTTTTGAAACAGAACAGGGGGAAATTATTTTTTGCGAAATCGCTTCTAGAGCAGGAGGGGGCTATGCCAACAGTATGTGGAACGAGGCTTTTAGCATTCCTCTAAGGGATACTTTTTATCGCATGCAAGCGGGGCTTGATTTAGGCAGTTTTATCTCCCCCCTTTCTCCAAAAAGCATTCCCTCCTCCATTGTCATGCCTAAACAAACAGGAACTATTGAGCACATTGCAGACAGTTGTCCCTTAAGTTTTGTTCACCGTTATGTGCCTTTTTATAAAGTGGGCGATGTGACAGAAAAGTCAGTGGATACTATGAATCCACTTCTGAGCGCCTTTATTGTGGGCAGTTCTTTAGACAATACCCTTGCGCATATTGAGGAATTTTTAAATTGGACCCAGTCTACTGTTCGTTATGCCCCTGAGAATCTGACTCCATGACCCTTTTAGAATCTGTGAGTGCTTCATTAAAAGAAGCCATAGAAATAATGCCTTTGCCTCATTTTCCGAATGACCCTTTCACAAGCCAGGGGGGAAACAGATCCTTTATTCCTTTAAATGGAAAATATCCTTTGGATAAAATGGGGAAACCAATGGCTTTTTTAGCTCAGATCAATAAGGAAGAGCTTCCCTCTCCATGGAAAGATAACGAAATTATTCAATTCTATGTTTCACACGATAATTTAAACGATCCGTCGCTGAAAGAAGACTTCAGGATAGTTACCTTTGCCAAGGAGGATCCCTTGGAATATCATCATGTTTCTAATGTGCTTGCCCATCAATTTACGTTTCTTGAAGCACCTTACAAATTACATTTCTCAAAAAAACAAATTCCTTTTCCCTCGTGTGATCATGGATTTAGAGATATTTACGATGAAGTTTTTAAAACCACCCATGATATGGATGCATTCGATGGTTTTTTCTTTGATCATTATGGTAGAAAAACAGATCACCGCATAGGCGGTTATCCAAGTTTCATCAAAGAACATTATGAAGGGCATCTCTTGCTTCAACTCGCTCTAGGACATGACCTTTATCAAGGAGGGGATATATGGATTTCTTTTTTTAGCCAGGAGAAATCCTCTTATGCATGTGTAGAGTGTCATATTTTCACTCATATATAAGAAAACCTGACTTATGAATATATCAAAAATATTTCCGCATTTGTACAATAAGTTAGCTAAAGATATTTTTATTTCTGGCATAAAGCTTGTTTCAAAAAACATAAATAAAGGAGACGTATTTATTTGCCTTGAAGAAGGACTTAGACAACAGGCCACTCTTTCAGAAGCTGTCAAACGAGGAGCATCTTGTCTTTTTACCTCAGGAGAATCTGCTTCTGAGACCTCTTTTGAAGGGATTCCCCTTTTTAAAGTCGAAAATATTCGCCAAGTCCTTACATATATTGCCTCCTCCTATTATCCTCACAATTTAAAGAACGTCATTGGGGTTACTGGAACTTACGGAAAAACGTCAACAGTATCCTTTATCAGGCAAATCTTTACCTTGATGGGAGAGCGGTGTGCGAGTTTAGGGTCCCAAGGTTTATGGATCGAAAACCATAATGTCTCATGGGTTCCGCAAATTATTACCACCCCTCCAGCCTTCCATCTATATTATATACTTCATTATCTATCCTCCCAAAATCTCAGGCATTTTGTTATGGAGGTTACAAGCCATGGACTCAGTCGTCACCGTGTAGACGCGATTTCTTTTCAGGTTGGCGTATTCACTAACTTAACAGAAAGTCACCTTGACTATCACAAAGATATGGAAAACTATTATTATTCAAAACGACGATTTTTTTCAGAAATATTGCAACCAGGATCTGTTGCTGTCCTCCCTCATGATCAAGAGTGGTCAGAAGATATATTATCCATTTGTCGGTCCAACCATCTTAAGCCCATTATTATTGGCCAAGATATCCGTCTTGAAAAGACGGTGCTTTCGCAACATGGAACCGAAAGTAACATTATGTATTTTGGAAAGAAAATGCATCTTCATTTTCCTCATCTTAGCGGTTTTCAGATTAACAATCTTCTCTTCGCCCTTGGTGCATTGGCTGGTGCTGATACAGATCTTCATTCCTTCCAAAGTCTGATCCAACATATTCAAAGTCCTGTCGGTCGCATGGAACTTATTGCGACTGTGAACGATGCCCCCATTTTTGTTGATTACGCCCATCGCCCCGAAGCTTTTGAAAACATACTGAAACCTTTTCACAATGCAGGAAAAGAGATTATTCTTGTCTTTGGTTGCGGAGGGGGCGGCCATAAAGAACTTCGAAGAGAACTTGGGAGGATTGCTTATACGTACGCAAAAAAAATAATCATTACTGATGATAATGCTAGAGACGAAGATCCTTTATCTATTCGACAAATGATCAAAGAAGGGTGTCCAGATGCGTTGGAAATATCTTGTCGAAAACAAGCCATTAAAGAAGCCATCTCCTCACTTCAACCTAACTGCGTGTGCATCATTGCAGGACGAGGCGATGAAGATGTTCAAGTGATAGGTAAAAAGAGCATCCCTTTTAAAGATAAAGAAGAGATCCTTAAGGCTATCCAATGTTTCAATCAAAGGAAGAAAGGGATGCGCGCGTAAATGGATGCTCTCATTGAAGTAGAGTCAATTTCTAAAACATTTTTTATTAAAAAATGTTCAAAAGGTTTTTGGCCTAATTTCACTTCACTCCTCAAACCTCATTACGAGCAACTTCAAGCATTAAAGGATATTTCTTTTTCCATCAAAAAAGGAGAAAAAGTAGCCTTTCTTGGTGCAAATGGAGCCGGGAAATCTACGGCCATCAAAATTTTGACTGGAATCCTTTATCCAACAGCTGGACAGGTGCGCATCATGGGTCTAACGCCTTGGCAACAAAGACGCTCCCTCTCTCATCACATTGGTATTATTTTTGGTCAAAGATCCCAACTTTGGTACAATCTTCCCGCTCGTGATACCTATCATCTTTTGGGACGAATGTATGATCTCTCTTCTTCTGTTTTTAATGATAGATTAAACGAGATTACACACATTCTGGACCTTCGAGAATTGCTAGATAAGCCGGTGAGGCAACTTTCCCTCGGACAGCGTATGCGATGTGAAATGGGAGCTGCACTTCTTCATCGACCAGCAATTCTCTTTTTAGATGAACCCACCATTGGTGTGGATATTGATTCTAAGATGGCAATACGAGGTTATCTTAACCGTCTCTCATCTGCTTACGGAACGACTATTTTTCTTACCTCCCATGATGTGGGAGACATTGACATGGTATGTGATCGGGCGATTATTCTTAAAAGGGGTGAAATTGTCATAGACTCCCCTATAAAAGCCCTAAAACAAAATGTGTTTACCACGAAACGGGTCTCCCTTAAAACTTTTCAAGAACACATCAAGTTTTCTATGAACGGTGTAAAAATCATAGAAAATTCAGCCCATAATATTTTGTTGGAAGTTAACACTAAAGAGTGCCCAATCGATAATGTTGTGGGGTCTTTATTAATGAATTACAGTGTTCTAGATATCTCCATCATGAGTCCTCCCCTGGAGGAAATCATCACGTCCCTCTTTAAACATGAACTCATATGAAAAGATTATTCTCCCTCACTTCTTTTGCTCTTATGAGATTGTCATTCAATAGTTTTTTTGCGGCACGTTTTCAGCTATTAGGGCGTTTGTTTTTTTATCTTCTTACTGTCCTAATTTTCTCCCAGCTTTGGACAGCGGCTCTCTCCATAAACAGTGACATTAGCTATCTCTCTATAGGGGACATGATATGGTATATCACCCTCACCGAGAGTGCTATTTTGTCAGAGCCTTATTTATATAGTAAGATCGAAGCGGATATTAAAAGTGGAGATATTGCCTATTTTCTCCTAAGACCTCTCCCCTATCTCACCCTTCGCTTTTCCGAGGCTCTGGGAACTTTTCTAATCAACTTTCCCTTTTTTCTCATTGTAGGAATTATCATGGCTACATTTTTGTCAGGGAAAATGATGGCATTCTCAGGGTTTTTCGTTCTATCTTTACTTTTTTGTGTCGTCTCTTGCGTCCTGAGTCTTTTAATTCAAATGATTATTGGTCTCTGCGCTTTTTGGCTAGAAGATGTATCTAGTATTGGGCTTATTTATAGGAAGTTATTGTATCTGTTGGGAGGGCTTCTTCTTCCTCTTTCCATGTACCCTACCGTTCTTCAAAAACTTGCGTATGCCACCCCTTTCCCATGGATGATTTACCATCGCGCTGCATTGATTTACACTCATAATCTTGAGGAAGCTTTCACAACGTGTTGTATGCTAGGAGTTTGGATTTTGTTTGCGTGTTTGATCCTTAAAGTAGCTTTCAGCATATGCCTAAAAAGAATTGCAGTGAATGGTGGCTAGATGTCTTTAAAACGAGAGATTGGTTTTCTATTTCATATCGTTCGCATCAACCTTAAGTCTTCTCTTGTACTACGGGGGGCTTTCTGCGCTCGTCTTCTTTTTGTGGCCTTCAACAATTTGATTTTCTTCGTCAGCTGGGTAATTTTCTTCAAAAAGTTTATTTTAGTAAATGGTTGGAATTTTCACCATGTGTGTTTTATGTATGGTCTTGTAAATGTGGCCTTGGGGGTTAACACTTTATTTTTTAATGGTCTGAAACTTCTTCCTAAGCTAGTGGAATACGGGGAGTTGGATGTGCTCATGACCCGTCCCCTCTCCCTTTTAGTAAGTGTAGCTTCCTATAAAAGTGATTATTCGGGCCTTGGTAGTATAATTTCTGGGATATTTTTGTTAAGCCTTTCTCCTATTACCAATGCATATGAACTCCTGTTAGTTTTGTTTTTTATTTTCACATCTATTGCTGTATTTGCTTCCATCACTCTTTTGTATGGTAGTTTATCCTTTGTTTTTCAGGACATCGGCCGCCTAAGTATGGACTTATATAACGTAATGGTTATGCTTTCCACAATTCCAAATTGTATCTACAAAGGAATACTAAAAATCATTATTTTTACCCTCATTCCTGTGGGGTTTGTCTCTTACCTTCCTGTAAGCTTTATCATTCATAAAAATCCTGAAACTCTTCTTTTTCTCCTTTGCGGAACATTGGGATTGACTGTTTTTTCAATTTTTGTTTTTTACAAAGGTCTTAGGCGGTATGAATCCGGAAGCTCATCCATGGTCGTGGGTTAACGTTGCAAACCAAAAAGGATTGGTTGTATCTCATCTGTTGAGGGGAATAGTATCAATAACGCAGGCCAATTTCTTCAAAAGTTTCCTTATCCGTACCTTTTTGGAGATTCCTCTCCCTCAACTTTCCCTGCCGGGACATGCCAATAACTTCTGAAAAGAGGAGTTTTTTGGTGTGTCGTAAGAGGAGGATCTTCTGATCCTTGATAAGCGTCAAATCGGGACAAATAATGAAAGGAGAGTTGTGAACGTGGTTTTTTATCCTATTTTCCCCACGTGCCATTCTGACACACAAGAGCAGCAATAGTTTTCCAACTGCTACATATGCTCTTTCCAACTGCTACCTATGTGCTACCTGGACAATTTTACCAATTTTCACCACCCTCAAAAAACCCTTCCTGTCTTTGGTGGGCGCTGTAGGAATCGAACCTACGACCCACTGATTAAAAGTCAAACATGCCATTGGTCTACCTAGGTCTACAGAGGTCTATAAATCCCCATAATTTCAGTGTTTTTATGGGATTTTTAAAAACGAAAACATCTACAGAGGTCTATAAAAGTCTACCTGAGTCTTTTTACGTTGCTTCCGGATTGCTTCCGGAATAACATGCTTCTGAAAAGGCTAACTGATTATAATCAGAAACTCTATGTAAATACGAGCAAGAAGGAAAGGGATCATGAGCAGCGAAAAAAAACTAACAAAACGCTTCGTTGAGAGCATCTCAACACAGGGCAAAGAAGAGGTTCTTCTTTGGGATACGGAACTCAAAGGATTTGGCGTCCGTGTGTTTGCAACGGGTAGGAAAACCTACTTTGTTCAATACCGCAATGAGGGAGGCGATACGCGTCGGAAAAAGATTGGCGTTCATGGGTCTATCACAGCTGAACAAGCACGAGAAGAAGCCAAAAAACTGCTTGGAAATGTAGCAAAGGGCGAAGACCCTTCCAAAGAGGCTAAACAAGCCAGATTAAGACCTACCTTTGCAAAACTTGCTAGCGACTACATGGAAATCTATGCGAAAGCAAATAAGAGCCCCCAGAGCTTTAAAGAAGATAAACGCATGCTGGACCAAGTGATTCTCAAGCGTTTTGAGCATCGAAAAGTTGATGAGATTACCACCCGTGACATCCAACTCTTACATCACGAATTGAAAGCAACCCCTTATGTCGCTAATCGGGTACGCTCCCTCTTGAGTAAAATGTTCAATATTGCTATTCAGTGGGAATGGGCCGTAATAAATCCGGTTTTAGGAGTGGTCAAATACCAAGAGCAGAAACGGACACGCTGGTTGAGCAATGAGGAAATGCAAAGCCTTTGTGCTGTCCTGGATTGCTACCATAACAAAAGCGTCGCGAACGCGATTCGTCTTCTCCTTTTGACTGGATCACGACGGAATGAGGTGTTGAGGGCAACTTGGGATCAGTTTGACTTAGCTAAGGGCGTATGGACGAAGCCCGCCCATACAACGAAGCAAAAACGGATGGAGCATCTGCCGCTTTCTTCCCAGGTCGTAGCCCTCCTAAAAGAGATGAAAGAGACGGGCCTTCTTCCCTATCTGTTCCCCGGAAAGATTCCTGGGACTCCTTTGCAAGATATAAAAAAGGCATGGACCACAATTAGCAAACAAGCGGGCTTCTCAGGAGTGCGACTTCATGATTTGCGCCATACTCACGCCTCACATTTGGTTTCCAGTGGTCTTAGCCTCAGCATTGTTGGAAAGATGTTAGGCCACACTCAAGCTTCCACCACCCAGAGATACGCCCATCTGGCGGATGAGCCTTTGCGGGAAGCAGCAGAATTCTTTGGCAATAAGCTTGAGAAACTCACAGAAAAGAGATGAGAAGCTCAATTATCCTAGTTGCTAGAAATTAGGAGAAGCATGGTTATGAGGCGAAAGCCGAAAAAAGCTTCTTAAAGACAAGCGAAAGGTTAATGGCCGGTTTGTTATTCTTGCAGACAAGAAGACAAGTCTTTTATTCTGCTAGCGTTCATTATAAGGTCAAAGAAAAAATACGGACGGAGCACAGCATTGCTTTATGGGAATTTCTCACGGATTTAGAAGAGACAAAAGAAAACTTCTTGTGGCGGCCACGTTTTTTTCTTTTACGTGCCTGTTTCTTGGAGGCTTTACATTTTTTGAATACAATGCTTATCGGATGCATTATGAGAAAGACCAACGAAAAGAGATCAAGAGTCTTCAAAGAAACATTCGTAGCTCTTTGTTTTGTTTACGTCACCTAACTGCCCTTACAAATACACGACTTGTTGAAGCTCACGGAAACGAGTCTCGCATTCAAAGAATCTTAGATTCGGTCCATGCTTTTTCTCCCGATATATTTTATCCCTTGTATAAACTGCCAAGGATCCAAAGAGTCTCCTATGATAGGAGAGTTCCCTCTCCCATGACCATTACACGATTTGGGCGTTTCTCAGGCCAGAAACCTCTGCAGCGGGGTACGACTACGTCATCAATTTTTTCTACTGAAGATGTTATCGTTAGCGAAACGAAGGTTCTCAATAACAAAGGTGTTCAACAGGGAATTTTGACAATTGAATTGGATCTTTCAGAGTTTAAAGGTTCCTTGGGTTTTTTCAAAACATTGGACATTTTTTCATTATCAGAAGGAGTGCGCCCTATCCAAGTTATGTCCTTTTCTTTTGGTACATATCCCTGCCAAACTCTTTGGAAGTTCATAGAAACCCATCTTCATTTTTACGCAGCTCTTTTTCTTTATATGAGCCTTTGCCTTATCTTATTACCTTTTGCCATGTATTATCTTGATCAACGTCGCACGACAAAAACAGAGGCTTTCAATGGCAAGGTGGTTCCGTCATTTAACTAGGATATCTGTCATACTGGTCATTATGTTAGATCCTACCTTATTACAGGTTTTAGCATACGATAAGCCAATTGTCTGGAATCTGCCCGAGGAAAACAGTGCTTTTGTTGGGAGAGTGGTTCAACTCAAGCACATCACTTCCAATTTTAAACGCAAAAATCAAAACATACTCGCTCTTACAGGGGGGCCTGGTTTTGGAAAAACCCAAACGGCTAAACAATTTGCTCAAGATTGTCACACATCTTACGATCTGATTTGGTGGTTTGATGCCAACCAAGACATTCCCAATCAATTTAAAAAATTGGCTATTGAGCTTAATGAGTTGCTGCCCAAAAATAAAAGGATAACCCCGTCAGCCCTCTCAAAGGACGCTCTTATCAATACCATCAAGACTATTTTACAGACTCAACATATTAAGTGGTTGATGGTATTTGATAACATTGAGTCATACGACCGAATTAAACAGTATGTTCCAGAAATAGGTTCTCAGAGAGGCAAACATATTCTTTTGACCTCTCGCAATGCTTCTATCTGGTCAGAGCTCATTGAGATCGGAAAATTTGACAGATCCGAATCTCTCCAATTTTTGAAGAAGATTCTCCCACATGAAAGCGAAGAACATCTCAATATGCTGGCTGAAAAACTTGGCGATTATCCGCTAGGACTCACGATTGCTGCCGCCTTCATCAAAACACACCCTCCTGTAACGATTCTCAAATATATCTCCCACTATCTGTCACAAACAATCAAGGGAACAAATGCATTTCTGCACATATCTGATCCTCTTTTAGAAGGATATGCCAGTAACGTTCAGGGTCCTCTCTCCATTAGCTTAAATTCCATCGCTAGCCACTCACAAGAAGCATTGAAGGTCTTACGTTTCATGAGCCTTCTGAACAGTCAAGATATCCCTGAAGATTATATTGGTTTATGGTTAAAACATACAAAAGGGAAGACGAGTGCAGATGAAGTGATGAAGATCATTTCCGATCAGTCGCTCATCACGATAGCAACATTACAAACCAAACAGAAAGGTAAGACCATGCGTTCCTTGTCCATGCACGATCTGATTCATCAACTCATTCAAGAGAATATCCCTGTGAAAGAAAAGCAAGAGCTTATTGATTCCGCAACAGCCGTTATGTTGGAAGTTTTGGAAGGATCTTCTACGGCTTTTACACTGAAGGTTACCCATGACCCCATTCATCTCTTACATGCTCAAAAACTCTGTGAACGAGCAAAAGAAATAGGATATACAAGTCCCGCTCTTCTCACATTAAAAATATGTCTCTTGCAATGTCTTAAGAGTGCGACCCGCGATCTGGATGGTGCGCAACTTATTAGAAACGAGATCGAGACAGATTTTAAAAACAACATTCTTGTCCCTGCTTATTATGAGGCTATATTTGAATATAATAGAGGATTTTTAGAAGCAGTACTCACACATTTTCCTAATGCTATTCAGCATATGCAAAAAGCTTTAACTCTTTTTGAGACTTCTGGAGATCATAAAAATGATATCTTAGCCACTCTCTCTAACCTTGCTCAGTACCATATTCTTTGGGGTGATCTTGAGCAGGCAGAGCCTCTGCTTTACAGAGCAAAGGCAATGCTTAAAGAGTCCTCATCTGTGGCCGCAACGGGTACTTTTTTATATGCTTTTCCTCTTCTTCTGCTTGATCAGGGAAAATTTCAGGAAGCAGAAGAGGTTTTGAGACAAGCTGACGCCTATCCTACCTTAAACAAAGATAGTCCTACGGGGTATCATGGGATTTTATTGCTTATGACAACCACATTGTTGAAACAAAAAAAGCTGTCTGAGGTTCAAAAGATATTACAAAATTACGAAAAAACCACAAATATATTTTTTCAGGGACGACCTAATACAGCTCTTTCTAACATCCTTCTTCTTAAGAGCCTTTTTGCGCTAGAGAAAGGAGAAAATTCACCCAAGATATTTCAAGACCTTGAAAAAGCTTTCTCTATTTATCGTGAGTTTTTTAAAGGTGATAAAAGGCAAAAAATGCAAGCTCGCACCTACTTTGCTATTGGCAAAACTCATTATCTCAGAAACGAGTTTGACAAGGCCCTCGAGAATTATCTCACCAGCGATGAGGTTTACGGGATAATACTTAAAAACAAGCGAATCGATGATGTCAGCGAGCTTTACAAGGAACTTTCTTTCCTCGGCGTGGCCATGAAGAAAGACGACATTACATCCAAATATCTGAAAGCCCATATAGAGACATTTGGACTTGACCATCCTCGAACGCTTGAAATCATTATGCACCTTGATGAGGAAGGACTAGGGATTCCATTTTAGGGATTTTTGGTTGAGCAGTTAAGCTTACTGTCAGTTTTTGTGATAATTCTCTCTCAAAAAGAGTAAAATGGCCGAAGAAATGATAGAGGATCCTCCTATGCCAAAACTCACCAAGACATTTGTGGAAGCTCTCATCCCTCAGCCTCATAAGAACGTACAGGGGTGGGACTCGGAATTGAAAGGCTTCTTTGTTCTCGTTTTACCAAGTGGAAGACGGGTATACTGCCTCCAATATCGCAACATGCATCGCATCAGGAAGCACCTGAAAATCGGTGTCCATGGGCAAATCACAACGGAAGAGGCGCGGGTGCTTGCAAAGAAGTATCTTGGAGAAATTGCCCATGGTGAAGACCCTGCTGCAAGGAGAAAGGAAAACAGGGAGCTTCCCCTGGTGAAAGACCTTGCGGAAGACTATTTGGAACGTCATGGGACTCGAAAACGTGCCAAGAGTGTTGTTGAAGATAAAAAGCTTCTCCGCCGAATTATCTTGCCGGCCCTTGGAAAGGAACAAGTACGTAATCTTTCACGCCGCAAGATTGAGGATATGCATCAAAAATTTAGAAACACCCCGTATCAGGCAAACCGAGCCTTGGGCCTTCTGTCGGGTATGTTGTCGCTAGCCATGAAATGGGAGTGGCGAGAGAACAACCCTGTCAGAGGAATTCAGCGCTACCCAGAGGAGAAAAGAGATCGGTGGCTGGATAAACAAGAACTCAACCGATTTTGGGAAGTCCTGGAGCGTTATCCCCAGACTCCTGCAGCTCTTGCCCTTAAAATGCTCCTCTTAACCGGAGCTCGTAAGGGTGAAGCACTCCAGGCGACTTGGGATCAGTTTGATTTGGAAAAAGGCGTGTGGACAAAGCCTTCTCACTTAACAAAGCAGAAAAAACGAGAGCACCTTCCACTCTCGCATCAAACGCTTGCTGTTCTTGAGCTGCTGAAGAAGACAAACAAGAAGAAATCAACATATCTTTTCCCGAGTCCAGTGGACAACAAGCCGTTGAGGGATGTACGGCGTTTTTGGAACAGAGCGAAGAAAGAAGCAAAAATTGAAAATGTTCGCATTCACGATTTGCGGCATACTCACGCGTCCCACTTGGTTTCAAGTGGCCTGAACCTCAGCATTGTTGGAAAACTCTTGGGCCATACTCAACCTGCCACGACCCAAAGATATGCTCACCTTGCCGATGAGCCGTTACGCCCAGCCGCCCAATTCTTTGGCGATCAACTGGGGCAGTCTGTGGAAAAGAGGGCTTAATGCTGACAGACAGCGGAGCACTTGTTAAGCGCACACATTCATCACCTTAAGATTGGTCAAAATATTTTGTGTTATCTTTCACTTTGGAACAGTCCCCCAAGGTGGGGGATAGCACATTATGACGCTCGCACATTACCCTCAAACCATTAGCAGCAGCTTCATTACGGTATCAAAAGCCACTCCCGCGCTATAGTCATTATGCTGATTTGGGAGTAGCGGGAAGATGTCTTGCCTAAAGCCTGCATCCTGTAGTTTGGACTCAACATTGGTAATTAAAACATTTGATGATATCTCGTTTGCTGTGTATGCCATATATTTTCTAAAGCATTCAGTAACTTGTGACAAATTAAGGTTTGGATATTGTGTCATTGCAAAATATAAGTCAAACAAGTCTCTCCCTTTTTTGCGTTGGTAGAGAGCGCGTAGTTTTGTACCAAGTAATTCTTCGAGCTTGTAGGTTGTTACGCGGCAAGTGCCTTCAACAAAGGCGCTAGGAACTGTGAATACGACATCGTCAAATCCGAGCACTGTAAAATGCTCTCGGCTGTTGATCTCAATCTTTATCTTGATTGGGGTGCCATCCTCTGCAAGCACTTTGTACGTTAACGTCACTCTACCCTCTGAGAACTTTCTTTGAGGTGTGCCAAGCCAGGAGAGTCTTTCTTTGAGGAGGTCTACGACTCCCCCTATAGGCTCTGCTGAGATTTGAACAAAGTCCAGATCCTCACTATAACGAGAGCTGGGATTAAAATAGAGCTTATTGAGGGCAGTCCCCCCACGAAAAGCAATTTTGCTCGATAATTTGTCGGACGTGTAGATGTCAACCAATGCCTTGGACAAGATAAGGTCTTGTTCTATTTGATATGATTGTTGCCACGGAACAAATTTAGACCACTCGGCAATATGCGTTTTCAGAATCATTCATCAACCTCTATCTTGTCATTTATGATTAGCTTCCATTTAGAGTTTTTTCTTGCACCAATTTTATTCAAGTCAGGCCTCAATTTTCTGTAACAAAATGCTGGATGGTTACCTAGAGTGCCCTGAGTAATATCGGCTAGCTCATCAAAGCCCAACGTCTCGAGAATATACCCTAGTCTTTGCAGATGAGAGGGTGATTTTTCATTCTCCAGAACTTGTCTAAAAATTCTCACATCAAGGTCCACGCAAATATCATTTAATATGGCTGCAATGTTACTAAAGTAACCACAAACCTTATAGAACCGCACTAAATCTAATGTGGTTTGCTCTTTACTTGCTACACGAGCATAACTGGTAGGAGTTTTGACATTCTCTACGAAGGCTGTTGACAAAGTTTGTGAACGGTGAAACTGAATTGATCCTCTTGATAACTCAATTGTAGGCACCTGCGCATTGCATATAATCTGAAAGATTTGAGGCTGTTGCTGAGTCGCACCATAAATTGAGCTGCTACTCAGCAATCCAACATAATAATCATGTCCTAGGTGCTTCATTAAAGGATCAATCAGCCACATAGGAGGCAGAGTGCCCATATGCATAAATTCTGCTGGAACAATCATAAAAAAACCACGCCAGAGGCTAAAAATCTCCCCTTTTTTTTTCAGGCGCAGTATTCGAAGACGCAGCGCGGCATCTGAAATACCAAGCGCATGAGCAGCGAACTCTCTGGTGAAAAAGTAGTTGCCATCAGCTAGAAGTTTCTGGGTTAATTTGACGAGTGAATTATCTTTCATATGCAAAATGTATCACAAAACGATACATTTTCAATATCAAAGTTCAATACAGTTAAAAAAGAAGCGATGGGAGGGGCAACCAAAAACGTCCTTCTCCTCAAGCCGTAAGGGCCATTTTAAGTTTATCTTCCACCTCTCTCATCTCCAGAATCCGATCCACACGAAATGTTTTCTCGGATTGGCTGGTGTGGTAAAAGGCTTTGAGGCCGATATAGAGACTTCCCTGATAGCTCATGGGGCCCACGGCTAGGGGCGTGATCCTTCGATCCGATTTCTCATTGGTGGCTCTGAGATAGGTCATCTCGAGGGATTGGTTGCCCTCAATGGCGTTTTGTAGAAGTGTGATCTTTGTTTCAAGAGGACATTTGTTTTCTGACGCTTGGTATTGAAAGGTCGTCACAAAGTCCACTACGGTTTGGTCGATCCAAATATGCTTCTTGTGGATGGGCCGTTTGAGGGTGAGGCCCTCAAGGGTCGTGCACCGGCTTAACGCGACATAGACTTGCCCTGGCATAAAGGACCCGGAACCAATATCAAGGGTCACATGATGAAAGGTCTTTCCTTGGGATTTGTGAATGGTCAAGGCCCAGGCAAGAACGAGGGGATACTGGGTAAACGAGCCCATTGTTTCGGATTGAATACCTCCCTCTTCTTTCAAGACAAAACGATGAATTTCCCAGGTATGAGGTGAGACAAATACGTCTTTGTCTTCTCCCACATTCACAATGATCAGGGGTTTTCCTGAATCTTCACAGGTGATGATCCGACGAATGATTCCCATGGTTCCATTCACCCATCTTTGCCGTTGGTCATTATTGACCATCATGACCTGCGCTCCTACTTTTAGGTCGAGAGTTGGCTTTGTGGGATGGTATTCTTTACCAAAGGTGCACTCAATTTTTGCCTCAAAGGTATGGAGAGGCGTCTTTAGTTTTTCCAGCTGTTGGGCGTTCATGAGCTCCACATCCGCATTCTTAGGCGTCAGGATCACGGAGGTCTTTTCTGGCGCCAACTCCGTGACCCTCTCATTCAGAAGCGCTATTTCTTTATCCGTTGTTGTCTTGTTGCGAATCGAATTAAGGAGATGAATGAAGCGGGTGTCTTGCTGGCGGTAAATGGTTTCAAGCTCAATGAACTCCATTTGGAAGTCCTTAAAGAAATGGGCCCTAAAGAAATAGGGGCTGTCATATTGAGAAGCAAAAATATCCCTCTCTTGAGAGGTCACTACAGGCGGAAGCTGGTAGAGATCCCCGATGAAAATCATTTGGATACCCCCAAAAGGGTGATCTCCCTTCCCTGTGTTCAGCCGCAAGAATTTATCTACACAATCCAGAAGATCTGCCCTTACCATGGAAACCTCATCGATCACGATTGTCTGCAGAGCCTTATAGAGGGCTTTTTTCTGCTTATCACTCACAGGCTTGATCGAGCCTACCGTCACGCTGGGCTTAAATTTAAAGAAAGAGTGGATCGTTTGTCCCTGCACATTAATGGCTGCAACGCCCGTTGGGGCCAGGACCGCTATTTTCTTCTGGGTGTGCTGCCTAAAATGGTTCAGAAGCGTTGATTTACCCGTCCCCGCTTTCCCTGTGATAAAGACATTTTTAGGAGTGTGCTCCATCAGGTAAAAAGCACGCTGGAAGTCAGCGTTACAGTCGATGGGGTGGGGAAGAATTCTCACTTTTTATCTTCTCTCTTGGTCCTCTTCTTTCTTAATGAGCTCAATAAATTGAGAGGTGCTTTGACGCATATTGTCATTTTCAAAGCGCTCGACTTCTTGCAGATCATAGAGAACGCCTTTTCCTTTCTTAAAGTAAAGAGGCCCCACGCCATTCCATCGCCATTGGCTTAACGTCCCTAATGTCGTGTGCCACCGAATGCTCAAGCTTTTGGGCGTTAGCCAGATCTTTCCCCCTGTAGGGTCTTGGAGATCATAAAATTGCCTTTTCTTCATTTATTTTCCTTTTGTATCTGAGGATTATTAAGGGGGAGTATACCGTAAAAAATGACATGTTTGAATTTGAAACGCATTCATGTGCAACCACATCAGTTATTGCCTCCCGCCGTTTATCTCCTCTCCACCATCCAGAAAGTTGCACCCTCCAAAAAATTTATCAATTAGATCAGTATGTTAGCAATAGAGATTAAGAAAATGTTGAGAAAACGGGCAAATGGCCATTCAGAACGTCTTGCTTTTTTAAAACAGTCCTGTCACGTTTCCCTCAAACGCTACCATACAAACAAGGAACATTTATGGCAGAAGAACACGATTTTCCAGAAGTCCCCTCTCTCTCCATTCTTTCTCAGTACGTCAAGGATTTTTCCTTTGAAAATCTGGATCCTTTTGCAAGCATGATGGATAAGCCGATAGTGTCGATTATGTTGGATGCAGGGGCACAGCATATGGATGACTCTCTCTTTGAAGTTGTCCTGCAAGTTGAGGTTGATGCAAAACATAAGGATAGCCCCGTCTTCTTACTAAACTTAGACTATGCGGGGGTCTTTAAGATTTCAGAGGAAGTGCCGGAAGAATATTTACGCCCACTTTTGATGGTTGAATGCCCTCGCCTTCTTTTTCCCTTTGCACGCAGTCTTGTGGCAACAATGACGCAAGAAGTAGGCATCCCCATTCTGCTGTCACATGTTGATTTTGCAGCACTTTATCAGCGACAACTGGCAGAAGAACAGGAGGTTGCGTAAGCTCGCGGATGACAAGTTGATGGGTTGTGGTGCGGGCAAAATCGTCCACCTTTTCTTGAGGTTCTCGATACTCTTCAGACGTCTCTGTTCCTCTTTTTGGTCTCGAAAGATCTCCCTAAGTTGGCGAAGCTTGGACGAAAGGAAAGAGATTATTGTAGATGCATTCACGAAGGATCTATGCAAAATAGGGCGTATGATTCTTTGATTCAGTAGAAAGTGTCTATGCAGACTTTGTTTAAGAAAACGATTGCCCACCTCACGATTGTATCGATTTTTATGCCCAATGTGGCTGTCTGTATGCACGCAGACGAAGAAGCTGCGGAGCGCGGTTTCGTCCGTGCGCCATTTTCTGCACCCGTTCCTATAAACGCAAGAAATCAGGGTGAATGGTCTTGGACCGATGACGCGGGGAAAGCCTCTCCCCCGGGAGCATCTTACATACCACTTAAAGAAAGAGGAAAGGGCTTCCTTCCCTCGGCAAGAGAGCTTGCTGAACCTCTGCTCGAAGATAGGGACGGAGATGGAGTGGAAGATGCCGACTCCCTCCCGCATTCTTCTTCTGAAGGGGAAGACACTCTGCCTCAAGACTCGCGTCTTCGCGCTTTCCTACAACAAATGGGATGGACAGAAGCTGACTTAACCGCCCCCCTTAACCTCGCAACCTTACAAAAACTTGCCCAAGTCGAAATGTCCTTTTGGCCACCGAGGTGGGTGAGTATGGATCACTTGTTAGAGAAGCTTTTCTATGCCCCGCTGCTCAATCGCGACGGCATAGCTTACACGGACCAAGGCAAACCAACTAAGGCCTGTTGTTCCCGGTTCTGGATTCGGGGCAAGGCCATTCCCCTTAAATCAAAGAGCATCCGGCGCCAAGCGGTGGGGATCAATGCCCTGCGAGAAGGCGTTGAAGACGGCATCCTCGATACTCTCCATCTCACCCTCACCTTCCTCTTGGGCTATCAACTTACAAGTTCCACAAGGGTCAATCTGTTTGATACTTTCAATCAAGCGGATCACAATAGTATTCTTGGCATTGCCAATCTCATGCACAGACAACCTGCTGTCTTTGCTGTTCTTGCCACTCCCTTGGCTTTTGGACTGGGAAAAGCGTTGTGGAATGCGTTCCAAATGGATGAGTCCACGATGCAGGCTGTTAACCGCAAGAAAGAAAGCATAGACGCCTATGGGCAAGGACTGTGGCAAGATTGGTTAAGACCTCTCCTTCCCCTCCCTCCCATGGATCGATATCTCGCTCGTCTGCAACGCCTCATCTTGTGGGATGGGCAGTTATCTGGTGAGGCGCGCGCAAAGGCTTTTGAAGCCATTGTAGTCTTAGCCAAAGACAGGCACGGTTACAGTCAACTCTCGGCCATGTATAGTTTAGGGAGAATCGCCCATGGGCTCCATCTCAAAGACACTTCCAAACTTAAAGAGATTTACGATAAACAAACCCTGCTGCAGCTTCTGTCCCTAAAGACCCGCGCTCTTGAGACTCTCCAAACTCTGAGGAAAGATCTCCATCAAAGACAAGGATGTAACTATACGCTCATCAACGCTCTTTATGCGGATTCTCTCCTGTGGAGCTTAGGACAGAGTCCTTCAAAAACGACTTCTGTCCTGATGAGCACTTTTAAAGCAGGGAAGGTCACCGTCCAAGCTCTGTTTTTAAAGATGATTATTGAAACGATCATTGAGTATATCAACTGCCCCGATAAGCCGGGGTTTACCTGGACCGGCTATCAACCTTGGGCGAGTGATTATTCTGAAAACTGTTTTGATGAGTTGGTGCGTCAGTTCAACATTATCCCCGGACAGCCCGCGAGTTCCCTTGTCGATAATCTGAGCGAGTATTATTTCCCAGGTGGAACATATTCCTTAGATCTTTCGAACAAAGGAATCGAAGGAGATGTCATTGTCGAAATCATCCAAGGATTTGTGAAAAATGACATTACGCTGACCTCTCTGAATCTCGCAAGCAACTCTGTCAATAAGGCGCGTTTTTTTGAAGCGATGTTGCCCTCTCTTTCCTCTTTAACACAGTTGAACCTATCCAATAATGGTATTGAAGATCCCAAAGTGAAATCAATATCCGCAGATACAATGGCCCTTGCCCAAGGTTTCAAATCTCTTCCTTTTCTGACCGCTCTTGATTTATCTCACAATGAGATCGGATCCACAGACTCTCAAGGAACAGTGGCTATTGGAAATGGCTTGCGCAATTTGATCACCCTCACCTACCTTGATTTATCGGGCAATGAGATTGGACGCAGAGGCTCTCAAGGAGCCGTGGCTATCGGAAATGGCTTGCAGTACCTCACCCGCCTGACCTTGTTTGATTTCTCTGGCAATGAGATTGGGGGGTATGATTCTCAAGGAGTAGTGGCCATCGGAAATGGCTTACCGTATCTCAACCGCCTGACCTCCCTTGATTTATCGAGAAATGAAATTGGATGGACAAGCTCTCAAGGAACAGTGGCTATCGGAAATGCCTTGCCGTACCTCAACCGCCTGACTTTCCTTGATTTATCGAGAAATGATATTGGATGGATAGATTCTAATGGGACAGTAGCCATTGGAAACGGCTTGCCGTATCTTGTCCGTCTGACTTCTCTTGATTTATCTATCAATTCTATTGGACACAGAGACTCTCAAGGAGTTATGTCTTTAGTTCATGCGTTGTCTTGTTTGAAAGAGTTGCACGTCTTTAACATTCAGCCACAATCCCCTGCGTTAAATTCAACCTACATTGCGCTTTTAAACCAGGCTTTGGCCTCGACTGACGTTCGTAGTCCTATCCCCTTGACGTTATCAACGGAAGAAGACGTCAATAATTATTTTGCCAGAGTTCCTCATAATACCGCTTCTTTTAATTTCTCAGCCCTTATTGGCAATCCGCAAATCATCGTCCCTTTAATGAAAATACTCGTCACCTATCCCTCTCTGACTTCTCTTGATTTATCTTATAATTATATTGGATATACAGATCCTCAAGGAATAGTGTTCATCGGAAATGGCTTGCGCAATCTAACCTCCCTGACCACTCTTGATTTATCGAACAATTATATCGGAAACAGAGATTCTCAAGGCCCAGCGGCTATCGGGAATAGTTTGCAGTATCTGACCCGACTGACCTCCCTTGATTTATCGAGCAATGGGGTTGGATATATAGATTCTAAGGGAACTGTGGCCATCGGCAACGCTCTGCGCAATCTTGCTTCTTTAACCTTTCTTAATTTATCAAACAATTATATCGGAAACACAGATTCTCAAGGGACAGCAGTCATTGGAAATGGCGTACGGCATCTTACCTCTCTAACTTCTCTTGATTTATCTTTCAATGGAATTGGAAACACAGACTCTCAAGGAACAGTGGCCATCGGCAACGGCTTGCAATACACTACCTCCTTGACCTTCCTTGATGTATCGAATAATGGCATTGGTTACACGGATTCTCAAGGAACAGTGGCCATCGGCAACGGCTTGCAATACACTGCCTCCTTGACCTTCCTTGATGTATCGAATAATGACATTGGCTACACGGATTCTCAAGGAACAGTGGCACTCGGAAATGGGTTACAATATCTCCCCTTTCTTAAAATCTTACAGCTCTCAGGGAATAATATAGGATCCACAGACAAAGTCGGTCCTGAAGCGATCCTCAAGGCTCTTCCAAAACTCCCCAATTTGCAAACAATAGGGCTTTCAGGGATGCAAAACATCAGCTGGTCGGACGGCGCCCAAGTGCTGGCAAGCTTAAGAGGAGAAGCCTTAAGAGCGGCCTGTGAGGCAGAACTTTGCTTTAGCACGCCACTCCACCCTGTGAACCCCACCCAACCACAGCCTTTGACACTTCCCGCTCCTGTTCATACAGATTCTCTTGCGCAGGAAGGACTTAGCCTACTTTCGCACACTTCAAGCGCTGTGCCTCGGGCGCAACCGATGGGACACGATCTTTGGAGAGCGTTATCGTCAGCTGTTGCTTCCATAAAACCCTGGCTTTCCTTCGACGCATGGCTGGACTCAGCTAAAAAATCCGCCTTTAACCTAGCCGTTGAAAGAGACCCGTACACAGGCCAGTTTGTGAACGCCATGCCTGCCACCTTCCCTAACCTTCTGATCCCCAATCATGACAGGTGGACTCCCCAGATACCAGAAGACCAACTTTTCTTGAATGCATCAGTCTTGGCAGGGCCGCCTTCTCTTCTACCCGGATCTCAGCCTTTGAGCGTGACCCCATGATAAGGCAATGAATCCAACCCCTCACTGGAGGCGTATGATCTGCTAAGCATGGGTCCGTGCGGACAGAACATTGATAGATTTCGTTGCGCCTCATATTGGAAAGTCTGTAAAAATCCTGCTGTTGGGAAAAACGCTTACGTTTTCTTAAGGTACTTCGATTTTTTAAACATCGCCCCCTCTTCTCTTTTGATCTTTTTAAATACCCCTAAAGTGGCAAAATTTGGGCGAAAGAGAAGGTATCCCACCAAATAAAGGGAGGTTTTTAAATCATTGCCTGGTAGCTTACCATGACTTATTCTCACGATGTTGGAACAAATGTAAAGAAGCGTTTGATGTGATGGTAACAGCAGGAGACTGTATACATGATATGAGAAGAAGATCGATTATCTTGGCAAAGAAAACAATCAGCCTTGTGTTGATCCTTCAACTGGCGATTCCCCCACACTTTGTCAGGGCTATGGACAGTGATGATGAGGAAATACCCCCTCCCCCTCCTCTGTCTTTGCTGAATGATCCGCGTCTTCTCAATGCTACTGCTTCTGAAAGGGCGCCAGATGCGCCCTCTACTTCCTCAAGTGCTACAGCTACATCCTCAAGTGCATCTTCAAGCTCAAGCGCTTTGTCTGGAGCAATGCTGGACGCTGACGTTGCAGCAGCAGCTTCCTCCAAGATACGGGCCATCAGTCCTCTCAGTCAAAAGCTCAAAGCTCTCTATGCATCTCAAGATACACTCCCTAAACTCATTGATGATGAAAGACTCCCGGAGCACCATCTCAGCACCCATTATGTGAATCTTCAAGTGCTCCTGAAAGAGGAGGACGGACAAGGGTATGACAGGGTTGTTGGCGAAAAAGCCCCAATCGACCCCAACGACATTTTCAAAGAAGTGGACAAGGACCATCCAGAAGTCAGTCGCATCCTCTTTTTAGGAGGAGCAGGTGTAGGAAAAACCACCCTCCTTCATTATCTCTCCTATCGGTGGGCGCAAGAGGGACAAGAGGGGCTCTGGGGAGGGAAGTTCGACTACGTGTTGCGTGTTCGTCTCAAAGAACTCTTAGATGAGGGATGGGCGAAATATTACAACGGGAGAGACGCCTTACAGCGGGATCCTCTCAGCTGCTTTTTGCATCATTGCTTGAAGGTTCAGTCCCCTCGTTTAGACATCTCTGCCCAAGATATCAGTGGAATTGAGAACAAAGATCGAGTCCTTCTCCTGCTTGATGGGTATGACGAAATTGCTCACCTGGCTCGAAACAATCGTGATTACAAGACCGTGATGGAAGGGGTGTTTGGATACAAGCATGTTCTCATGAGCTCTCGTCCCAATGCTCTGGGGAGCGATATCAGCGCAAAGTTTGAGAGAAGAATTGAAACCCGCGGGTTTGATGGGGGGCAGATCCGCCATTATATCGACCTGCACTTTAAAGTCTCAGAAGAAGACAGCTCTGCCTCTGCACCAAAAGAGTCAACCCTCGGCAAAAACCTCAAACATTTTTTATATCGAAATACCCACGTCATGGAGATGTGCACGATCCCCATCAATACAGCTCTCATGTGTTTGATCTGGGGAGATCCTAAAACGAGAGGAAAATTGGGAGGCCTTGCCGATTTTAATATTGGACAGCTCTATCATGAGGTCATTGTGTGGCTGGGGAAAAGGTATTTTGACAAGTTTGAACAGGGGGAAGAAGAGGTAACGCCCAAAGAAATATTTCGGAGTAACGAAGTCAGATTCCTGCGCAAGGTCGCACACGACTCATTTGTTGAAACAGGGAAGTTGGTCACGAGCAGGGTTGTTCAGGACAATATGGATCTTTATAATCTTGGAAAAGTGGGGCTGAGAAAAGTGATTAAATATGGTCTCTTGAAGCCCGAAGGGGAAGGACGAGAAGTGACGGAACTCAATCACCAATTCGTTCACTTAACGTTTCAAGAATATCTGACAGCCTATTATTTAAAGGAACACTTGCTTTCAGGTGACTCTGTCCAAAAGACCGCTCAATTTATCGGAGAGCATCGGAACGAACCCAAATATCTCATGACCTTAAAGTTTTTGGCAGGCATGGTGAGTGGCGAGGAAGAAAGAGGAGCACCAGTCGCAGCTTCTGCCTCTCGAGCTCCCTCGCCTCTCCTTACACGCTTCTGGGAAGCAGTCACGTGTAATGTGGATGGTATCTTGGAGTTAGGGCTCGAGACAAAAGTCAAGCTTCTCATACATCTCTTAGCCCAAGGGACAGTTGAGGGTGCGTTTAACCCCCGGATTCCTAATCTCCAGAAAATCATCGATTTTGTGGACAGTGTGATCTTGAGAGACATCACTCCTTGGGGAGAGCACATTATCCAAAGTGGGTATCTTTCTCCAAAAACTGTCGGATGCCTTAAGGGGATTATGGCACAAGCTTTATCAAAATCTCCCTCAGGATTGCTAGAACAAGGAAAGAGGTCTGCTCCAGCAGCAGATGCTGCTTCATCTTCATCTACGGCTGCAGCCCCAGCTTCTGTTTCCGCAAGCGCTAGCCCCTCTCTCAAAATGAATGCAGAGCAAAAGCGCGCTCAAGGTGTGGAAATCCGAAAGCTTAAAACGGCCATGGAAGTGGTCACCAGTCTGATGAATCGTCATGAATTGAGAGAAGAAGGCGATACGTATGAAGAAAGCAGACACGTCCTCTTTAATTCACTTATGGCTCTCGTCACTTCTCACAAGAATCGGCACGTTAAAAAACTGGGACTGCAAAAGCTATATCAGATCATGGATCAAATGATTCCTGAAGCATCAGCGAAAGCATGTCTTTCCACCATTATTCCTTTCCTTATAAACAGTAATTTAGCAAAGGCTGTTTGTGACCTTCTTATAACGATCATCAAGGTTAAACCTGGTCTGACAGGGGAGGCTCTTAGTTTGCTGAAGCCTTTGTTGACGAGCGATAACGAAGATACAAGGTCTTCTGCAGCTGAGAGCTTGGGAGAGGTCGTGAAGAGAATGCCAGTAGTGGCAACTGAAATTTTCTGTTTGTTGAAGCCTTTGTTGTCTGACGGGAACATTAATGTCAGGTCTGCTGCAGCTACGAGTTTGGGAGAAGTAGTGAAAGCTGTACCAAGAGTAGCGATCGAAGCGCTTAATCTGTTGAAACCTCTGTTATCTGACGATAGCGCATGGGTTAGATTGACGGCAACCAGGAGCTTGGGAGAGGTGGTGAAGAGAATACCAGCAACTGAGGCTTTTGGTTTGTTAATGCCTCTATTGACGGGTGACAACCACGATGTCGGATCTTCTGCAGCCGAGATCTTGGGAGAGGTGGTGAAGGGAGCGCCAGGAGTGGTGGTTGAGTTTTTCGATCTGTTCAAGCACCTGTTGTTTGACGCTGAGGAGCCTGTCAAGGTTGCTGTAGTTAAGAGCTTCGGAGAGGTGGTGAAGGGGTCCCCAGCAGTGGCAGGTGAGGCTTTTAATCTGTTGAAGCCTCTGTTGTCTGATGATGACGCAAGAGTCAGGCATCGTGCAACTAGGAGCTTGAGAGAGGTAGTAGTTGACAATAGCGAACGTTTCACTGGAACCAAGTGCTTTGAAGAGATGATAGTGAAGGTTGCGCCGGAAGTTGCGCTTGAGGTCTTCGGTCTGTTGAAGCCTCTGTTGTCTAATGATGACGAAAGAGTCAGGTTTACTGTCGCCTCAAGCTTGGGAGAGATAGTGAAGGCTGTACCAGCAGTGGCGTTTGAGGTCTTCGATCTATTGAAGCTCCTGTTGTCTGACGATGATAAACATGTCAGACGTCACGCTGCTAGCAGCTTGGGAGAGGTGGTGAAGGCTGCACCAGAACGGGCGGCTGAGGCTTTTGGTCTGTTGACGCCCCTGTTATCTGACGGTGAATATAATGTCAGATCTGCTGCTATCAAGAGCTTTGGAGAGGTGGTAAAGGCTGCGCCAGAACTGGCGGTTAAATCCTTTGGTATGTTGAAGCCTCTGTTGTCTGATCGTCAAAACAGTATCAGAGGTGTTGTAGCCATGATCTTGAGAGAGGTGGTGAAGGCTGCGCCAGAACTGGCGGATGAGGCCTTCGGCCTATTGAAGCCCCTGTTGTCTGACGGGAACATTACGGTCAGAGGTGTTGCAGCCATGAGCTTGGGAGAAGTGGTGGGAGGAGCGCCTGAAGTGGCGCTTGAGTTTTTCAGTCTTTTGAAACCCCTACTGTCTGATAATAATCCAAATGGCAGGAAATTTGCAATCAAGAGTTTGGAAGTGGTGGTGAAGAGTACACCAGAAGTGGTGATTAAGGTTCTTGGTCTATTAAAGCCACACTTAGTTGCTGCTGGTGAAGTGTTACTCAGGCATTATGCAGCTGAGAGTCTGGGAAAGATGTTGAAGGTTGCGTCCTTTGACACTCTTGCAAGGATGTTGACGGATGATGTGCCCCAAGTCAGAGAACAATCCGCAAGCGCCCTCCTTGAAAAGCTAAAAGATCCCCTTGAAGTCGACAAACTTGTCTACACCCATACTCTTACCCTCCTTCAGATTGTCAAGGCAACAAAGGGTGCGGATGAGACGAAAGAACTCAGCCTCGCTGCTCAGAACGTCCTCAAGCACCTTGCAGGTCAAATGGATGTCGCGTGGCTTACTGATCGGGTTTATCAACTTCCCCAATCGCCTGAGACTCAATCCTTCTTAAAAGACGTGTGTCATAAAATCTTAAGTGATGGAGAAATCAGTCTCCTAGAACGTGATTTTATCATTAAATCTATTACAAGAGGACTGACGACAACACTCACGCGATCTGGCAATATCATCCTTGAAGAGCAGACTTACCCGCTCTCTGAGGCAAGTCAGCCTTATTTAGCGGAGATTGGGAGAGCGGCCCTTTCTCTGAAAGGGGATGTGCTGGTTGTTCCCTATAGAAACCACGCCCCTTTGTTTTCTAATAGTGGTATGGCTTTACGGAAGGCTGCGAGCGATATTGAAAATATGAGAAGTCTTGTGAACACCAAGGAGATTCTGGAGTACCAAGGTGGTATGTTCACTTGTCTCTCGGCGCAGACTTCAGGTCAATCTTCAGAAACATTTTTGCTTTTTGAAAAGCGTAGTCACTTTGGGGATCGTGTTGTCTATAAGTTGAATCCTCAAGGAAAGCTTCTCGTGCACCAAGAGAGTCATCCCGAGAGGACAGATAGAGCGTTCCGTGAAGCCGTGTTTGGACCCTTGGATGCCTCTACCTATAGGGCCATCAGCGTTGTCATGAATGAGGACAAAGCAATAGAAATTGAAAAAGATGTCCTCCATTCTCAAGAACAAGAAGAGGTAGAAAGGGAAGAGACGTCAATATCATTTGATGATTTTTCCAGGCAGTTAAATGAGTGGTGCATCAGAGAGGCGAGCAGACCACAGTCAAGCAGTGCTCCACCCCCATCAGTAGAAAACAGGATCTTGACCTATGACGTTGCCAAGATGGATTTGCTTGACGCGACAGATGAAGAAAGACAGCGCATGAAACAGCAGAGTGTTCTCGACCATGCACGCGTCTCTGATAAAGCCAACATCACCCAAGGCTTTGCGAAGCTTGCTCAGAGAAGCCCTGTCCTTCATGCCTATTGCAAAACATTTTACTGGACGATGCTCAATCTCTGCGGCGCCTATCGTGCCTTAAGTACGGATGTTGTTGCAGCGAATCTTTCTTATGAAGTTTCAACTTCACGCACCCTGATGGGAAAAGGAGTCGGAAAGGTGGGAAAATTTCTTCCGATGATTGGAGGTGTCATTGGTGCCCTAGATGACATCGTGCAGACAATTGCAGATACCGTCAAACAAAACGGCATGATGAATAACGCGAAATCGATGACAAAAATTATCCAAGCCAAGTTAGGCTTCGAAGAAGATATTGGTCTTGCGATTTCTCAAGTGGCGTTAGCAATCACGCTGGCTAAAGAAGAGGAAATTCTCAAGCCTGCCCTCCCAGAGGCATCACGAGAGATGCCCCAGCTTACACGCATAAAGAAGTGGATTGCGGACAGAATTGCCGCGATTAAGGACAAAGTCCTCCCCTCAATCGAGCTTCATGATAAAGATGATGCCGTAGCCCAACTCGCGTTGCAGGATGTGGCCCTAACGATGGCTTATCTGTTTACGCATTATGAAACTATTCTGGCTGATGAAGCACCTCTCGATCATCAACTCGCAGCCATTATAAGAGAGAGAGGATTGGAAAGGCTGTTAGGCGAAGTTGGTAGAGTGGCACCAGAATCAGCGTCTCCCTCTTCTTCTGCGTCTGTGTCTTCTTCCGTCTCGGCCTCAAGAGGCAATCCCTCGATGCAAATTGCATCAGCTTCTCAAGGCCCAGCGAATCATAATGTGCCTGTCCAATCGCATAAAAAGAAACCAGAGGGCTCAAAGTGTGTGATGCAGTAGGGGATGATGAGCGACCAAAAGGGCGACGCGAGACACTGATGATGAAGGTGTGACGCACGTTCATCTATGAGTCTTACAAAACCTTGGATTATGGGAAAGCCCATTAGTTGTGTGGGCCTTTTTATGTAGCAACATGTTTCGCGAATCCTCATTTGATCACGGTTGTGTCTTTTTGGATTCGCAGAAAATGGACGAAAAAGTTGTCACTTACTAAATGAACGAGTATGAGGAACCAGAGGATACGACCTTATGTTGTTAAAAATATGGGCTTGTTTTTGTTGCAACTTTAGGGGATGGATGAATCGAAAAATTGTGAATAGACTGAGGATAATCACGAGATGGATAGACCTATGAGATTCTCAGTTGTTTTGGGACCTCCTATAGGAGATTCCATAAGAGAGAAGATACATTCTCAAGCGTTTACCTTCTTCTCCACGATTTTTTCATTTTAAGGAGCAGTTATGATTTTTAAGAATAAGACCCTTTTAACCACCACGTCCTTTGTTATCCTGTCCGTTTTGACCATGGCACCATCTAAGGCGGCGGATCCAATGGACCAGAGGGAGTTACTTTCTTCTCATGTAAGACCAAGTGTACAGAGCGCGGCAGCAGGACCTTCCTCTCCTCCATTGGCAGAAGAACGCCTTGCACTGGGATCTGCAGTTTGTTCTGGAAGCTCTGCGGCGGCAGCCGCCGCTGCTGATGCCCCCCAGCCCATGATCCCGGCTGTCGCTCAAGGATATGAAGCCATTTATCAAAGATTTTTTGGAGGGAAATTGATATACCGTCCCAATGAAGGAAGTGACGTGGGGATGAGAGAGTTGCGCATAGCAGCGCTCACGGATCCCCTTGCCTCATCCTTCAACTTAAGGGACTACGGAGACACTGGAAAATACCTGAGCATCTCCACGGGATACAGGACTGCCTACAATCCTGAAAATAAGGACAAAATAGAGATCTGGATCGCTCCCTGGTTTGCAATCCAAAAGGAGCTCCAAGGCCCAGCGAAACATTATGCCCGGATCATGTCATCATGGGATTCAAAACAGGCACCAGTCGGCATTTTCTTCAATTGGGGTG
>Ga0207091_1042_pt1 | contig 30258 bp, 30 predicted proteins | sample Alteio_BWMinHeat_47_FD_153534 | JGI IMG/M metagenome (GOLD analysis project Ga0207091, IMG submission 153534) | Enriched cells from forest soil in Barre Woods Harvard Forest LTER site, Petersham, Massachusetts, United States -... | ecosystem: Environmental > Terrestrial > Soil > Temperate forest >... | reverse complement strand
TTTTGTCCTCAGGGCATTATGGTTATTCCGTTCAGCGGCTTTCTATCATGCATAAGGTAATCTACCTTATATTTAATGAAGGCTACAAGCAATCGGGCGAAAAAATAAGCCAGGGAAAAATTATGTGCGAAGATGCACTTATGCTAAATAAATTTTTGTACGACAGTCTGCTGTGCAATTCGGAAACCAAAGCCCTGCAGGCACTCATGCTTTTTAATGTCGCCCGGTTCGATGCCCGTTTTGACGCGCAAGGCAATGCCGTTGAGCTGGAGTACCAGGACAGAACGCTGTGGGACCAGTCATTGATACAGCTTGCCGGCTTTTTATTAACCGAATCAGAAGACTCAACTTTTTCACCCTACCACCTTGAAGCCGCCATCGCCTGTGTACACTGCGCCGCACGCAAATTTGAAGATACTGATTGGGAGGCCATCTGCAAATATTATGATGTGCTCTTAAAAGTGTACCCCAGCCCGTTTGCAGAGATAAATTATGCAGTGGCCTTGCAGTACAATCAGCAAAACGACAAGGCCTTCCGCATCCTGATGGATCTTCACCGGAACCCCTATTTTAATAAACTCCCGATTCTTGTTACGGCCATCCGAAAGTATCATGAGCGCGTTACCGCGAGCCAAAGCGGAGGCCGATTTGCCGGGTCGTGAGTAATACCTCTTACCCTCAAAAACCGACCGCACACGGAAAGTTAGGGAATACCCCTGTTTTTTTGAGGTAGATTAACCATATTTGCCGGGTATCATTATGACACGCCGTCTTCGCTACTATATCCTGTTCGCAACCGGCTTCTCGCTATGTTCGTTCCTCATCAAGCTGGGGTGGATTCATAATGCGAGCAAGGCATTGCCTTCTTCCATCTTCGAGACTTTCCTGGATGTAGCAGCGCTGCTATGCACGGTGGGATGGCTGATGCCCCGCTTCTTCTACCGGTCGCAATATGGGCGCTTCGGACTGGGGCTGGGCCTGGTCGTTTTTTTAGGGGGAACGGCGAATATCCTTGTCCAGTTGCGCATCATGGCGGGTAGTAGCCTATTGGAATATCATGCCAATGTAGCCAAATACAAGGAAGTCTTCTTTTATTGGTTCTGGTTCAATCTCGTTGCCGGGTCTTGCCTGATGATCTTTTTTGTCGTTCTGGGCGGCTTCGCGCTCCGGCTGGCCTTTGACCGCGTAGTAACGGCAAGACGACTGGCCGATATGGAAGCTGCACATTTGCGATCGGAACTGGAAGTGCTGAAGAACCAGATTAACCCGCATTTCATCTTTAATGCCCTCAATACCCTCTATTATAAGATCGACCGGTCAAACGGAGCCGCCCGCAAGCTCACCGAGCAATTCTCGGCCCTGGTGAGGTACCAGTTATACGAATGCAATGAGGCTGTGGTGGAAATTGAAAAAGAGATCTGTTTTATTGAGAACTATGTATGTCTTCAAAGGGAAAGGTCAGGAGACCTGGTCAGGGTCAGTTGCTCCGGTTTCGGGGCGATGGCCGGTTTTACCATTCCGCCGCATGTATTGGTGCCTCTAGTAGAGAACTGCTTTAAACACGTTTCTCGTTTCAGGGACCGGGAAAATTTCATCGTGCTAACTTGCAACCTGGAAGCAGGTCGTTTTCACTTCCGGGCGCTGAATAGCTATGACCCGGCTAAAAAGAGCGAGCACAGGGGCATAGGGCTGGCTAACACGCGGAAAAGACTGGAGTTATTGTGCCGCGATCGCTTTACATTGTCGACCTCGGAAAACGGGAACCATTTTGAGACAACGCTTACCCTTGCAGTATGAAGCCAAGTTGTATAATTATAGACGATGAGCCGCTGGCAAGGATAGGCCTTAAGGAAGACCTTCTGGCCTTGGGGATGTTTGCGGTTGCAGGGATGGCCGGAGATGCAGAACAGGCCCGGGAACTTTTGAAAACCACCCCGGCAGACCTTCTCTTCCTTGACGTGGAAATGCCCGGGACAAACGGATTGGAGTTCCTGTCGGGCCTCGATTTCAAGCCAATGGTCATCCTCGTAACCGCCTATCCGCAATATGCCCTGCACGGATACGAGCACGGAGTGGTGGATTATTTATTAAAACCCGTTTCGCCCGAACGGCTAAGGCTCGCCTGCGAAAAAGCGCTGGAATGGATGGCCCTCCGCAACAATGCCGGTAGCCAGAACGGCCCCGCGGGCTATCTCTATATAAAAAGTGACGGAAGGTTTGAACGGATCGGGTATGAAGATATACTATACTTGGAAGCGGCCAACAACTATGTACTCGTACATACCAGGCAGAAAAAACACCTCGTCTATCAAACGTTGAAAGGGATGGAAAAGCAATTGCCTGCCCAACAATTTGTGCAGACCCATAAATCTTTTATTGTCGCCAGGCCGCATATCCGGCAGATCGACCATGATTCCATCTGCATCGGCGAGGTCAGGATCCCGCTTAGCCGGCGCTTCAAGCAAGGATTTCTTTTGGAAGTTATGGGCAAAAAGTAAATTCTTTAGCAGGGAACCCCGCATCTTACCAACAATATTCAACCTCTTAGATAATCTGTTTGCTGACCACCTTGCTGCGATACTATTTTTATAAAAAATTAAATTATGAAGTTAAATTTAGCTCGCCTGATCATAGTAATTATCACAGGCTTCCTGCTCGCACACGCAAAGATGCTATTGGCAGCCGGCAACCCAAAACATTCGACAGGCCCGACGACCGAAAGTGTGCTGGCGGCGGACCAGCAATTAGCAAAGGCTTTGCAAAATAATGACACGGTGGGAATTTACCGAATGCTGGACAAGGACTGGGCCGTTATTCCCAGCACCGGGGCAGTGTACGAGGGGCCCGAAGTGTTTCCCTCCGGAATAAGAAGCGGATACCGTACGCTAAGGGTTATGGAACTTTCGGAACCCAGAGTTCGCTTGTACGGAAATGTCGCCCTGGTGACGACCAAGGTACGACTGTCAGGCCAGCTCGGAGGCAAATCCTACGATGATTTAAAGATGCGCCAAACCGATATTTGGCAGTGGAAGGATGGCTCATGGAAATGCGTATTAACCCAAGAAGCGGTGGTGAAAGAATAGGAACGACTTATAAAAATGGGCTTCAAAAAGGGTTCGGTCACTCGCCAATGTTGGTGTTTTCACCAACATTGAACCTTTTACGCGGTGTACTTTGTTGGTGAAAAACACCAGCAAAGGCGAAAATTATTAACCAACCTAAAAAATAAACCCATTCCAATAAAAGTTTAAATTATATAAAATATGAAATCAAACGTATTGAACTCAGAAAAACACAGGTACGCAATGATGCAGGCCATGATGAACCATCTGGTCGTGGTAATCGTGTTGGGCTTGCTCATTGCACCCGTGGTCATGTTCGGGGCTGCCGGTAAAGTGAAACATTCAACCGGGCCTACGGCGGAAAATGCCCTGGCCGCTGACCAGGAATTAGCAAGGGCGATTAGGGATAATGACACAACTGGAATTGTACGCATGCTGGACAAAGACTGGGCAGTTATTTCTACAATAGGTGGTGTAGGCGAGGGGCCTTCACTCTTCCCTAACGGGGTAAGGTCCGGTTTTCTGACCCGAAAGACATTCTCGATTTCAGAACCCAGGGTACGCTTGTGCGGCAATACAGCGGTGGTGACGACGAAAGTCGAAACATCAGGCACCCTCCAGAGTAAACCATTCGACGTGCAGGAGCGTCAAACCGATGTTTGGTGCTGGAAGGATGGCGGGTGGAAATGCATTTTGACACACGAGACAAAGATCCCAGAATAATACATACGGCCGCGTGAGATGGATCTGTTGCAGCTATTCGCCGTCGGCAGAGTAATGCCACGAACTTTCCGCATCGAGCGCCACCAGACAAAAAAAAATAAGCACTCAATGTCCGGTAATGGCTTTTATAATTGTTTATTCTATTAAAACAAGAAATTATGAAATTGAATAAACTTTTTGGCAAAGTTCTTTTGGCAGGAGTTATCCTGTACTGTCAGGCTGGATTTGCTCAAAATTCCAATGGCCCGGCAGCAGGGCTCCAAAATGGACCTAACGAAAAAGCCATTAAGGCTTATTATACAGCCTATGAGAAAAAAGATTGGAGTGTGATGACGCAAATTCTCGCTGACGGGTTTACTTTCACCAGTCCCGTTGATGATCATATTGATTTAAAGGCCTATAAAGCAAGGTGTTGGCCAACCGCCTATAAGATCCAACGATTTGATGTGGAGAAGCTTGTTATTAATGGAGATGATGCCTTTGTAACGTACAATGGGTGGACGACGGACGGCAAATTATTTAGGAACACAGAGCATTTTAAGATTAAGGACGGAAAAATTATGTCGAATGAGTGTTTCTTTGGGCCCGGAGTAAACTACCCCAATTCGGGGAAATGATAAAAGGTTTAACACCAAAACAGAAAATTATGAAAATGACTAAATTCTTTACCGGCATTCTTTTAGTAGGATTTGCCTTATCTTCTCAGGCGGGATTTGCCCAGACAATTACGGGCCAGACGGCCAGGCTAGAAAATACACCAAACGGAAAAATTATCAAGGCATGGTATACCGCGTGGGAGCAAACAGATTGGAATTTGATGACGCAAATTCTCGCGGACGGGTTCACTTTCTCCAGCCCGGTCGACGATCATATCAAAATAAATGCCGTTAAGGAAAGGTGCTGGCCCAACGCGGGCAAGATCAAGACGATTGACGTGCAACAACTGATCACGAACGGAGATGCTGTTTTTGTAATCGCCAATGGTTATACGACAGCCGACAAATTAATCCGGAACTGCGATTATTTTACGATTAAAGACGGAAAAATTACGGCATACGAATGTTTCTTTGGCCCTGGCATAAATTTTCCTAATTCGGGAAAATAAGAGGGCAGAAGTAATTAAGGAGTGTGTAGAGATGTTTTGCTTTCAGTGGCATTGCAGTACAACCACCAAAGCGACAAAGCCTTTCGCATCCTGATGGATCTTCACCGGAGCCCCTATTTTAATAAACTGCCTATTCTTGATCTGGCCATCCGAAAGTATCATGAGCGCGTTTCCATTAAACATAACAGGCATCTGGCGCCATGATACAAAAAAATAATTTAGCGTCGATGTCCGGAAACGGTTTGTAGCATTGTCCATATTATTAATAAAAAAAAGAAATTATGAAATTGACTACCCTCTTTGGCAGAATTCTTATCGTATGGGCTATCCTGTCTTCCCAGGCGGGATTTGCCCAAACTATTACGGGCCAAACAGCCGGGTTCGAAAATACACCAAACGGAAAAATTATCAAGGCATGGTATACTGCTTGGGAGCAAAAGGATTGGAATTTGATGACACAAATTCTCGCGGACGGGTTCACTTTCTCCAGCCCGGTCGACGATCATATCAAAATAAATGCCGTTAAGGAAAGGTGCTGGCCCAACGCGGGCATGATCAAAACGGTTGACGTGCAACAGCTGATCATGAACGGAGATGCTGTCTTTGTAATCGCCAATGGTTATAACACAGACGGAAAATTGTTCCGGAACTGCGACTATTTTACGATTAAAGACGGAAAAATCGGTGCGTACGAGTGTTTCTTTGGGCCCGGGATAAATTTTCCTACTTCGGGAAAATAAAAGGGCAGAAGTAATTAAGGAGTGTATAAAGATGTTTTGCTTTCAGTGGCATTGCAGTACAATCACCAAAGCGACAAAGCCTTTCGCATCCTGATGGATCTTCACCGTAACCCCTATTTTAATAAACTGCCTATTCTTGATCTGGCCATCCGAAAGTATCATGAGCGCGTTTCCATGAAACATAACGGGCATGTGGCGCCATAACGCAAAAAAAATAATTTAGCACCGATGTCCGGAAACGGTTCATAGCATTGTCTATGTTATTAGTAAAACAAGAAATTATGAAATTGAATAATCTTTTTGGCAAAGTGCTTTTGGGTTGTATGTTATTGGTTTGCAAGGCAGGATTTGCCCAGACATCCGCTTCCGGCCAGGCAACAGCGCTCCAAAATGGATCAAACGAAAAAGCCATTAAGGCCTATTATACCGCCTATGAGAAAAAAGATTGGAATTTGTTGGAGCAAAATCTCGCTGACGGGTTTACTTTCACTAGTCCCGTTGATGATCATATTAATCTAAAGGCCTATAAAGAAAGGTGTTGGCCAAACGCCAATACGACCAAACGATTTGATTTGGAGAAGCTTGTTATTAATGGAGATGATGCATTTGTAACGTACAATGGGTGGACGACAGACGGCAAATTATTTCGGAACACAGAGTATTTTAAGTTTAAGAACGGAAAAATTATTTCAAATGAGTGTTTCTTTGGGTCTGGGGTAAATTTTCCTAATTCGGGGAAATAGAAGTAGAAGTAATTAAAGAGTGTATAGGGATGTTTTGCTTTCAATGGCATTGCTTTTATGATCGCAGTTGCCCGTTAAAAAAAAGGGACTTATTATCGGGAAGGCTGCGCTATCGCTGCCACCTGAAAGCTAGAACGGCTATAGCAGCTACATTTATTTAGCTGCAACAGGCCGCCGGGAAGTTGCACTTGTTATATCCGGTCAGATTGGAAGGACTGACTGGATATATGGGTGCGATTCCCGAGCGGCCTGTATTTTTCCGTTCCCCTTAAGGGAAACATTTTACTTGGGTATATTTTTTTGAACTTTTTTTGATGAATATGCTAACAGATGAAGAGCTGATTGAAAAAGCTAAAAAATTATATGAAACGCGCACGGGGTGGGGCGATAGCACAGCCTGGACCAACCGTGATTTTATTGCGTTGAGCGAAAAAATACAAGAGCGAACGGAGGTATCCATCAGCCATGTGACGCTTAAACGTGTTTGGGGCAAGGTTAAATACGACAGCCTGCCCTATGCCCATACCCTTGACACCCTTGTGCAATTTTTGGGGTATGAAAACTGGCGCGACTTTAAACTAAAGCATGGCAATGGCTATGCACAGCATAAGCCTGGGCTTGATGGCGGGGCTCATATTAATGGCGAAGCATACCCACCCCAGTTTCTGGCAACATGCAAAAACAAAAGCTGTTGGCCGCTAACTGTAGTTTGTAACTATGGATTTTTAATAAACGCCAGGCTGTGTCTGGAATTCGATGCCCAAAAGCCCAAAGACATATTGCAAACGCAGTAGCTGCACGTGTCCCACGCTCAATGCAGGAGGCTACTGACAGCCGCAACCGCGCTTTGTTTTACTTACTCGCTACCGTTAGCTGTTTCTCGTTTTTCACGGCTATGTCAAGCTGGCTTGCTGAAAAACTTCCACTGTCCCTCCGAAACTACTTCCACCTGGCCGGCTACTACTTTTATCGCGGTTTGTTCGTCAATGGCATAAACGGCCGCAGGAATTTTTGCAGCCCATTTTTCCGCATTTAGCCCGCAAGAGTCTTGGAAACCAGGGTTATTAAAGTGTGGGATCACCGCGAAGTCGGTCAGCCCCACACCCTTGGCTATAAATAACGTCTTGCTGATTTCGCCCTCTGCCGTATTGAATACCATATTTTCCGTGGTCAGCGGCGTCCCGCTGCCGGCCCTCTCATTACTTTCGGTCTCGCCAAATATGGTGTTTACAGCCATGCTGCCCGCGCTCACGCCAACATACACCAGGTCTTTGTTTAAAGAAGTCAATACCTCTGCAAGCCCTGATTGTTCGAACCAATACGCCAGGTACAGCGGGTCGCCGCCCCAAACCAACAGCGCATCGGCGTCGTCAAACGAAGATACCCAGACATCTTTTTTAATACTGGTAAGTGCGGTTAGCTCAAAAAGACCCATTGTTTTCCAGCCCAGGTCAACCAGGGCGCCCTTCATCTTTCCTGCAATCGGCCACCAGGCGTAATTCGGGCCGCCTTGGAATGGGTAAACGCCTGTAGGAACAAACAGCGCGTTGCACTCACTGATGGGCTTGCCCAGAAGCTGTTCCAGCGCGTCCCTGATACTTTTATTGGAAATACCAGAAGAAGTCAACAGTAGTTTGATCATGAGAACAAAATTAATTGTTCATATCGTATATCTCAAAGAACTGATTTGCGAAACCCTGAAAAATTTACACTTTTCACGGTTTTTTGGGCAAAATTTGGTGTTTTTAAAACCGCTGCAACCCAATACAGTAAAGGGTTACAGACTTTCACCTGACGGGGATGCCAAAAAAGGCTTGGAATATTATTTTTCTTAATATGTATCAAACCCTTGCCAGCAAAGGCTTTTAGACGACATATACAAAAAATAAATATTCATCTCTTTTTGAGTTTTTGCCCAAAATTGGCACCCGCTGAAACCATTGCCAGTATTGGCTTTCAGCCCGTCGTTGGGGGAAAATGTGCAAAAATGTGCGATTTGATGATTTTTGCATCGCGGGCGAAAATGCATATTATGTGATATCTACGCCCAGGAGCGGGGCTTCTTAATACATTTTCGTCCTGCAAATTTAGGCAATTTTGGGCGATTGCGATGCGTTAAAAATTCAGGTTGCAGGTTGTCCCCAAAGGGATCACTTTGTAACATGGGTGGAGATTTTTAAGGACAGTAAGGACTTTAAGGACATTAGCATTTCCGGGAGGAGAGGAGGCTGCAGGTTTACTCCACTTGGCTTTCACCGCCCTCAAAAAAAAAACGCCTTTTTTGCCCTAAAACAGCCCTAAATAGGCAGTTATTTTTATTACCGCTATGTGTAAAACATTGTTTATCAATTTTGTTTAAAAATAGAGCGTACATAATTTTGTGATTTTGGGGCGAAAATGGAACGAATTGCTGAGAAAATGCACAAAAACATCAACGTTTTAGGCAGTTGGCGAGGGTTTTTACGACAGAGTAAAAAAAAGAGTTTAAGAAACATCCCACCACTTGCGGGATTCCCCAGAGTTTTTCAGTTGCGGAAATATTAACCATTGACGAGATATAGATTTTTGCAACACCTACCTTTCACTTTTCCTTTTTACTAACATCCCCAAATATTTCGGCAATGTCTATATAGCTTGACAAGCTAAGCGGGTTTAGCGCAATGTTTTCTATGTTCAATACCCCGCGCAAAGCCAGGTCAACCCCTTTGCTATAGTCTAGGCCGGTACCAACTTTTTCAATATTGCTTTCAATCTCCGGTTTCAATGCAAGCATTTGTTCGGTTGACATATTTTTACGGGCATCGTCAAGCGTTTGCAGAAACTGCGGTATACCCCATATAACAAACTCATAGCTTTGTGACAGCGCGCTAACCTGTATCTTCTTTGCTAGCATTTGCGACGCATCCCTAACATCCTGGATTGTGTTAAGAAAAATACTGAATTTTCCCCTCAGCCTGTTTATCCAGTGGCTTTTAAAAATTAGCCGGTAATTGGTTAAATGCAGTTGCCCGCCAATGGCCTCGCTGCGGTGAAAGCCGATAATTTTGGCGGCATCAACCTTGCCGTTTACTTTATCTTTACCATAGTCGGTAAGCATAATTATTGCGTTGGCGTTTTTGGTAGCAATCGGCGTTTCATTTGCAAACAAGTCTTTTTGTTTTAGTGAGGTTCCAAACATACGTATTCGGTGTTGTTAAATGGGATTGTGTTGGTTGTGGTAGTGGCGGTTTTATTTTTTAGATCACTGTTGCTGTGAAGGTAATATGTTTTGCGATATACTTCGCAGTGCGAAGGCAGAAGTATAGAAACAACTTACGGGTTGGAATTAATGTACAATACGAATTTTAAACCCCTCGAATTCGAGGGGGTTGAAAAACAAGCAGGGTTAAACAGCTTAGTGCTTGCCCCATACCCCTTTAAAGGTGGCGAATTCGAGACCCACCATCTGGGTTAACGGTTGATTTTAAAAAGCGGCTGAATAAATATAAACATTGCTTAAACAATAATTACCTTCGTTGTATGAAAAGTGGAAGGTTTATGGATGAACCACGCAAGGCAGGTAAGCAAAGGGGGGGTATGGCCGGTTGGAAACACACTGTGTGGACGGCCAGGCCAAATGGAAAATTCGTAAGCCTAAAAGAGAGGCTTTCGACAGTTGAAGGCGATGTGAGGGGTGCCTTTGTTATCGCTACAATAGCAAAACAAGCTGGTGCCACTGCTGCCAGAAGGGCAAAAGCAAACAACCTTCCCAGGGTAATGTACAAGGCAGGCCAGCTTATCTGTGTCTCGGACGGTGTGGCGAAGGTGTTGTCAAGAGACGACGCCAGTACTGCGAGGGCCACCGTTAACGGCGCCTATTTCTCCAAAGTAAAAGTAGGGCAGGTGTATGCCAGGGCCAAGTAAGCGCCTGAGGATATTTGCGGGGCCCAATGGCAGCGGCAAGTCTACTGTCATCAACCAGATCAAAGGACGCTATAACTGCGGGCCCTACATCAACGCAGACGATATCCAACAATCCCTCGACAAATATGCCCACATTGACCTGTACCGCAATTACGGCTTGCGTTTTGTGCAAGAAGATTTTGATAAATACCTGCAGTCCACGGGCTTGAGTTGGGAGGCCAAGGCTGCCGAACAAAAAATAAAGGTCAACCTATTCCCAGATGGTTTTAGCCTTAAGGTAAAAGGGCTTTCTGGTGCTTACGACGCCGCTATCGCGGCAGATTTCATCCGCCGCCAATTATTGCAGAAGGAACAAACGTTTACATTTGAGACGGTCTTCAGCCATCCGTCAAAGATTGGTTTTATGTCAGAGGCAAGGGCGCTTGGCTTTAAAAACTACCTTTACTTTGTCTGCACAGTCGCTCCCGAAATTAATATCAGCCGGGTTGCCAACCGTGTCGCGGCAGGCGGGCATGACGTGCCACAGGATAAAATCATAAGCCGGTACGAGGCTTCATTAAAACTGCTTCCCGGCATCATACCATTGATACACCGCGGTTTTTTCTTTGACAACTCAAGCGAAGAGGGCGCGCAGCTTGTGGGCGAAATAAACACCGCGGGTGACTTTAAAACTACTTCGGCTTACATGCCATGGTGGCTGGAAAAATATGTGGTGGAGCCGCTATACAGGCCATAGCTTTACATGCCTGTTTTTTCTATAAATTTTCGTCCGGTACAAACAATACGATTCCCACGTTTACAAATTCCCTTTAGAACTGGTCGTGAACTACCGAATAAGCGGGGCTACACTATGAGCCGAAAAAGTGAGTGCGTAGAACGTTTTTGGGAAGGGGGTGTATAGCAAGCTTTCAACCTTATATACCCAAGGCTTAACCACAGTTCCCTTTATTTCTAAAAAAAACGATCATGATAAACATACATAAAAACAAACGGCAATTGGAGTGGGCTATTAGTTTTTGGATAGGGATTGGTTTGATGAGCATAATAAATGTTTGGAAAATTAGTCAAAACCAGCATGCAATTACATACTCATGGATTATGTTTTGCGCTTCTATAGTTGCAATAGTTGTATGTGTGGGTTTAATAAAAATGAAGAAATAGACTTTATTTACAAGAAAGATTTATTTTACAAGGTAAACAAAACACTCCCTGCCGGGGGCATAAGGGTTTCGGTAAAAAAATTAAAGCAAAATAATCAGCAATAGCCGTAAATTTCAATGTAACCATGGACACAAATTTTTACTTGGAAATATTCCAAAAGGCAGCCGAGCAAATTGACAAAACTGTGCTGGCCCGGAAACAACTGGAAGTTGCGACCGGGTTATATGGGGATTGTGTTTTTTTGAAATTATATAAGAAATCCTGGGCAAACCCGTCGCCAGATCCTTTAACTGCGCAAACCAGGATTTTCTTTTCAATTTGGATCAGCGATTCGGCCATAGCGGAACAAAAATTATTGTATAATATACATGCCCTTAAACTAAGGCATCTAAAAGGTTATAGGATAGCAAGCAGAAAATTTGCAGAAAGTTTCAGAGGAAGCTTTTCGGAATTTGAAAAGCAATGGCCGAATGTAAGTTTGAATTATGGCCCATTAACACTTATGCAGGGATGGATAAAATATGATCTGGAAAAAATGCAGGAAGAAATCATCGCGCTTTCCAACAATTTTCTTGAATTAGAACCACTGGTTGATCAAACGCTTGCTGAATTTAAGGTGTAAACATGCGAGACGTTAATCCAGATGTTCTGTACGGCATCTGGATTTCTTGATTAAAGCCCTTCTGTGAAGGGTATTCATAGCACCGATGCCGAAGTTTTATTCTCTGCCCAACAGAAACCAAAAGCCGTAGTGACGTTAATCCAGATGTTCGGTACGGCATCTGGATTTCTTGATTAAAGCCCTTCTGTGAAGGGTATTCATAGCACCGATGCCGAAGTTTTGCTTTTTGCCCAACAGAAGCCCAAAGTCGTTTCAGAATAAATGCCGAGGTCTCGGAAATAAAAGCGAAAATATTTTCTCGGTACCCGCTGTAGTTTTTCATGGGAACTTCGTTGCGTCGCATTCCGTTCATCGGTTGGAATACTATTGTGCTTTTATCGAAGCGAAGGGTGGGTGTTAATCCAGATGTTCCTTTGGGCATCTGGATTTCTTGATTAAAGCCGTTCTATGAAGGGTATTCAAAGTACCGATGCCGAAGTTTTGCTTTTTGCCCAACAGAAGCCCAAAGCCGTTGCCAAATAAATAGCAAGTTGCAAAAACCTTAGCTAGCCAAAAAAGCAGCCAGAAAATAAACCTGTTAGTAAAACTATTTTGTAGCTTTAACCATGGGCTATTCATATAAAATAACGGAGCAAAAAGGACTGTATTTTGTAACCTTTACAGTAAAAGACTGGATAGATATTTTCACAAGAAATGAATACAGGCAAATTGTGGTTGACAGTCTTAATTTTTGTATTGACAAGAAGGGGCTGGAAGTGTACGCCTGGGTTATTATGACCAATCACATCCACTTAATAATTTCATCTGCCAAAGAAGATTTGTCGGATATCATACGAGACTTTAAGAAATTCACATCAACAAAACTGGTAGAAGCCATAGAACAAAATGGCAGTGAAAGCCGCCGTAACTGGCTGTTGTGGTTGTTAAAGAAAAAAGAGGGCAACAACGAGGTTATTACCTTATGGCAGCCCGGCAACCATCCGGAAGAAATAAGAACGGAAAAATTTTTTAAGCAAAAAATGCAGTACATCCATCAAAACCCGGTAAGGGCAGGCTGGGTGATTAACGAAGAAGAATATAAGTGGGGCAGCGCAGGTTACTTTTATGGCAGGGGTTCTTTAGTGCATCTTTCCTTTTATAATGGGTGAGGGTGGGCGTTAATCCAGATGTTCCGAAGGGCATCTGGATTTCTTGGTTAAACCCCTTCTGTGAAGGGTATTCAAAGTACTTATGCCGAAGTTTTGCTATTTGCCCAACAAAAATCCAAAGCCGTAGCCAAAAAAAATAGCAAGTTGCAAAACCTCAGCCAGCCAAATAAAGCAGCAAAAAAATTAGGCTTGGCTGCAAAACTATTTTGTGGCAGCTAACACGTTGTGGGCTAGGCTTTTTATTTGGCTTTGTTTGGTTATATGCTGCGCGAAGTTTATCCCGGCTTTATGGCCTTTGGCGGCTGTGTAATTGTCCTTTGGCTTTTGTTTTTCAAAGCCCTTTACAAAAGGGGTTTAATCAGGAAATCCAGATGCCGTACCGAACATCTGGATTAACGGGGGGAGAAATTTTTTAAGCAAAAAATGCAGTACATCCATCAAAACCCGGTAAGGGCAGGCTGGGTGATTAATGAAGAAGAATATAAGTGGGGCAGTGCCGGTTATTTTTATGGCAGGGGTTCTTTAGTACAGCTAAGCTTTTATAATGGCTGAAGGCTTTTGTTTGGAACGTTAATCCAGATGTTCCGAAGGGCATCTGGATTTTTTTGTTAAACCCCTTCTTTGAAGGGTATTCATAGTACCGCTGCCGAAGTTTTGCTATTTGCCCAACAAAAATCCAAAGCCGTAGCCAAAAAAAATAGCAAGTTGCAAAACCTTAGCCAGCAAAAAAGCAGCAAAAAATTAGGCCCGGCTGCAAAACTATTTTGTGGCAGCTAACCCGTTGTGAGCTGGGCTTTTTGTTTGGCTTTGTTTGGTTATAGGCTGCGCGAAGCTTATCCCGGCTTTATAGCCTTTGGCGGCTGTATAATTGCCTTTTTGGCTTTTGTTTTTCAAAGCCCTTTACAAAAGGGGTTTAATCAGGAAATCCAGATGCCGTTCCGAACATCTGGATTAACGGGGATAAATAATATTTACGGTGCTTTGGGATATAGTGATTATAGCAATGAACGGCCGAAATTTAGCAAAATGTTGGATAAATTTGAAGAAGTTGGTGCTATCGCTATTAATTGGGCAAATAAGAGGAATGCTGTTCAATTACTCGATTCTCTTGATTCCATTGCCGTGGATGAAGAAGAGTACATAAAAATGGAGAAGATTATATCGGAAAATAATTTTCAGTTACCTAGTATCACGATAAACCTAATTGAGTACTATGGTAGAGAAAAAGCAAAAGAGTTTTTCCCCGAATATTCTGTCATGGCGAATATCGGAAAAGATGCCAGATATGACTTACGGCTTCATTCTGATGAGTTTTATTTTAAGAATCTTATCTTTGAATTCAAACTTCGAAGGAACTACGCTCTACCTGATAGTAAATTGTTGTTGCAAACATTTAACCTTTTTGGGGGGGAGGATAAACTGTCAGATAATGAGCTATCCTATATTTTTCTCATCGTATTCACAGAAGACAATTTTCAATCCTTTGAAAAATTAAAATTTCAATTCAATCAAGTATTGGAGGAGTTTACTGATTTTGAACAGTATTGGAAGAGGATAAGATATGTTCCTGTAAGTTTATCCGGCTTACATTTAATCAACCTAGACTTTGAAGAATTCAGAAAAGAGTATATAGAAAATAATATTAAATTTCCGTTTACCAGCCAAGTTGCTCCAAGAGATTTTCCCGAAAGAAATGATCATTTTTTTGGGGAAACCTATATCTTTAAGCAATTCGATTTTACAATCCAGATAAAGCCAATAAATACGCCTTTTTGGAGATTTGGCTTTAAGTTTTCAAAGAATACAGAATTCCCTGCGCTAACTGAAGGACGTCATGGCAATGAAAATTATGGTGATATTCATTTATCGATCGGCGAAATTATTGACAGCGATAGAATGTGGGGCTTGCCAAATCAGTTGAGTTTAAATCATTATCACATTGAACAAGCAGACAAGAATATTTTATTGTTAAGTAACTATCTGGGTGAGGAGGTGACATTTAGCATGCAGACGAATGAAACGGGAGCAGTTACAACTTTTCAGACCTATATAAGTGGTAAATTGAAGGATGAAAGAATATTTGATATAAGTAAATATAGTTTTTGTCGATTATTTGCTTGGTCTGAGTATAATAATTTTAAATTGGATACAACTATGAAGGTGACTCGTAAGAAGTTGTAAGCGTATCATGCAGATTTGATTGGAGCGACGTAGTTATTTTGAATTCATAGCTCAGGCAATGTGTGTTACATGCTTGCTTAGGTGAGGGTGTTCCTGTCTTCGTTGTCAAAATTTATTTGGGTTTACGCCTTTATCTATTAGCCAATTGTGGTCTATGTGACCGTAATTTAGCCGATCAATTGGATTTTTATGAGTAAGCCCGTTCCAAACCCAACAATGTGTCAGCCCCCAAGCTCTTTCGTGAAAAGGTGGTTGCAATGGCTTGCCAAAACCATTTGCAGTTGGTGTAAAAATTGAACAGGAGTTAACATCACTTCTAGTGCCTTGTTTTATTTCATTCAGTTTGTCAATAAGCCAAGCTCCTGATTTGAAAGTGAAATAAATATGTTTGATTGATTTTGTTTCGTTAATGTATTTAATAATTGCATCAACATTGTCGTCTAACCAACCGTTTTGTGCTAAATTATCTAAATGAATGTCAGAGTATTCTCCTACTCGTTTATTGTTAATAAATCTTGTCTCCCAACGATATTCATTACCAACCAAAACACAGTCTTCATTAGCCAATTCAACAGCAGGAACTTCCTTTTTAATACCCTTCACAATGTCGGCAAATACAATTTTACCCTTTATACATATTTCAAAAAGTTGCTCGAACGTCGGTACGTTATTGTTTATAGTCCTTTGCTTAAGTAGATGATTATAGCTAAAAAGCAACAAATTTCCTAATGCTGTCCACATATACATTCCACGACCATAAAAAAAGTCCGAGTGGTTCCAGGACCAACCGTGATTATATGTCCCAATAAAAATTGCTTCTGGGGCGTATGGCACTATGTCTAATATTGAGTCATGTGTTTGAAACCCATTGTCAAAATTGCATTCTTGATATTTATGTAAAAACGGCATAGTTTAAAAATTTTCTCGTCGTTTTGTAGCCCTGCACTTGTGCATGATATGCGAGACTTTCTGCTGCACTGAAATTCCGTATTTTTTCTGCCAGCCCGGAACTAAAGTTAATTAGTGTACAGAAGTTGGCATCTATTTACAACGTTAATCAGCATTCGGCCGCGCGGCAGCTAAGGCTGAGTCATGTTTTGTGTTTGGCAATTTAACTGTTAGCCAGAATAGAGACAAGCAAGAGGTTGCGCCAGTTTTTGTTACTCGTTTTCCATATCCGCTTTATAACTATCAAGTCCGTTTCCGCTTGTTTCTTGGAGGTCAACTTCTAAATAGTTAGTCCTGATAAATTGAAGTAATTCTTTGAAGTCGGCTTCTAGCTCTTGTGTGATTTCAGCTAATTTATAGAAATCTTTTTCAGCCTGTTCTGTTTGAAAAGTATCCATTACAAGGTAAAATCTATAGTTTTTTCCTGACCCATCTGGCCCATAATGTTGGTAAAAGGAAAGGGATTTTATCCAATTATTCTTGAACTTGGTAAGTCTGCTCAATAACTCTTGGTCGTAAATATGAAAAGTATTACTTTCAATAACCGAAACAAAGCGGTCTTTGAAATAAAATATTTTGCCAATAATCTTATCTGGCATTTCTTCCAGAAAATAATCAAACGTTTGGATATGAATCGCACTCATGGCCCATTTCAAGTTGCTCACATCAATACTTCTTTTTTTCTGTTCAGGTGTTTCCTTTCTTTTTTGGTCTGGTTTCAATGGTTGTTTTTCAATAATTGCTTTAATTGCAATTTTCATGGTTTGCGTTAACTCACTTTTCCCTTTATTATCATTTTTGTCATTTACTGTGAAGGGAGTTGAACGATGCCGGTCGATATCAAATGGAAGGTCATTTGGGAAATTTCCATGAATCGTATTGAATAACATAATAATTCTATCCCAGCCCAACGTAGCAATTGCATAGCCCAGTTCTATCAATACGTTAGGGTTTGGAACTCGTCTGAACTCGGTAGGCGCATTGGAGTTGATTGTTGTCATGTCACAAATAAAAATATCGCTTGCTGAAATCTTGTCAAATATTGCTTTAGGTATATTAGGGCTTCCAGTCATGTCCCTTGTTGCTTCGTCGACCTCAATCCTTATATCTTCAATTTCACTTTCTACTAAACTTGACGCGTCTCTAAGAACTTGTCTTATTGCATTGAGATTTGTTGCTTTTGGCAAGTCGGATTGCCAAGAATAAAAAATTGTTTGGATTGGTTTCATTAATAACTAAATTTATGCACAACCCGTCAATTTGCCAATTGCCTGCATTCGCGAATACGCAAATTACGGTGTTAATATTACTGGGTACAAATAATTTATCTCTTGCCGGTATTGGATGGTAGTTGCACTAACCCAGATCCTGCGGTTCATCCTCTTTTCTCCTTGCTACTAAAGAGCTCCGCTATCGCACTCCCGTGTTATTTACGGCAAGGTTATCAGCTCTAGATGAAATAATGCATATAACTGAGATAAGCAAGTAAAACGTTGTAAATATTATTTACATGTTAATTGACCCACAGCAAAGTATCTCTGCCCAGTTCCCCATAGCCCCAACCCCCCGAACGGATTGCGACGCAACAGCCGATCCCATGAAAAACCCACAGCCGGTATCCAAATCTTCCCAAAGAAATCCCCCCAACAGATTTCCTCCCCCCACTCACAGAATATTTTTTGCCAGGCTGCGGTTTTTAAATATATTTCACTCCTGTTTTCTACACCTGAGAAAAATTATCTGCACATGAGAAGAAAAGAATTTTTGCAATTGTCGGCCATGGGTTTTGGGGCGCTTCTGCTGCCCGGCATGCCTGCTTTTGGCAGGGATGTAAGCCCCGAGGAGCTGCTGTACGAGGGCATGGACGTAAGCGCCAAAAAGCAGCTTGCCGATGTGGCACTCAACGCGGCCAAGGCCAAGGGCGCCACCTACACGGATGTGCGCATAGGCCGCTACCTTAACCAGTTTGTTACCACGCGCGAAAAAAGGGTACAGAACGTTGCCAATACCGAGAGCTTTGGCGTGGGCGTTCGCGTTATTGCGGACGGCTGCTGGGGCTTTGCTGCCAGCTACAAGGTAACCAAGGAGGATGTTGCGCAAACCGCTGCCAGGGCCGTTGCGGTGGCAAGGGCCAATGCCAAGATAAAGGCCGGCGTGGTGCAGCTTGTACCTCAAAAAGGCTACGGCGAGGTTAGCTGGAAAACGCCCATCGTAACCAATGCCTTCGAGGTGCCCATAAAGCAAAAGGTTGACCTGCTGCTGGCCGTTAACGCGGTTGCCATGGACGCGGGCGCAAGCTTTATAAACAGCGCCATTCTTGCGGTGGACGAGCAGAAGTATTTTGCCAGCACCGACGGCAGTTATATTGACCAGGACGTGCACCGCATTTACCCGTTCTTCAACGTTACAAAAATTGACAAGGCCAGCGGCAAGTTTGAAACGCGGCGCAGCCTGAGCTCGCCGGTGGGCATGGGCTACGAGTACCTTACCGCCACCGATGCCGACAAGGTGCAGGGCGTTACTACCCGTTACAAAAACCGCTACGACATGATGGAGGACGTTAAAAACGCCACCGCCGACGTTACCCAAAAACTTACCGCCAAAACGGTTGAGCCGGGCAAGTACGACCTTGTGCTGGACCCCAGCCACCTTTGGCTTACCATACACGAAAGCATTGCGCACCCCACCGAGCTTGACCGCGTGCTGGGCTACGAGGCAAACTTTGCCGGCACCAGCTTTTTAACGCTGGAAAGGCTGCGCAGCAAAAGCTTTCAGTTTGGCAGCAAATACATAAACATTGTGGCCGATAAATTACAGCCGGGCAGTCTTGGCGCGGTGGGCTACGACGACGAGGGCGTTGGCACCAAGCAATGGGATATTATAAAGGACGGCATATTGGTAAACTTTCAGGCCATACGCGACCAGGCGCATATACTTGGGTTGAAGGAATCGCAGGGGTGCTGCTACAGCCAAAGCTGGAGCGACGTGCAGTTTCAGCGCATGCCCAATATTTCGCTACAGCCCGGCAAGGACACGCTAAGCCCCGACGATATGATAAAGAACGTGGAGAAGGGGATTTATATCATCGGCGACGGCTCGTTCAGCATTGACCAGCAGCGGTACAACTTTCAGTTTGGCGGCCAAACGTTTTACGAGATAGCCAACGGCAAAATTATGGGCATGCTAAAAGATGTTGCCTACCAAGCCAACACGCAGGAGTTTTGGAACAGTTGCGTGGGCGTTGCGGACAAGAGCGACTACCGCCTCGGCGGTGCCTTTAACGACGGCAAGGGCCAGCCCGCACAAAGCAACGCGGTAAGCCACGGCGCCGCCACGGCACGGTTCAACGGGGTGAATGTGATAAATACGGCCCGCAAAATATAGATTCCTGATTTTGAGATTTTGAGATATTGGGATTTGATTAAATCCCAATATCAGAAATAAAAAAACTACAACCATCAAGATTATGAGCCAAGCTGTAGTTTTTCAATTAAGCCCGGTTGCGTCGCACACTTGAGCGTTCAGAACATTGCTGAACAAAGCGAATTAAAAAAATATTTGTGATTGCTGATTTTGGGATATTGGGATTTATGGGAAGAAAGTGATTGCTGATTTTGGGATATTGAGATTTGGTGATTTAATGTAAAATCGAAATATTTCGAAATTTCTAAATCAGAAATAAAAAAAATTATAAACTGTTGATTTGAGATTTGGTGATTGGTGATTTGGCAGAAAATCCCAAAATCACTAAATCTCAAAATCAGAAATAAATAACAACATGGCAATAATAACAAGGGAGGAGGCCCAGGCACTGCTAAAAAAGGTGCTGGGCTATTCAAAAGCAGATGAATGCGAGGCCAGCATTGAGGCCAGCGAAGGCGGCAACATACGCTATGCCCGCAACGCGATATCAACGGCGGGCGATGTTAGCACGCTAAGCCTGCAAGTAAACTCAACCTTTGGCAAAAAAACAGGCACGGCCACCATTGACGAGTTTGACGACGCGAGCCTGCAAAAGGTTGTGCAGCGCAGCGAGGAACTGGCGCAGCTTGCGCCCGACAACCCGGAGCATATGCCGCTGCTTGGGCCGCAAGTGTTTAAAGAGTCCATTACATACGTGCCGGGTACCGCAGCCATGACACCCGACACAAGGGCCGAGGCGGTTGCCAAAAGCATAAAGGTATCGGAAGACGCAAAGCTTGAGGCCGCTGGTTATATTGAAAACAGTACCAACTTTATAGCCATCATGAACAGCAAGGGCTTGTTTGCCAGCAACCTCGACACCGACGTGGTTTTTACCATCACCATGCGCAACGAGGAAGGCACGGGCAGCGGCTACGCAGCAAGGGGCTTTAACGACGTTAGCAAGCTTGACACGCTTACGGCCACAAAAATTGCCGCGACAAAAGCCGCTGGCTCCGTGGGAGCGAAGGCGATAGAGCCTGGCAAGTACACCGTGATACTGGAGCCCGTTGCGGCCGCGTATATGCTGGAAGGGTTGTTTCGTGGGTTTGACGCGCGCAGCGCCGACGAGGGCCGCAGCTTTATGAGCAAGCCTGGCGGCGGCAACCGCCTCGGCGACCAGTTGATGGACGAGAAGGTTACCATTTATTCAGACCCGTTTAATGTTGACCTGCCCGCGTCCACCTGGAGCCGCGAAGGCTTCCCCATTGACACAAGGATGAACTGGGTGGAGAAGGGCGTGGTAAAGAATCTTACATACTCAAGGTTTTGGGCGCAGAAGAAAAATGTGCAGCCGGTGCCATTCCCCAACAACTATATTATGGAAGGCGGCGACGCCAGCCTGGACGACCTGATTAAAAGCACCGAGAAAGGCATATTGGTGTCGAGGCTGTGGTATATACGCAGTGTTGATCCGCAAACGCTGCTGCTCACCGGCCTTACCCGCGACGGGACTTTTTATATTGAAAACGGCGAGATAAAATTCCCGGTAAAGAACTTTAGGTTCAATGAAAGCCCAGTGATCATGCTGAACAATGTGGAAGCCCTGGGCAAGCCCGAAAGAAGCATCAGTGTTGAATCGTACCGCAGCTACCTTGTGCCACCGATGAAGATAAGGGACTTTACGTTTACGTCGTTGTCGGATGCGGTGTGAACCATGATTTGTCCAAAGGACTCCTACGGAGGGGGGATTGCTAGGATGGTGAAGATTTGCGAGTGACATACATATTTTTAACGGATGACATTCTTTCAAAAGGATGTCATCCGTTCTTTGTTATATGCATACAACGTTTTGCCGTCATGCCTGCGTAGGCAGGCATCTCTCAAAGAATTAACAAGCACGATAACCAAGTGTAATGGCTTGGTTATAATCGGGCATGATGAAACTTGTAAAGTGGCTTTGTTTTTACGGGGCATGATTAGCCTTGTGAGATACCTGCCTTCGCAGGTATGACGGGCCGCAGCTTTTCATTAAGGCCTTGAAAGTTTCAAAAAGCCTTCATGCTCTTTTTTGTACAAAAACCTAACAAAAGCGGTGTCAATATTTCTCATAACTAAAATACGTTATAGAGGTGTAGTACTTATTATGCTCGTCTCCTCTTTGCTTGCTTATGGTTTTACTTGGAAGGCCTTCCTCATTATAAACATAAGAAATTTGCCAATACAATCCCTTGTTGTCTACGTTTCTAATTTCACTTAATTTCCCCTCGGCATTATACTTGTAATAATTTCTCAAACTTCGTCTTGACGTAAGATTGAACACACTGTCTCTAATTAGATTTTTGCTGTCATCGTAAAAATAGCAATCAAAATAGTCTATTTCTTTACCTGTTGAAGCCTCTATTTTTTCAAGCAAGCCTTTTTTATTATAATGGTATTTCTTTAATGTACGATAGTCCCCGTCTTGATATTTTTCAACCTCTACAAGGTTGCTGTCATTATATTCATCCTCGGTAATTCGCTTCGGTATTTCACAGGTAGGGCAAATAATGGTATCTTCTATTTTTACTTGTAACCCCTTCTCATTATAAAAATATTGGATTATTTCAACCCTGTTCGGGCTATAACTTTGATACTTTCTTTCTTCTATCAGCTTTAGTAGACGTGGGTCGTACTTAAATTCATTCGTTAAAAACGGTGCCCTGTTGTCAGACTTTGTCGAAATGGTAACAAGGCATCCAGAAGTATCATATTCCTGAATTTCGTTATTTTCTGAACTGAAGATTTTTTTGATTTTATATTTCTTAATGTCTTCTTTACTAAAAGATTGTCCCGCTAAATTAAGCGAGAAGCAAAGAAATAAGAATAAAAAGGGTAAAAGTTTCATATTGATTGGACAAGGTGTTCGGGAATTTGCGAGTTTAAGCGATTAATGGTGATTGCTTGACAGCCCCGGCGAGGGTTTGATATTGTTTGGTAAATTTGCCTTTTTTGTTGAGTATTCCGGCGTTTATAAGAGAGCGCAAAGCTTCCGCTTTGGTCACTCCTTTTTCCAATTTGTCGTTAGCCAAATCCTGCAATTTCTGTAAATCTTTTTCACTCATCTTTTGAAGATTCAGGGTTAAAGGTACAGAATTTATTCAGCCATACAAGCAAAGTGAAATATCTTCTGGAGGCTGACGTCTTTTCAAAAGGATGTCAGCCGTGATCAAGACCTATAAGGTTTCGAAAACCTTATAGGTCTTTCCTTTAGTTTCTTTTCGCCTGCTGCATCGAGCCATTATCATACAAAAAAGAAATATCGTTTACTTGGTGCTGGTCATTTGCGATAAACTCAATTTTTACGAAGTCATAGTCCTCTGCCCTGAACATTGTTTGGGTCATAGGAATCAGTTTTTGCACCGGGTTGCTGCCCCTTGAATAATACAAGGCACCGTTTTTAAACACAATATTCCGGTCGCCGGAAAAGCTGCCTGCATAAGTTTTTAATAGGGCCGTGTCAACCTGCGCCGGATGAATGGTCGCGCTTAACATATCCCGTTTCCATTTAAATGCTTTTGCCTCATCCGCGTCTGTGGAATTATTTATTTTGTAATCAAAGCACATTAGTATCGCTGTGTTTTGTGCGCTGTCTGCCGCTATATGCACGTCTGGTTTTACGCCAACGGCTTCCCAGTTGGTGTGGGTAACCGGGTTTATGGCCCTGGCGTAAGGAATGTTGCCCACAAAGCCATTGCTGATGTCTTCACCGGAAACTGGGTGGGCACCCCCGCCCGTGGTTTCACCAACAATAGTGGCCCTGTGCTGGTTTTGCAGGTCGTAACTAAATTCTTCGGCCCCGGAGAATGTGCGCCTTGATGTTAAAATGTAAATGGGCATGGTATAAAAACTTGCCGGGTTATCCAGACTGTCTGTCACTGACTTGCTGGTTTTATTGGTTCGCCGTTCATACATATCATTAATATGCGTGCCACCTTTTAAAACATGGCTGCAAATAAAATTCACCATGCCGGGGTCACCGCCGCCATTGTACCTTAAATCTATGATGAGCGCGTTTACATTTTTTAGAAAAGCAAATGCGCTATTCACTGTTTCTTTTGCATAATTGCCAGGTGTAAAAAATCCATCGAACCGCAGGTAGCCAATATTGGCGGTCAGTATCTCCACTTTCTTGAAAGCATAATTTTGTTGAGCCTCGAATTTCATGTTATCCTGCTCCCTTTTTTTGGCATCGGCGGCAGACGTGTCCTGCGCCTCCATTTTAAACCCGGGGTCAAAGTTGATAGAAAGATGCATGTCGTTATAAACTGCGTGTACATCAGTGTTTAAAGCCTGTGCGAAATCGTTAGGATCGTTGATGGTAGTGTAAGCCCCGTCTTTCAACCGTTTCTCAATATAGTTGCCCATTTTAATGGCAGTGTCTAAAAAAACATAATTTTCCTTCAGTGCTTTTGCAAGTGTATCCACTACCTGCTGCTTTGCTTTAGCGGTTAGCGCCGCCGGTTGATTTTGTGCAGCCAAATGCAGGCACAGGCAAATAAGCACGGCTAACAAACAAATTAATTTTCTCATATAATGTGTTTTATGGTTGTGTATTTAATGTCACGCAGTCAAGCGTTGTTTTAAGATGCAGTATATCTTCCGCCGATATCCCTTTTAAAGCTGCTTTGCGGTAGCTCTGTACAATTGGCTTAAGCGACTCTATAATTTTCAAACCGTTTTTTGTGATACTCAGTTTAAACCGCCGCCTGTCCGTTTCGTGCGGACTACGATCCAAATATTCTTTGGTCACCAGCAGGTCTATGATCCTTGTAATAGAGGCAAAGTCTTTAAAAACCGCCATGGCAAGTTCCTGTTGGGTGGCGGAAGGGTTGTCCTGTAGCGTTTTTAATACCAGCCACTGGTCAATGGTTATATCAAAGCCAGCCTCCGTAATTTTTCTTTGTGCGTATTGCCTGTAGGCTTTAATCGCCTTTTCCATCACATAAAATATAGTGTTGTCAAGTTTTTCAGCCATTTGCGCTATTTTATTGATACAAATATAATTGATATATCAAATAAATGTACAGTATTTATTGAAGCAATTGTTAAATCTTGTATGTTATGGGTATTATTTCTAACTCGGAGCTTTAGCGAGGTGACCAAAGCCCGCTCATTGTGGAGGAGGATTGTGTTAGCGGGATGGCATCCTTGTATACATACGACGTTTTGCCGTCATGCCTGCGCATTCCGAAGTTTCGGAAAGGCATCTCATAAAGAACTAACCAGCACGATAACCAAGTGTAAAGGCTTTGTTTTAAACAGGCATGATGAAACTTGTAGAGTGGCTTTGTTTTAATAGGGCATGATTAGCCTTGAGAGATACCTGCCTTCGCAGGTATGACGGGGCGCAGCTTCTCATTATGACCTTGAAGTCAAAAACCTTCAAAATCTTTCGTTTACATCCCCTCCTTAAACGTCAGCAAGCCAAAAGCTGCATCTATCTTGATGTTTGGATTTCCGTTACCGAATGCGGGTGGGGTGCTGTAATGCGCGTGTTTTGTTGTAAGCCATATCGTCATCATCTTTTTCTTTAATTGCAGTTTCAGGCTGTCGGTCATTGGCCTGGTGATGCTTGTGTCAATCCGCATTCCTTGCACGGTTAGGGTTACCGGTTTGGCAGGGTGCTTGCCCTTTACATTGCTGCTGTCATCTATAATGTTCAAGGATGATTTATTGTCAAGCCTTGTGAACATGGCATCAATGTCAATATTGGCCAACAGGTTTTTTACACAAGTAAAATTTAAAGCCTCCACATTTTTTGACGACAGGGTAAGATTGTAATGGCCGTTTGTCAAGCCTATATCCGACGATTTGCCCGCGTTTAGGTTGCAACGAACGTCGCCCGAAACTGTGTCAATTTTTATCGCGCCAAAGCCATTGGCTAACAAGTTGCCAAAGTTCAGGTTTTTAATGAAGATATTGCCGAGTTGCATACTAAGCGTGTCAATGGTTTTGATATGGCCTGCCGTAAAATCGCCATATTTTTCATCAATGGCAAGGCGGCCGGTAAAATCGCCCATCAGTATATTGCCAAACTGGTTGGTGAGTTTTAAATCGGTACCGGCGGGCAGGTAAACGGTATAGGCGACGCTGCATTTTTCTAAGCCTAATCCCGATGCCCTCGGCATAGTGTCCGTGCCGTTGATGGTTGTCTTGCAGCTAATTTCAGAATCATTCCTTGTGTCAACAATGTTAACCCGGTAGGCCAATTGCTTTGCATTGCTATATGTTGCCGCCTGCGCAGAAATAGTTATTGTTATTTGCACTTCTTTTTTATTCCATGCGTGTATATCAACATTGCCGTACTGGTTGGCTATTACAAGTTTCTCGCCATGCAAGTCTACATAGGTTTTGGTAACCTTTTTTGCATAGCTGTTGCCCTTGGGTGCCGCTGTTGCCGCAAGCGCGCCCCCAAGGCAAAAAAGCAATGCCATCAAACTATATGTCATCCTTTGATTTTTCATGCTGGCTGTTATATAAATCCATTTTTTTAATTAGTTGCAACTGGTTGTTCAACATTAGTTCCTGCAAGCGCAGGTTTTGTATCATGTCCTGTAAAACTTTTTCCTGGTCAATGCTTTCCGGCAATTTGTTTTTTAATTGGTTATAGGTATCCTTCATGTCCTCAATTACTTTTTTAAAGGATGCATATAACTCAGGGTCGGTCTCCCGTAAACGGCTCACCTGTTTTTGCTTTTCTTCAACAAGGCTTGTATAGTAAAATAATGAGTGGGTATAGCCTTTGTCAGCCGCAAACTTGTTTTGCAGTTTTCGTTTTTCGTGGCTAAATGTATCTGTTGCTAATAAGTCTTCGATAGCTTTTTTGTATGAGATTACTTTTTGCGAATCAATGGCATCCGGTGTTTGTGAAATTTTGCTGTCACTTGCAGTTATACTATCGGGCTTTATAATTTTTACGCCGGTAACGGTATTGCTTTGTTTCCCCGCCATGTAATAAATATACCCCGCGCCAGCCAGCAAAATAATGCTTGCCGCAATGCTCCATCGTAATATGCCGCGGCCCAGCCCAATTGTTTTTTGTGCATGGTGCTGTACAAGCTGCCCTTTCAGCTTTTGCCAAACCTCGGGGGAGGGGGTACCTTCCTCAAACTTCCCCTGGTTATCTTCTATATATTTTTCAAACCCGTTTTCCATGTGTATGCTATTTTGATATCATGGTTAAAATTTTTTGCTTGCCTCTTAAATACTGGCTCCTCACCGTTGCCGATGGGGTTTCCATCAACACAGCAATTTCTTCAAAACCCAGCTTTTCAAAAACATGCAGGTTAATAACTGTTCTGTATTTAACCGGCAATTGCGCAAGGGCTTCTTTTATTGCTTCAACCTGCAAGTGGAATTCCTGTTCATCAACCATCCCGCCATCCTGCATGTAATCAGCATCTTCCGCATCAAGTTGCAGCCATGCTTCTTTTTTGCGCTTGATGAAATTGATTGATTTGTTTATCACAATCCTTTTTATCCATCCCGCAAATGCATCCTTGTTTTTTAAGCGGCTTAATGTTGTAAATGCTTCTAAAAAAGCATCCTGCAGAATGTCCTCGGCATCGGCGGCATGGGTTACTATCCGCAAACAGGTATGGTACATTGCATTGCAATACCGGTTGTACAATATTTCATAGCTTTTAATGTCGCCCTTTTTACATTGTTCGATTAATGTTGACTCCTCTATGGTAAATAATACTGCCAGTTATGTAATTATTTTAGGTGCTTGTACATAAGTAACAAAAAACGGGGAAATGTTGCAAGGAAATTAAAGTTTTTTTTGGAGGTGATGAGGAAATAGGCAATCCGAAAAAAATTTCTCCCAATATGCAACAGATTTACGCAAACGGGTACTTTAATATAGAGAGCAGGTATTATAAGTCTTCTGGTAAATAAATTCGGCACAATTGCAAAAAATGCAGGGTGCCGTCATGCCTGCGAAGGCAGGCATCTCTCAAAATCGAGACTGCTCGAATAATAATTTGTAATGGCCTTGTTATAAACATGCTCGATAAACCTTAAAAAGGGCGCTTTGTTTTTCGGGCGTGTTCAATTTTAGGAGATGCCTGCCTGCGCAGGCATGACGGTGCGGCCACCTTAAGACAAACTTTCGAAAATAAAATTTGGTGCATTTTTCTTGTTTGAATATAAATTCCACTGCGTAAATGAAAAAATATCTCGCCCTCTCTCTGTTTATCGCATGTATTCTTTCATGCGGCAGCGCTATTGCCCAAACCAAAACCAACCACATTGTAGTTGGATTCGTAAAGGACACCGCCAAGGCAGCCATACAGGGCAGTTCCATTGAACTGCTGACCGCATCGGGCGACACCCTTAAAGCAGTGGCAGCGGCGGACGGGCGTTTTGTTTTTTATGGCGTGCGTGGTAGCAAGATAACGGTTACGGTGTCGTCAGTAGGGTATCAAACAGTAAGGATGCATTATGCGTTGGGCAATGATAGCTTGGTAGTACTGCCGCCCTTTATATTGCAAACAACGGTTAATAATTTAGCTGCCGTAACCGTTGCGGGCGTAACCCCGATGATTATAAAGGAAGACACGGTGACATACAATGTTGCCGCGTACCCGGTTCGCGACAACGCAATGTTGGAAGACGTGTTGAAAAAACTGCCGGGGGTTGACGTGGATGCCAACGGCAATGTTACCGCTCAGGGCAAGGCGGTGACCAAAGTGCGTGTAAACGGGAAGGATTTTTTTGGCGGGGATGTAAAAACAGCCACCCAGAACCTGCCCGCCGATGTGGTGGAAAACGTGCAGATGATTGATGACTACGGCGACCAGGCCAACCTTACCGGCGTAAAGACCGGCGAGCCGAATAAAATAATGAACGTCACTATTCGGCCCGACAGAAACCATGGTGTTACCGGCCAGGCCACCGTTGGCGACGGCAGCGATGCACTGCCACAAAAACCGGGCGTTGCAAACGACAACAGGTATATGGCAAGATTAAATGTGTTTAGATTTAATGGGGACCAGCAAATATCTGTATTGGGCAATGTGAATAATACGAATGTAAACACGTTTTCGTTTGGGTCGCCTAATGACAACATTTCAAGCGGCAGCTCGGTAATAGACGCAAAAAAAATGGTCAACGCGATCCAGATAGGGGGGCTAAAGTTAGGAAACATAAGCATCAATAGCGGTGGTGGTAATTTTTCCACCTCGTCAAACAGCCAGAATGGGATAACGGACACACACTCGGCTGGCTTCAACTACCGCGACCAGTGGGGCAAGGCATTATCAGTATATGGCAGCTACAGTTTTGCCAACAATACCGTTGTTACGCAAACCAATACGTTTACGCAAAATACATCGCCCACAAATAACGGCACCACCAGCCAAACCAGCAACGAAACGGATAACAATATTAATCATCGTTTCAACTGGAATATGGAGTACAAGCCCGACACGGTGAATTATTTAAAAATAACCCCGTCTGTTTCATATGCTGGCACCACCACCAACGCGTTGGGCAATGTAAACTCAGCAGTAAACGATATTACTAACGCCGCTTACGCATCAAGCTTGTATGGCACTTCCGCGTCAACAAATTATGGCATTACAGCTTTATACAACCACCGGTTTCACAAGCATGGCCGCAACCTGAGCATCAATATGAACTTCGGAGCCACGGACGGCCAGCAATACCAAAACCCGGTGCTGTCTTACACAACAGGCATACCCGGCGCCCCCGTAAACCAGCAGATTAATGCCAACAGCCACAGCAACAACTATGGAATGACCGTGTCGTACCTTGAACCGCTTGCCAAATACGACTACCTAGAGTTTAATTATGCGCTCAACTATTCCCTTACTGCAAGCAACAAGCAAACAGGCGTGCTGGATAGCATTAGCCACGCCTATAAAAACGACAGCACATTAAGCACACAATACAACAACAGCTTTATTACAAACCGTTTTGGGTTAAATTACCGTTACGCGCAGAAGAAGTATAACTATACCATAGGCCTTGGCCTGGAGCCTGCTACGTTAAACAGCTATTCGCCGTTAACGCAACTGCACACACGCCAAAATACATTCAATGCGGTGCCTATAGCGCGGCTTGTGTTTAATTTGGACCGCAACAGGGTATTTTCGCTCAATTACAATGGCAGCACAAACCAGCCATCGTTTGCGCAATTGCAGCCCGTTACCGATTTCTCCAATGCATTGTATCCCGTTGAGGGCAACCCCAATTTAAAACCATCTTTCACCAATAATTTCTCCGTGCATTATAACCAGTTTGACTTTAGCAACGGCAACTCGTTTTTTAGCAACCTGTCCTTCTCCCAAACACAAAACCAAATTGTGTCCGTTACAACTGCATACCCTGCCAAATACCCGCTTAACCCCATCTTGCAAAACACTTACCTAACACAATATACCAACGCCAACGGCTTTTATACTGCAACGGGTTACGCCAGCTACTCCATACCGTGGGACAAGCGGAAATTT
>Ga0207091_1041_pt1 | contig 30326 bp, 69 predicted proteins | sample Alteio_BWMinHeat_47_FD_153534 | JGI IMG/M metagenome (GOLD analysis project Ga0207091, IMG submission 153534) | Enriched cells from forest soil in Barre Woods Harvard Forest LTER site, Petersham, Massachusetts, United States -... | ecosystem: Environmental > Terrestrial > Soil > Temperate forest >... | reverse complement strand
GGGCGGGAATCAGATCAAAATGCCCTATGCGACCACGAACGACTGGTGTGAATACCATGGACTTGAGGTCAAAAATGGGGCTGCGCTTGTCTACAAAGGGCTCAATAAGGACGGCAAATCAAACAGAGGGCTGGAATATAAAGTCGGAGAGACAGTTCAATGCGATCAGTGGAATGATGTGGAGTGCGATGCCGGACTTCATTTCGTCCCACATCCGTCCATGGCTGCACAGTTTTTTAATAACCCATTAGACTGCGTTCGATTCGTCGCTTGTGAGATCATGCTTTCCGATTCAATGGTGTTTTTGACTGGAGCGTACCCGTTTAAGATCAAATCCAAGAACTGTAAAGTGCTTTTCGAGTGCGATCGGTACGGCAAAGAGATCAAGGCAGAAATGAAAACAGGCTGAAATCATCAGGAGGGGATGAAACTATGAGCACTATCCTGGTCGATGTCAACAGCCATGGGGTTGCCGTGCTCTGGCAGATGCGCGCGCCTGAGTATCGATGGATCACGCCAGCAATAGTTCGCTCGGCTTATTCAAAGCAAACTGTGACTTGAAAACTGATTGATATTAAAGTCTAAGGAGCTGGGATGAGCGGCGAACAGCATGTCGGCCTGTACCGCAAGTTCAAGGTCGAACGCACGGACGGCTCAAGCGGTCCTGGCGGGAAGCACGAGCACTGCCGCTACTTCGCGCTCGACCTGATCCACGATCCGTTTGCCCGCCCTGCGGTCCTGGCCTACGCCAAGAGCTGTGAGAAATCGCATCCCGTGCTGGCGGAGGATCTCCGGGAGATCTCGGTCCACATGGGGTTCTTCAAAGGCGGCCGCACGCCGGTCGGCCTGCGCTGCATCGGTCCAGGGACAGGATCGGGCGCAGGACGCTGCGGGAAGCGGTATTCTGGCCAAAAAGGGTGGGATTTCGTGTGTATCAGGCCCCTGGAAGGGTGGGTGTGCGGGGACTGCCGCGGGCGCTTCATCGATGCCTTCGCGGGCCCTGGTATGGAGAAACCACTAAAAATCACCCGCACGAAAAAAGGCACGCGCATCCTGTGGCCGGAAAAGAAGGGGAAATGAAGCGATGGCGACTGGAGACTACTGTCCGAGGTGCCGAGGAACGCATGACATCCTGAGAGATTGTCCGCCGGTGTTCACGCCAGTACCCGCATCAGAAGAGGCTCTCCTGGAGAGGTGCCGAATCCTGGAGCTCCTGGTTATGGAGCTCGAGAAGAAGCTGTCCAAGATCGAGTCGGCGGTATGCCGCATGTGCAGGGGATCCGGTGAGTTCGGGCTCGCGGATGGCGAGATTCCTTGTCCCGATTGCGGCGGCTCCGGAGATCCGACGAAGCCCGGCGTGTTTGCGCAAAAGCCAAAGAAGCCGAAATGCGAGCATCGTCGCGCTTCGCACTCTGTATTTGTGGATCTTCAACCAGAGCTTAACCGTCAATGTGATGACTGTCTCGTGCTGTTCAGCGAGAAGCGGATCTGCGAGCACGTGTTCGTTAACTACCAGTGCGAGAAGTGCGGCATAGGGCAAGAGGTCGAAAAGCCAAAAGGTAAATAGACATATGAAGCTGTCCCACAAAGAAACCGTCGTCCTGATGCGATCGCTGATGCGATCGCTGATGAGGTCGCTTGAGAAGACACCGGAGAGCGAAAAGAAAGGCCATAAGGCCATCTTCGACCGGCTCTCGGCGGAATCCGTCCGGACGCTGCCTAAGGACATCGTCCGCCGTCTTGGCGCCGCACTTGATCGCACGATCGGTAGGTAGAGATGGGCATGATGTCAGCAAAATGGGTGTGGGCTCTGATCCCGGTAAGATACTGGTCCGGCTGGGTCTCCTGGTCTATAAAAGAGATGCTTCTTGTGGATCCAGCGCTAGAGGCTGACCTCCGGAGGAAAGGAGTTCGTGCCGAATGACCACCCGCGACCACCTTCCCACCATGACCACGTTCACGGGGAAGATTTTCAATTTCATCGAGCCGGATCCGGGCTCCATCTGCATCGAAGACATCGCCCACGCGCTGTCCCTCGAATGCCGGTTCCAGAACCAGTCGAAGGTCCACTACAGCGTGGCTCAGCATTCGATCATCGTGTCCCGCCTGGTGCTCGGCGCTCCGGCTCCCATTGGTATGAGCCACACGATGCTGCGCCGGATCGCGCTCATGCATGATGCCGCCGAGGCGTACCTGGGCGATGTCTGTAAGCCCTTGAAAAGGCTGCTGCCGGACTACCAGGTGATCGAGGACAGGGTGCAGAAGGCGATCTTCAGGCACTTCAGGCTGCCGAAGGAAGTCCCGCCGGTGATAAAGCTATGGGATGCGAAGCTGCTCGCGAACGAATGGATTCAATTCATGGGCCCGGACTGGCATGACGCCATGTATCCGCCGGATCCATCCATCGGCGTGATCGAAGCCTGGAGCGCCGTGGAATCAGAAAGCCAGTTCCTGAAGATGCATGAGCTGCTGTTCGATCCGAAGCTCTTCACATAGAGAAAAGGTGAGGCGATGGGCCGAGTGGACGGAAGCGAAATAAAGACGTGCAATGAATGTGGGATGACCACTGAGGATCTCTATTATTCATTACACCATCCCAGGCGCTGTTCAAAAACGGTCGAGAAGGAACTGTCCACGCTCAAACTTCAGGTCCATAAAATGACCGATGCGCTGAACAAGATTCACGACCTGGCCGGCCAAGTCTCCGGATCGCACTTCATCAACTCCAACATGGGAGCTATCCAGGACTGGTGCCACAGGGTAACGGGGCCGTGCGTTCAAAAACGGAAACAGGAGATGTCATAACCATGACCACCTGGTGGATCGGCTCGAAAGACGACAAGAACTACCAGCAGATCTACGATGCCATGGACGTGATGAAGACCGGCGACACGGTGGAGTGCGATGATCTCGGGAAGGACCAGTTCATCGCTTTCCTCAGGAGCGCCGGCAGGTGGAACGATTCTATTTGCGGTTTCCAGGCCACCGAGCACATCTTTTTCGACGGAGGCGGGAGTATTTCGGCGGAAGAGCCCAAGGTGGCCTGGGAGGCGAATAATGGCACGGTGCTCAAGACTTATGTCCGGCATCTGCCTTTCATGCTCGAATCGTTCCGACGCCTGAAGCCGGACAAAAACTTACCGGATCTGCGTGCCATGCGGGGCTTCTGTCGCCTCTACATCATCTCGGGGAAAACCATTGCGGAGTCGATCGAGGCGATGGAGAGGCTTCAGAAGGGGACTGAATCGCTGCGCCAGGAACTCGAGCTTTCGATGCAGCAGAATTTCAACAAGATGTCCCACGGCTTCAGTGCCAGGAAATGCGGCTGCATGTCCGGAAGGATCTACGTGGAGTGCTGCGGCAAGTCCGTGGAGAGTCCGTCCCACAAGGAAGTCAGGGAAGCCGTGGATCCCAAGAAGCCTGTTTCTTAGCTGGTAAGATGATGAACAAGATGGAATGCGGCCATGACTACCAGTACCGGAACTGGGCTGACGATGCTCCGCACTACTGCATCATTCACGGATTCGATCTCCTGAAGCTCGAGAACGGTGAAATGCGGCAACTTCTCTGGGATCTCCGGAAGTACATCCACGAGCCTAACATCCAGGCAATCTTCAAGCTCGAGAAGGAACTCGACTCGCGTCTTATGGCCTGCAGCGAAAAGTCAAAGAGCGATGGTTGCCTCTGCAATAGCTTTATTGGGCCAAGCGGGTGCAAGGTACACAACGCTGAAAAGCGGAAGTGCGACTGTTCCTGCCATCCACCGAACAGCCAGGAACAGCAGTGCGGTGCTTGTAGCGGAAATCACAGGTAAGAACGCTATGTCGAAAAACTACCACGAGCACCTATGCCAATTCTGCGCCGAGGAATTCAAGTGCGATGGCTGGGCCTGTAGCGATGAGCTTTGCCGGGACTGCAAGCATCGGCTGGCCGATCTTCAGCCAGCTGCCAAGACCCTGTTCGAGATCCTGCTGAAGCGGATTTCGAGGTTGGAACGTCGCGAGCACGAATGAGCTATATGACAAACAAAGAAGCCGCCGAGATCCTAATGGTTAAGGGATTTCATTTTTGCTCCACCAGGAGAGACAGCAGCCACTGTGTCCACGTCGTCCAAACAGTCCCAATTGCGTGTAGGTGCTGCTGGTGCGGTGTGGAATATAGATTTTCAGATCTTACTGGCTCAATAGAAGTCCATGGACCCCACATGCCGCCGGAGGTGCGCGAATCATGACTTTGAGGAATCAGATTATCCGTGTTCGGAGACGATGGGGCTATTCTATCTCCGGATTGCGTGGGGAGGCCGTTGGGCTCCTTGCTGAATTCCCCTGCTACACAGAGAAAAGCGAGCTGCTATTCCGAAAGCATCTCTTCAATCCAAAAGGCGAATGTCGTCGATGCGCGATTCGTAATGGTAGAACGCAATGACGACGTACGACTGCAAGGAAGAGAGGCACGGTGATTGCCGCGAGTACGGCTTGGATGGTTCCCTGTGTGATTGCCATTGCCATCAGACGCCGCCAGAGCTTCAGAGCGACGAGGCGTTTGAGCAATGGCTCAAGGACCATCCCCTTGACCCAATTACTCAGGAGAACGTCCAGGCGTCGGTACAGCGGCTCGCGAAGCGTTTGCGGGCGAAGCCAGGGCCGACTTTAGACCTTTGAGCTATTCCATGAAGACGCGAGATAGTGTCGTAAGGGAGTATCGCAAGATTGAGGACGCCCTTAGTAAAGGCATCGTCCCATTCGACAATCTACACAATACTCAGGGGGCGTACCAAACTCTGTGCTGGGTTCTTAATTGTGATCGTGCGATGGCCCCCAGCAAGGTCTTTTTGGCCCCAAAGAAAAGGACGAGAGCTAAATCATGACTATCGTGACGTGCCTTGTGGCTGCGATGGGCGCGTTCCTTTTAGGTTTATGGGCCGGGTTCACCATCCATTGTTACCAGTGCAGGAAGTATAGCTGTATGCACCAATCCTATAGAGAGCGAAAGCCGTGAGGATCAAAGAAGCCGCTATCCTGCATGGGAATAAGGTTTGGACTGGCAGGCGGCATTCCGACGTGATCGCAAAAATCATTGCTGAGTGTGGCCGGGAGGCCGCACCAATCAGGGGTGAACAGGGTTTCGTAACCGAATGCGGGCTGTTCCTCGGTAGGGCGGCTGCCGCGAAGGTGGCGTTTGAGGCCGGTCAAGTCAAGGAGTTGTATCCGATCCTCATGAGCGAGGATCTCTACTAAACCGATTACAAAGCCAGCGAAAGAAAGTCGTCTCTCAATGCGCTGTCCTTGGAGGTACTACTAAATGCTGGTTCCGAAGTGCAGTAACTGCGGCTGGATGGCTATCTCCATGCCATACAACGTGAGACCACTCAAGGTAGAAGAATTGCCGTGGAGCTGCATCAATCCGATATGCGAGTCCAAAGGCACGTTAATTGAGCCTATTATGACCAGCGTGCCTGAGCAGTCGCTCACTACAGAGTATTGGGGGAATCCCACTACCAACAAATCCTGCTTCGTCTGCGGCCTGGCTCAAGCTGACGATGAACACATAAACTGCTGCATCGCGAAGTTGAGAGGCGAGCGTAGAGGCTTCAGGATCATGGTCAAGAAGATGTATGAGATGGTCCCGCGTGAGTTCCAGACTATCGCAATCTCGGAAGGAAAATACGAGCGCGCCGGCGGCGATGCGGAATGCCAGGTATGCAAGATTAAACTCAGTGAGCATCCCGAGGTGCCCGGCTTCCCGACCTTCCATCAGATCTGCGACCATTCGGTCGTGAAGCTCTGAGGATTCCATGAAGAAGCATGAGCATCAGTGGAGCGACTGGATAACAGGGAGATCCCGCTGGCGAAGCTTGGCAAACTTCAGGGAAGTGGTCCAAATCCGCTTCTGCAGCGTCAAGAATTGCAGATCCGCCCAGGAAAAGAAGCTCGGTAAAGTCCTTCCGGAGGTCGTGGCCGACCGCCGGCGGATCGCGAAAAGCTTCCGGCGCATGTGGGATGACTCTCTCGACTGCGATCATTCCTGGAGCCTGAAAGTCGTCCGTATGATCCTCGGAAATAAAGGAAGCTGATTATGGCAGATCCTCTATGGGACACTGACGAGGAGACCACCCTGATGATCTCGGTGCTCAGTCACTTCAAGATCCAGCACAGGGTCGTTTTCGAAGGGGTCAAGCCTGCGAATTGCACTCAGATCTACTACAAATGCAGCCTCGAGGTTAAGCCGACGACGCATGGCGAACCCTGGTTCCATGCGGAATCCCTGGAAGAGCTCCTGGCCTGGCTCTCGAAAGGAAAATAGCTGATATGGCCCACGGAACCTTCAAGCCCTGCCCAGGCTGCGGTGAAGAAAGCTACCGCTCCGTGAACAAAGTGTGTCACGCCTGCGAGGGCTTGATCAACGCCGGCCGCGCGGTCGAAGCTGAGAAAAGCGCGAAGGTCGAAAAAGGAAGAGGCAAAGGCAAGGTCTACCGCCTCTCCAAGAAATGGCCTGGCATCTATAACCCCGGCAGCAGCGCTGAAAACAGAAGAACGCTCGAAAAGGCCTTGGAGGAACTCGCGCGGGCCGCGCTCAAACCGCTCAAGTCCACGAGGTATGCCTATGATGACGGCATTGCGGCATTGCCGCCGGCAAGTAACAGCGTGCATTACTGCTCCTACGAGGAAGGCGCAAGCCTCTGGACCTGCACCCAGCGCCTCGCGGACAGCATCACGAAGCTCGATCAGGCGGTCCGGGATGCGGTCCTGGAAGCCTACGAAGAAGGCAAGACCGAAGGCTCGAACATGCTGATGGCCCTTGCAAAAGGCGAGGTGTCGATTTCGGAACTGACCGAGGCGCAGATCGAAGCTGGCAGGAGGAAAAAACGATGAGCGATCGAACGCGCTGCAATTGCCGGATCTGCGAATACGGCCGGAAGATTCAGGCCCTGGCCGACCGACAGGCCAATCCTGCCGACAAGCGGGAAGTCGAAAACCTCTGGGAATCCCTCGCGCTCGAGGAGGACGATAACGGCTTGTACCGCGGCCGCTGGACGGCGATGAAAGATATATTATGCCTGATCAAGCGCGATCATTTTCTGGCCAAAGGCCACAATGAGCGCATGGACGGGCACGAAAAGTGTCCAATGTGCGATGCCTTGGAGAAGATCTTATGAAAGAAAAATGGACTACGCTTGAGATGATCGAGCATACCAGGGGAAGGATCAAGGAGCTCGATGCCAGGATTTCGGAATGGGTCATGGAACGGGCGCTGATGGACCAGGTGCCCCTTGTTCTCAAGGTCTGTCCTCGCTGTAACGGCTACGGCAGGGTCCGTGAGGATGCTCAGGACAGTTCAGAACGCTGCGACGTCTGTGCCGGCACGGGAAGCGGTCTTCCGAGATAGCCAGATGAGCAAAAAACCCTGGGAAACGCCTGAACTCCAGAAAGCGCGCGTGGAATACGAAGAAATTTGCGCCAAGCGGGTCACGCTCGAGAAGGAACTTGGACTTTGCAACGGTTTCGACACCACCGACAAAACAATCCTCGACAAACGGTCAAGACTCAAGAACCAGCTCACGATCCTCCGGGCGACCCAGAGCGAGATGAAGGAGGAGTTGAATAGGATCTCTGACGCGGCTTTTTCAAGCCAGGTGCGCTATGCCCCTGGCAGAGTGGAAGCCCTGGAATGTCTGTACCGGAGCTTCATCTCATACCTGACCTACGAGCGCGGGAACTGTGGCCCAGTGGACAAAATTACACTTGACCAGAAATGGGCGGCGGTCATCCACACGGCTAACGAAGTGAGCCGGTTCAATAAAGGACAGAGTCAGGAAGCCTGACCAGGCACTGCCATGCCTGCCGTACCAAGACATTCAGGGACCAGCGTCGCACCGCCTAACCAAGCCGTGACTGCCGGACCATTCCTCGCCATGCACTGCCGCGACGGTCCTCACCCAGACTGCCTAACCTAACCTCGCCAGACCAGGTCGCGCCAGAACTAGCCCCGACTGCTATAACTAACCTCGCCTCGCCAGGACTAACACAGCCAGTCCAGGCCACACCGCAACTGCCTCGCCGAGCCACGCCCAACCCCGACGCTCAGGGCCATCCGTTCCCGGACTGCCAAGCCAAACCTCAACAGGACTTGCCTATTCATGCCATGACTGCCCTGCCAAACCTCGCCCGTCCACGCGATACACGCCTCGACGTGCCATGACTGCCTTACCGCGATATGCCTCTCCGGACCACGCCGACCATTCCTCGGCTGCCAGGCCCAACCCTTCCACGCCTCGACATGCGGTCCATTGCATGACTGCCAAGCCGCACCCCGCCGAGACTGACCCAGCGGCGCCTCGCCATGACTGCCGTACAGTGCCTCGCCCCACCACGCCGGGGAACGACGCGCCCTGACTGCCAAGACTCGACAAACCACGCCAAGCCAGACCCAGCCTAGACTCGACTGCCGGACCGGGACCAGCCGGATCTCGACAAGCGTTGCCCAGACTGCCTAAACAAACCAAACCTCGCCTAAACGCGAACCGCCTTGACTGCCAAAACGCGACTTACCGCGCCTCGACCCGTGATGACAAGCATTGCCCAGACGGCCGAACCGAACCGCACCTTGCCATGACTGGATCTGCCGGACCGGGCCCAGACTGCCTCACCATACCGAGACGCGCCCAACCATATCGCGTCTCGCCATTCCACGACTGCCCTGCCCAACCATGCCCCGTCGCGCCTCGTTTTGCACGGACGCGCCTGGACGCGCCATGCCATTCCGCGACTGCCGAACCTCACCTAACCGCGTCACGTACTGCCGGACCTCGACTGCCAAACCGGACCGGACCATGCCAGGACTCGACAGACCGTGCCGGACCTTGCATTGACTGCCGAGCCTGAACGTGCCGGGTCTTGCCATGCCTTACGGAGACTGCCATACCTCGCCTCGCCAGGACCAACCTCGCCTCGACGCATCCAGCCAAGACTCGACTGCCACGCCTAGCCGAACCCCGCGGTGACCCGCGCCGCCAGATCCCACCACACCATGACGGCCATAACCTGCCGGACCGTACCAAGCCGAGCCTGGCCAAGTCGCGCCCAACACCGACTAGACTGCCAAACCGCGACTTGCCACGCCGATCCGAGACTAACCGTGACTGCCGAACCAAACCACGCCTAAACCCGCCCGGGCGCACCCCGCCTCGACGGCCGGGACAGACCTGGACTCACCTCGACGATCCCGGCCTGGACTGCCGGACCATTCCATACCACTCCACGCCGAGCAGCGCCCCACATCGACTGCCGAACCAAAAAGCGCCGGAGCGCGCCAAACCACAACGAAACTCGCCATGACAGCCACACCGGACCGAACCAAGACGTGCCGTCCGTTCCAAGCCTTACCCTGACTGCCTGACCAGAACTTGCCGCGCCGTGACATGCCCCAACGAGCATTGACTGCCTAACCTCGTTGTACCGGGCCTCGCCATGCCCAGCCAGGATCCGCCCAGCCACGACTGCCAAACAAAACCTGGACACGCCATTCCAAGCCAGGACTGGCCGAACCACGGCTGCCGAGCAGGACCGCGCGGGACCTGGACGGGCCGGACCGCACCTTGACTGCCCAGCCAAACCGTGACGTACCCCGCAAACCACACCCTGACGCGCCGCGACTAGACTGCCTTGCCGGGCCCGAACAGGCCAAACCACGCCAAACTCTGACTAGACTGCCAAGCCGTACCGAGTCAGTCCAGTCCCAACCACACCATGACTGCCACGTCAACTTAAACTCGGTTTACCTATTCTCGTAAACCTTCCATCGATCCGCCAAGATAAATCGATTGCGATTCCATCAGACCTTTTCGATGCAGCCTCTTCACGCACGCGAGCGCATCGATCGGATGAAAGGCGCATCTATCGGCAACTTCACGAAAATAATGTCCATCAGGACCGCCGACTGTGTGAGCGCCTTCAGGCCATCGGAAAGGTGGGTCGAAGCGTCGATGAATGACTTGATTGTGATCTAATCTATTGAACGGATCCTTTACCACATCCGGATACCAGCGCACCGATTTTGCATCTGGATGCTCGGGCAGCAGCATCCTCGGAGAGTCACTATAGACCAGCCGGCCGAATCCAGCCTGCACTGTTGGATTCCGCCAGAAATATCGCGCCGCAGTCTCAAACCAGCTAGGATAAAAATAATCATCGTCTGCCAGGAAGCAAATCAAATCACCGGTCGCCAGGCTGAGCCCAAGATTGCAGTTGATCGACAGCCGGTTCGCCAGGCGCCGTTCTTCCGGCTTCACGTCGAAGTGCCGGACCACCGCATCCTGAAAGTGGAAGCTCTCCACGGTCTTGTGGATGTCAAACGTTTCGCTCTCGTCGATCACGATCACCTGAACATCTGCATGCGTCTGGTTCCGGATACTGCGTAAGGAGTCCTGGATCCAGACCGGCCGGTTGAATGAGGTGAGGATGCAGCTGACTTTCATTTTTTCTCCGGGAACCCAAACCATTTGTTCCAGGCCTTATCCCAGTCCATCCTGCTGCCTGGATCGCGCTCGACAGCCACGACAACTGACATCTTTTCGTGCTTCAGCGTCCGATGCGCGGCGATCCGGTGGTAGCCGTCGAAGATCACGCCGCTCGAGGTCACGAAGGCCGGCCACCAGTCTTCCTTATGCTCGACCCTGAGAAGGCTGATGATCAGATCGTGCTGCGCATATTCCGCTTCCTGGTCATCTTTCTCCAGGCCGCCAACGATGTCCTTCATCGTGATGGCAAAGTCCTTGACCGGGAAACTCTCAACCAGGAACCATCGATAGTTTTCAGGCTCCTCGACCGGCGTCCAGCCTTCTTCGGCGGATTCCAGCATGGATTGAAACTTAGCATAGTCCACTTCAGCCGCGCCCCTGATGCGCTTGAAGAGCTTTTCTGCCAGCTTGCCTGTTCGATCAATCATAGATTCAGTTGTTCAAGCCCGAGGATTCGATGATATAAGCCTGGGCGGCCGCCTCGCAGACCTCATCGCAGCATTCCTCGGTTTCCAGGCAGGTTTTGCACAGGGTCGCGATGAAAATCAGGCCTTTTCCGATCTCCGGCATCCTCGAGTACATCAATGTCACGATCCAGGGGCCCCGTTTCTCGTCGCCGCAGGAGCGGCAGCCTTCCTTGGGCGGAAAGCCGTTCCAGCGCACCGGCCGGAGACCTTCCTGCTTGAGCCGGTCCTCCATCTTCACGATCTCGAAGGAAATGTCCTCGGGGTTCATGGGATTTTCTGCTCTGGCCTGAGCTCTTCGATTCCGACCCAGAAATTACTCACACTTTCAGGTTTGATGCCCGCGGATGCGCATACGCGAAGCCGATCCTGGAGGATGTCCTGCTTCGTCATCGGACGACCATAGAGGAACTCCACCAGCCAACTCAGGAACTGCTGCATTCCATCACCGACCTTATGCGCCGTCTGATTACTCACAGTAATGATTAAGCGAATCCACCGTCGTATCGAGCGTGCGATCGCCCAGCGCATCGGCAAGCCTTTCTAGGGATACGACATCCTCCGGATTTAGGCGGCGAAGCTCCTTGGCCGCGGCGACAGCTACCAAGACCAGGTCTGCGAGCTTTGTGCCCATCTTCTCACCTTATTTTTTATGAGGGAGCCGAAGTTCAAGATGCTCGATGCCCCTTAATATGCCACGGCCTTCCACTCTGACGTTCAGGAAGACTCCATAGCCAGCATCATCCGGACGCCCGATGATATAGCCCTTCCGCCAGGCGGTCTTGAGCGCGGTCTCCTCGCCTTTCACGACGCGCGCCAGGTGATCTTCCATGAGCGCCTTCTGCACGATAGGCCAGGTCCAGTTGGGAAGCCAGTAGCCTTCCTTTTCGCTCGTAAGCTCGCCCATGAAGCGCGGCAGGATCACGCTTAGTTTATCCAGTTCCCAGCAGCGCCGGCCGGCGGACGTGGCGCGGAACAATCTCCCAAAGTCCATGCGGTTCGTGCCGACCAGGTGGTCGAGCAGGCTGGAGAGCGCGCTGCGCAGGCGTTTCATGGGTGGTTATGATTTTATGCCGAGAAAATTAAGCGGGATAGCAGTAATACGAACAAACTCCGGTAATGGGATCCGTCTTTCGGTTGAACCGTTCGTTCGCCTTAAATCGAGTTGCCCCGGCTTTCTCCCACCCGGATGTAAGAGCCTCTACATCCCCACCGTGGCATTTCTCGGCCATCTCACTGTCAACCGTAAATTCCCAAATAATCCCGTTCTCCTGAACCATCCGAAGGCCGATGTGCTTCATTGTTACTAGATCCTGCTGAATAGAATCCCGCACATCATGGAGTTATTCCTCCAGAGCCCGAACGGGAGCATTGGATGAGCGAAGATCCTCTTCTGCATATCTCGTGTCAAATAGAACTTGAGAGCGCGACGAGCGGACTTCCAAGACGCCATGAACTCGCGTGGCCTCATTTATCTTCTTCTATTAGAAAATGCGAAACCTTTCTGCGGCTAAAAAAGCCAGCATTGATAGCAAGATGAGCGTAGCGGATATCAATCCAGTGACGACGATCAGTCTTGCTCCGCTCTTCTGCTGTTTCATAGTCTTCTTCCGCTAAGATGATACAGCTACGAAACCAACCACGGGATCGAACTCTTTGCTTCTCTGTTGACGGGTGATGTGATATCCAAGAACCAGTTCCAGGCGAACCAGTGATCCTCCGAAGAGTCCCCATTGGGCACGCTAGTTAGAGCTCCAGGAAAAGCTTCCATCAGCGCATCGATCCAATCCGAAATCAGCTCTTCACTCATACCTTTGCGCCTTGATGTTGACTGGAAGCTTGACCTCACAGACGTCCTCGAGCCAGCACTTCACGCGCTCCGCCATCATTTCAACATATTTCTTCTCAGAATCACTTGAGCATAGTTCCAAGACCTCCAGCTTTGCGCAGGCGATGGCCGCGGCTAGGTCGCCGGCGGTTACCACATGATTTTCAGACCTGCGCTTTGCCATAGCCATGTCTGGTTCCGATCTATAATCGTATGCGAGAAGATTACGTAGGGGACACAATATCCTCAGGACTTGGAACCCAATTCACAGACCTTTCGGTAAACGTAATCAAACCGAGCTCAGCTTCTTTCAATAGAGTTTCGTGGATCGCAACCCTCAGCGCGGCACGATGTGCTTGGGCTTCTGGCGGGTTCAGATCGTACAGCTCGACCATGTCGTCGTCCTTGTAGCCGGTCAGGCTCTCGACCAGGACTTCCTTCCCAACGACTTCCTCGAAATCAGCGAGGATCTTGGCTTGCGCTTCTTCCAGGGTCATCGACACCTCTCCTTCTTAGACTTTCGTTTCGTTGTACGCTTGGATGAACTCTGCGGCGACCCATGGGACGATGGCATTTCCGTAGGCGCGCAGCTTGCCCACTCTCTGGAGTACCCCATGAGCCAGCGGGCGAACTCCGGGTTCAATGCGCCGGGACTTTCCGTCGGCGCAAGGGACGACGGCGTATTCATCCCACGGAAGGCGAGGACGGCCTGATCCTCGAGCTTGTGAAGGCCGCCGCCCTTCGTCGTTCTGATCGGCTGCGCTCCTCCTGTCGGAGTCTTCGGGGTCTGCTAGCCCGATAACCCGGCTGAGTGCGCCTGAGCCCGGAGACAGCTCCCGCTGGTCTGCCCATCCTGGACGAACTTCCGGTAGTCCTCCAGGCTTCCCATTCGAGCGGCATCCTCCACCGTAGGTGTGTTCCAGCCCGACACTGAGTGCGCCGCCACGTCCAGGTCGTTCATCCAACCCTTCCGCTTCGCCTCCTTCTCGCATCCCGCCTGCGAGCGAACGTTCTTTTCGGCCAGAGAAGCGGTCGGACTCGGCCACCCAGTAGAGCCTTTGCCTCCGGTGCGGCGCGGAGACGCCCGCAGCGCACAGATCGGCCGCGGCAGAGGCGTACCCCATTCCTTCCAGGTCAGTTTGTACTCCAGCGAGCCATAGGCGGCCATCCTTGCTTTCAGTCTGCTCGCCAAAGACGACTGGAGGAGCGCACTCTTCGATGAGGCGCTTGAGCTGCGGCCATAGGTGTCTTTCATCTTTATCGCCCAACCTTTTTCCAGCGCCACTGAACGGTTGACACGGACACGATCCGGTCCACACAGGCCGAGACTCATCCCACCCGGCCAGCCGAAGAGCCAGGGGCCACCCACCAAGTCCCGCGAAGAAGTGGCACTGGGTGTACTTCTTCAGATCTGCGGGCTTGACATCTCGGATCGAACGCTCGTCAACATCCCCGTCCGGGATGAGTTTCGCCGCGATCAAGTTACGAAGCCACTGCGCGGCATATGGTTCCCACTCGTTGTAGTAGTTCATTTCGATCTATAATCTTCTTCCACTACGATTATACAGCAGACCCCGGCGGCGGCCCCAACTTCAGATCCGGCCACTTCGCCTCGAAGATCTTCCGGTTCGCTTCCATGAGATATGGAATGTCCGCTCGGACCCGGTACGTCGACTTGTTTTCGGTTGAATTGTGCTCGACGACGCAGCCGTCGTAGATCATGAGGAACAGATCGTTCAGTTTGATCCTGTGGCAGAAATCGTTATCCTCGTATCCATAAAATTTGAACTGTTCATCGAGAAGCCCAACCCGGTTGACTGTGTCTCGAGGAATGTACACGCACACGAAAGCCACATTGCGCGGCTCCTTGCGCATGCCAGCGGCAATGCTCCAGGGCTTCTGGTTCGGGTTGCCGACAAAGCCCCGGATTGCCGCTGATGCGATGCCTATTTCCTCGCGCGCCTTGGTCGCGAAGCCGAGTGAAGTGAAGCCGTACTTCGTCTCGAGCCTGGCATCGTCATTGAGCAGGATGATGTCATTCGGGGCGTACTTGATGCCGATGTTCGCGTTCCGGGCGAATATGAACGGCTTCTGGCCCTGGAGCCAGGTAATGCCCTTGTATTCTTTCTCGCAGTCCTGCCGGGCTCCGTCATCCACGACCACAATGCGGTCCCGAGGCAGGCTTGGCTCGTTCTTCAGGATCGAATCCAGGCAGCCGCGCAAGTTGTCTGCCTGCTGGGACAGGATGATGATATGGAAGATCGATCGATCAACGCCCATGATCGCGCCTGGGCCTTTGTTGCCGTGAGTCTCGGAGGTTGAGGCATTGAACTGGTAGTGGTACAGGACCTTGTCCACGAAAGCCTCGGATTTCAGGCACTTCGTGCGCATGAGCTGCGCGCTGAAATCCGCGTCCTCGCCGAAGCTTTGGTCCGGGAAGCGGCATCTCGCGATCGCCGCCTTGCGCAGGGGAGTGAGATGACCGGGCAGCCGGTAATACGTGCCTCCTGACTCCACTTGCCCCTGATTTTCAAGCGAATAATGGACCTGATGAGATCCCCGGCCGGCGATCGACAGCAGGCCGCGGAATCCGATACAGTCGACCAATGGATGCTTCTCGATCGCGGTCATGATCTGGAGCACGTAGTCGTCTGCGATATCGTCATCATCGTCGACGAAGCACACGAATTCGCCGCGGGCTTCATCAATCAGCTTGTTCCGCTTCCATCCAACAGAAAACTCTTTGTTGTCCTCAAAGACAACGACCTCTACATTCGGCATAAGCTGCCGGCGGAGCTTGCTAAGCAGCTCACCGAGGAGCGGCGCCCTGGAACTAAGCGTGGTGACCAGGATGGACAGCTTGAATTCGACTCCGGTTCCCATGCGGGAAATCCTCAATTTCGTGAGATCTACCTCCTTCGGCTCAGGCTTAGGCGGCGTTCTTGAGGCCTCTGGAGGCGGTTTTGGAGCCTCCGCCGGGGCTGGAAGGGGTTCTGAGGCCTTTTTCTCGCTTACAGCCTTGCTGGCGCCCTGGACGCGCTCCTGGAGCTGCTTCTGGACGGAGACCACGATCGGCTTGGGCGTGGTGTCGATCCCGAGCTTCGGTTCTTCCTTCTTGAAGTTCGGCACGATCAGAACCTCGTTCCTGACCGGAGCGGGAGTGATCCGGACGTCGTTCTTCTTGATCGGAGCGGGAGTGATCCGATCCTTGTCGCTTGTCTGGACCGGCGCCAGTGGCGCGGGTGGTTCTGCCGCCTTCAAAGGCGGAATGTTTTCACCGGAAGATGCCGCTGGAACCGGAGGCCAGGTCTGCGAGCCACGGCTCTGTGCTTGAGGCGTAACCCGGACCACGGTCGTCGAATCCGGTGGAAGCACGCCCAGTGGAGCTGGCTCTTCCTTCTTAACCGGAGCTGGAGTGATCTTAGTCTCGTTCACCACGCCAGGCTTCGGATCAGGCTTTTTGGTCATAGAAATCAGTTCAGAAATCCACGTCGTCCGGAAGATCCTCATCCTCGATATGCGGTCCCTCCTGGCAACTACTACACGGGCAGCCCTGAGGCGGCTCGGTCATGCAGGTACCGCAATGAAGCCCGTCATCGATCCAGCGGCCGCAGGTGCAGAGCCAGCCGTCGCTCTCCTTTTCTTTCAGCTTGATCCCGCACATGATGCAAAAGTTCCCGTCCTCCCAGGTGTATTCGCCGCAGGCACACACGATCATCCAAGCATCCACGCCGGTGTCCTGCGCTGAGGCGATATGGCCGTCCACACAGACCTCGAGCTTGGTCTTCCGGACTTTGATCCTGGCGGGTTTGTCCATACAATCTCCCCATCACTTTTCACATTACTCTGGCATCTTACACTTCGGGATCTTGAGTTTCTTTGGGAAAAACATAGGTCCAACACCGGTCAACCCGCGATCGACGATACACGAAATATCGATCGCCTTGATGGTCTTTGCTTTCTGCCGGCGCGCGGCCCACACGCGATGCTTGCCATCGATGAAATGCCTGTGCGCGATCAGGACGGGAGGATATTCTGCGATGGGCGTGTCAAGATAGCTGTCGAAATCCCGCTCGTCATTATCATCGGAGTTCTTGACGACCCAAGGAAAGAACTCGAGAGGCACATTAAGCAGTGGAAATTGCACATGAGACAGCTTCTTCATGCCGGCAGGAGTGTCAGGCCATCCACCCATCTCCGTAGCGAGCTGCATCAGTAGGACCTGCATGTCCTCCGGCAGGGTTCCTGGATATAGGTAACCCAAATGATCCATCAGCATGATTCAGAACCGTTTTTGTTCTTTCCTGTTCAGATCAAAATACCCGTGAGCTTCAGATCTTAGCAGTTGAGGAAGCTTTGAGAGCATGATGTCGATCCCGTCTCGCTCTTTTACAAAATGACCGATGTGCGCTCCAAGGGCCGTGGTCAAGTAAAGCAGGATTTCAGTTCCATTCCATCCCTGACTGTCGCAGAACCGAAGAAGCTTGTGGGCCTGCGTAGAGACATCTGCAGGCCCGAATCCATCCGGAAAGACTCCGGAGTCAACAGCCTTTTTAAAGGCTTCCGTACAAGCTGCCACCTCTTCCTTAGTGGTATGCCCGCAATTGACGCCTTGTGTCACAGCGAGCCCGCATTGCAGATCCATCTGGATCGGACACTTGCACTGATTGGTCGGCAATGATCTGCCGCATTCCTCGCACGTGATCTTCATCTACAAGCTCTTTTTTTCTTTCTTGGTCATACACTCAAAGTTCGCATTCACAACGTGCTTGTCGTGATCCGAGAAGTCGTAAAAATGGTGCCGTGACTCCACGGACATGCCCCACTCCCTGGCGAATTGGATGAGCGCCTTCCGGAAGGGCTCCTCGATAGGATGGGCCACAGGCGGCCTCTGCACCGTCTGCCTGAACCGCGCGGCTACAAGCTCGTCCCGATCACCGTCCGGGCTTGGAGGCGCCGGAGGGAGCTTCAACTCAGGAACGACAGCCTTCTTCGGCGTCCTGAAATGCCTCCGCAGGACATCGATGACAATAGCGATCCAGAAAAGGATGCCAAGTATCCCAAGCACTGTAAGAATCATTGCAATCATCCTTTCGTCTCAGACGTCCCCGGCGCCGGCGTCGTTCCGGCCACCTCAGCCACCGCCGGCGCCCATGCAGCCAGACTGATGGGATCGTGGGCGGCTAAAACTAAGGCTTTGTCCTTTGCCTCTGCCATCTGATGTTTTTTATGGAGCGGATGCCCGGGATGCGCCCCGATGACCCGCACCCGCTTGTCCGGCGATCCCGCGTGAGCCACCGGAGCCACATGAACAGTGCTCTTCGCCTTCCGGTCCCAGATGAAAGGATGGAAATCATCGCGACACAAAAATACGATGTCCGTGTTCGGCGCAGGATAACTATGCCTGCCGGCGGAGCGGTCGCTTTTCTCTGAAATCGCCCCCGTGTGGACCGGCTGCGGCAGCGGCACGCAGGCGTTGAACAAGGAATCCACGAAGCGTCCGATCCCGTCGCCATCAACAATAGGCGTGTTCAAAATCTCCTCGGCTTCCGTATAGCCGATCCGCTTCAGGTTCTCGATCGTGGCCGGGAAGGCGTCCACCAGGGCTTTGGCGTTCTGGCGAAGCACGTCGACTTTCTTCGGATCACAGGCGAACTGACCGCTCCATTCGATGCCTGCCAGGTTCTGGAACATGCGCCATTTTTTGATCTTGTCGTCGAAGACCCAGATCGAGCCCCCGTGATGTGCCTGAATGGGCCCATCGCCGTAGAAGTTCTCGGCATTCTCCTCGAGGATCTTATGGGTCGTGGTACGCGCCTTCACGAACTCCGGAGATTCGGTCCTGGCCCCGTGGCCGTCGACCACGGCGGTCGCGGTCTGGCCGACTTTGATCGTGTGGGTCTCGGTCACTGAAAGATGCTTTGCCGTCGATCCGGGAGCCGCTTTCTTCGCCATGGTTTGTTTTCCTCTCTCAATTGGAAGATTACTAGTTCATCCACCAGCGCCAAGGACACCCGGGTTTCCATCCTAGCAGCAGGTAGGCGGCGAAGGCACCGATACCTTCCCATTGATACCGACACCGGCCGACTTCGGGGCTCTTACCGCACGCTCTACAGGCCATGTTATACCCATCTACCTCTTGAAGATAGACAGCATCGACTCTCCGATCCCCTGTGCAAATCCCGCGCTTTCGGTCCCGTCGCCGGCGCCACCGAACGGATTCTTGTAGCGATCCGTTCCGCCCTGGTACATGGTCGCCTCGTTCCTGAGCCAGGGTTCCGCATGCTCCATGATCAGCTTCGCGGCCAGGACCTCCTCCTCGGGCGGCACAGACCAGTCGTGGAAGTGCACAACCTTCTGGTCGTCCACGTCATAACAGATCCGGCCGACCTGCTGCGCGATCGCCGAGTTCCGGTGTGCGATAAGGTAGCGGTGTCCCGATAAATGGCCGTTCACCAAGATTGTCCGTTCACGGGCCCACTGGTCGTGCTGTTCCTCGTTCAGGAAGGAGAGCAGGACCTCCGACGCCGGTCCGATCGCTCCAGGCTGGCACTGGGGGCACGAGGGCGTCGGACGCTTGACGCTCGCGGCCTTCGCTTCCTTCTCCTTCGTTTCTTCCGTTTTAGCTTTGCTGACAGTCTCCTCGATTGCAGCGAGAGCAGTGGCCGTGGCCCCTTCGATGACCTCGAGCTTGCCGCTCGAGAACTTGACCGCGGTCAAGGTTCGGTCCTTGGGTCTGCTGAACGTGATGAGCGCCTTCGAGGCTTTTGAAAGCGTGGCCTTGAGCTCGATTTCCAGGGTATCACCCGTATAGGGCTTGCCTTTTGAAGGCGGAGTGCCCTTCCACCATTCTTCTTTATGGGCGTGGCGCAGGAACTCGCCCACGATCATCCGTTCCTGCGCAGTTGGCTCCGTGAGGACGAGCAGCGACTCGTGGTCATCCTTTGGCGCGGCTGTCAGCCGCATGTCCCCGTTCCAGCTTGGAAGGTAGATCTTCATAGCTATGCTATGCCTCCTGAATCTAAGCCTGCATGACTGTCTTTGTAACACCCTCGCCGGCAGATACAAGCACTTCCGGCTTGACTTGTGGAGCGGGCAGAGCCGATACAGCCTTCCCGATCCCGAGCTGCGTCTCGAGTTCCTTGGCGACATCCGCAAGCCCTTTTTCCCTTGCCAGGACCAGGGCTTCCACAAGTTTCACGGGCGACGTTCCATTGTTATTGCCATTCAGGTTCTTCGTCGCGGCGATGATCTCTCGGATCGCCGTCATCCCGAAGTTCTCGGACGGCGGCGTGTATGCAATCGCGGTGCCAGTACCAATAGTGCCACCTATGGAAACGTCTCCGAGACCGTCATCCTCGACATTCTGTCCGAATCCGAAGGGACTTGGCCGCTTGATCATCTGGGCGAGGTTGGATGGACTCACCGAAAGCGACATCAGGAGACTCCGCCCCGTTTTCGCGACCCGCTCGATCCGGAGAAGCACGTCCGGCGTGAGCGCGCCGCCACTGCCTTTCTCACCTTCCGTGGCTAGCTTCAGGATCTCCGCGCGCAGAGCCTCCGGCAAGGCAGGCAGGGGCTGAGTTTCACCCATTCGCCACCTCTCTATGATTTTACGTTAGGAAGATTACGTAGTACGAAGCGACTCTCTGAAAGAGTCGTGTGCCTTAGAGACTTCTTTGTACCTCTCCAAAGAACCATCTTTCCTCTCGATTGCCCACGCTGCTGCTGCGATCTGGCAGTTGCCTTGGATGGCAATTGTTCCAGATCCCGGTCCATTCTTCTCTTCGTTCGGATCGTAAATGCAGCCGCACGAAAGAGAGATACGTACAGCTTTCCCAGCAGCGTCAATCATGGTTCTAACTCCTACGATCTTAGGTCAGTAAAATTACTTGGGAGGCTTGGGCGCCCGGATGAACTTCATCGCTTGATCCCACCCTCCGCTGCCTTCTTTGAATCCCGCGCGCAGGCCGCCCCAGATCAGTCCTGCAAAAAATCCGACCACCGTGCCTGGAAACAACAGGAACGCCAGGAACCATCCGTTTCCCTTCTGAGATTTCCACATCTTGACGTCGCACTTCTTGCACGTAGGCCCATAGTGACTCAGCCCGCACCAACCACACGTCGTCAGGACTTCTTGCTGTTCGCTCATGATTTCCCCTCGATCCAGGCCCGGTAGGCGCCCCACACGCGCTCCATCTCGGCGGGATCCGTAATCCAGAACGAACGGGGCATCGAGCCGTTAAGCCTCACCCAGATGGCATCTTTGCCCATTTTGTCCGGCGTGAAATACGCACTGCCCTCAGTCTTCCGCTTTTCCATCGAGGACACGCTTACAAACGGCATCAGCATCGGCGATCCGTCTTCACTGACGATTTCCATCCCGTTCTTCATCTGTCACTCCCTCAAGTCGTCCATTTTTCCGCTCTGGTATAAGCTTACATGGTTCTGCAGGTTCTTCGAATGCAGGCGCTTCACGGCGGCAAAAGCATTGATCGGATGAAAATCGTACTGGTTCGCCAGCTGCTGAAAATACCAGAAGTCCGCATTCGACTCAGTTCCAAGGTTTTCCGGCCATTTTTGGATCGGATCGAAGCGACGGTGAACGATTTGATTATGGTCTAATCTTCCGCCTGGATCTTTGATGATCTCGTCCCAGAAGCGGATCTCTCCATGCTCGGCGAAATCAAGTTCGTCGTGACAGTATTTCAAGATGCCGAAGCCGACGGACACGGATGCAGGCGCCTTCTCGAAATAGGCTGAAGCCTTCTCGAACCAGGTCGAGAAATACGCATCGTCATCGGCAAGAAAACAGACGAGATCTCCAGTAGCTCGTGCCAAGCCGGCGTTGATGGCAACCCCAAGCATATTGACCTTTGAGCGCTGCTCGGTCGATACGCGCTGGGAGATCACCACGGTCCGAGTTAGAAGGCTTTGGAATTCAGGATCTCTGAGGATCTCAAGAAAATTCATCTTCGTGGAGTTGTCCACGACGATCAGCTCAAAATCCTGATGCGTCTGATCCCTGATGCTTCGGAGCGCCTGACGTACAAACACGGGCCGGTTATAGGACGCCAGAATGCACGAGATCTTCATAGGGGCCCCATCTCCCCGCATTTTTTCATCTCATGATCGAGCAGGGGAGTCTTGGTTCCGGCCTTCTCCCTGAAGATCCGGATGATCGACATCAGCATCTTGCGCCGGACCTCCGACGGGGAATCGCCCAGGAGCTCCCGGGAAACCCTACTGAGAGCGTAGTCGCTCAGGTCCTTCGCGCAGGTCAGGCAGGTCCGGTGGGACTCGATCTCCTTCTCGGCGGAAAACAGGCTCCCTTCGACAATCAACTTAAATGAACCGTAGAGGATCTCCCGGCATGAAGGACAGACGCCGTCCCCGTTCTTTGGACACCAGCAGGAGGCCATGGTCAGTTCACCCCTCGATCCGCGTGAAGTATAGCCTGAGGCCGCCTCGTTGTAAACCAAGTTTCTGTTTGCTATTTACTCCCTGAGGCCGCCATCCGGAGCGCTCGACTGCAGGTTCTTGCCGTGTAACCGTTTTACAACAGCTGAAGCATGGATCGGATAAAAAACCCCTTGCCTACTAAGTTCCCTGAAGAACAGTCCGTCAGAATCGTTCGTAGTTTCCTTCGCCTCCGGCCATTTGACCGGAATGATCCGCCGACGATGTATGACCTGGCCGTGATCCAGTTTTCCTTTTGGATCGCTGACCGGCCGGTCGAACCAACGCACGCTTCCGGACTGAGAAAAATCCATGTGCATTGACTTGGAATAGATCAAGGACCCGAAGCCCTGGAGCGCCTGAGGATTGTCATGAAAGAACGCTGCGGCCTTCTCGAACCAGTCGTTAAAAAAATAGTCGTCGTCGCATAGATAAGCAATCAAGTCTCCGCTTGCCTTCGTGAGCGCAAAATTGATGTTTACTCCCAACCGGTTCACCGTGCTTCTCGCACCAGACGCCACATCGAAATGATGGATCTGCACAGAAGGAAACCTGAAATGCCGCATGGCCCGGTGGATGTCGAGATGCGCCGAATCATCGACGACGATCAGCTCATAGTCGCGGTGTGTTTGCCGCTCAATGCTCTCGAGCGCCTGGAGCACGAGGGTCGGCCGGTCGGACGAGGTGAGGATACAGCTGATCATTTTTCTTCGCTGGTATTCTGCTTCGCTTTCCTCGAAGCCCGCCATTCTTCCCTGGTTTTGGCCCACCACTCCGCAGAGCGAAGGTGACTTTCACCTTTCGTAATTGATGGGTCTCCAGGATACGGTTCGTTCCACCATCTCTCAAAGTCGGCTTCGCTCGGGTTCGGCGCTCCTGGAATGAAGCGCATCATCCGCTCGCACTGGTACACCATGAGTAAGTATTTTGAGCCGACGGTGTTCTTGATCCACTCCATGATATCGTCCCGACGATCCGGCGTGCTGGCTTTCCATTCCTCATGGTTTTTCCAGAGAGGGGTTCCGACCGGATTCGGTTCGCAAGGGGCGAGTTCCTCCGGCCACTCCCAGCTATTTAAGCGTTGACACCAAAGCGCGAGCGTATGATGGGAGACGCTTTCTAAAGTTGCGAGATCGCTCGGCAACATATCATCGTACGTTGGCGTCACGGCTTTCTTCTTTCTTTGGTAAGATGAAGGAGTAGGGAGCCTGCTAATCCCATCTCGGCCGGACGGCAGCGATGTTGGCCCCCGTCTCGGTGATTCCAAGAAGCGAGAGCGGAGTATTCCGTTATTCCCCCGCGCTCCCTCGCCTTCATCGACGTCATGATCGATCTACTTTCTTTCGCTGCATTCGAGGATCGCCTTGGCAACTTTCTCCGCGCAATCCGGACAGAACATGGCGTTCTGGACCGCATGCCCGCTGGCCGTCCAAACAGGAGCCGCTTCCATGCAGACACGGCAGGCCACGACCTCTCGGAGGATGCCCAGCCAATTCAAATTGCGAACTTCGATAGTCATGAATCACGCCTCCCAATGCTCTTTCTCTTCCATTCTCCTGATCCGCTTCATATACGGCGTGCCGCAATGATGGCAAGTGATCCGATCCGGAGGGTTAAATCCCTGATAATGGTTCTCTGGAAAGTGGCTGTGCGAAACCTTTTTGCACAGCTGGCACTCGTACAGCCAGATGAAGGTGTTAGTCGTGTCAAACATGCTTCACCGTTTAGCTCTTTCAGGACGCCCAGTAATTCCAGCAAGATTGGCACCACCACATCGTTGAGTCTTCAGGCTCCATCATCCTTCGCGGGACGCGGCGACACAGTCGCTTCCGGTCACAACTCGTACAGATCCTTCTTTTCTTCATGGAAGCGTTCTATCTTTTCTCGCCTTTGTACTCTTTACAGGAGCAGTTTCCACCGAAACCGCAGGGCCCCTTGTCATGCTCAAATTCGGCATGACGGCAGTCCTTGCACCGATAGAAGCAACAGCAATGGTGGGAGCAGCAGTGGTAGATCATGTGGCAGCACTTGCATTCCGTCCCCCGGTGCTGATCATCGATACAAGGGTCAGCGTTGGACTTTAACGCCGGCCCCTCAAGGGCGAGGCGGGCGATCCTGCCGGAAGCGTTCTCGCTGGAACCGTCAAGCCCAGGTCCCTCATTCTTGTAGATTTGCTCCAGCGCATTCCGCAACTCACGAACCTGAAGATTTGCGTGATCCAATTGCACCTGTAAGCAAGTCTTCTCGTCATGCACGATGTTCCCTGGCGCTACGGGTTTATTGCAGCAGGCCCAATTCATCTACCTACCCTCGACACTAAGAACTATGTATCTCTTCATTCGTGATACTGCCATACCATCCGCACGGCTTTCGACCGTGATGATGATTCCGGATGCTCGGGGTCAGTGTTAGCTGAGTCTTCCAGCTGGTATCCTTGAATACCATCAGGTCAATGTTTGCAACCCAAACTCCAGGGCTCTTGGTTCCACCATGACGCATACAAATCTGGATTGGATAATCCTTTCCGTGAATCGGACACTCAAACAACATCTGGACTCCAGTTCCATCCGCCATCGGACACCACCGGACGTCGCAGTCGGATAGCGTCATACCGTTTCCGGTTTACGCCAGCCCGTGCTTCTGCTTGATCGCGAAAAAATGGTCCTGGGACTCGCCTCGGCCGGATAGATCCTTCTCAAGATAGTGCGCGGTGAACAGCACTTCGTCAATCAGGCGGCCTTGTCTCCCAGCCTTGCCCATCCGGAGCCACAGGTCCCAGTCCTCGTAGCGTTCGAGCTCCGGGTCAAACGGATGATCAGGCAGATGCGCCCGCCGGCATAAGCTCATGGGCGAAATGAAGTTTCCGAGCTTCAGCGTGTTCAGATCCCATGGCTTGGCCAGCACTTTGCCGGCGACAGCACCAGTGCGATCGTAGTGCGAGTAGACAAAGGAGGCTTCCGGGTGTTCCATCAACTCCACTTCCATGCGGCCCAGCATATTGCATTGAAGCGTGAGATCGCCGTCGAGAAAGATGACGAGGATGTCGGTATCCAGGGCCTGCAGTCCGCGGTTCCGCGCGGCGCCCTGGCCGATCCTCGGCGTATGTAGCGGGTAGATCCCGCGCTCCTTAAGAAGGTCAACGGTCCCGTCCGTCGAACCATCATCCACGACCATGATCTGGTCCGGGAAGCGTGTCTGCTCCATGAGCGAGGTCCAGAAGCGCGGGAAGATGTGGGCTTTATTGTAGCTCAGCACGACACAGCCGATTTTCATGCTCACAGCCACAGCATCTCCGCCGTCTTTTGGATGTCCCACCTCAAAGCTGCGAGGGCCTCCTCGTGCGTGGCGCCGATTCCTTCGGCATAGTTGTCGTGGAAATCCTCATCAAAAGGATTGGCATCCTTCAGGCCTGGATCCTTGCGGTTCGTGGTGCCCATGAGCGCCACTCCCACGCGCGCCACGAACACGGTCTTGCCTTCACTTTCCATCGGGCGCACGAACACTTTTGTCGTGCCGGCGACGCCGACATGCGAGCAGATGAACGCGGTTTCTTTGTCCATAACCTCACTTCAAGTTCCTACGCTTCTTCTTCCTCTGATAATAGCGTCGATGGCGAGCCATGTCCCCGCACGCTGAGGAGCAGTACTTCGCCCAAGGTTTTTTGGGAGTGAAAGTGCCAAGGCAGCTTTTATTGGCACAGACCATTCAAGTCAGAGCCATGCATCCAGGCCATGCTCGGAGACGTATTTGTCGTTCCAGATCCCCCTGCTCTCGGCCACGATCTTGAGAGAAACCGCCGCCTGGTGCGCAAGGCGGGCAAGCTTATCAGCCTGCACCTTCGATTTTCTTTGTTCAGAGCCGCTAAGCTTCAGGGATCTGGTCCATTCCATTTCAGCCTGATCTCTCAGCAAAACGAACAGCCTTTCTACAAACTCGATCGGTATTTTCGGAGGCTTTCCTCCAAGGGAGATGCGCCCACGAAGAAGCCTTTTCGCCATGGAGTTTAAGGACTTCAGTGATGCGTAATGAAGCTTCCTCAACTCCGGAAGCATCTGGCGGTTGATGTCAATTGCCAGCTCTTCCGCCTCGCGAAGCGCAGTGATTCTCTCCGCAAGTTTTTCGATGTCATCAATCAAAGCCATATAAGCACCTCTGTTTTCATCATCTTATCATGGCATGATAATATGTCAACAACCTTACGGCCGCATTCCCGGAGGCCCTTGAAGGGGCCGGAACATCTCCGTGCCACCCATCATGTCGCCAGGAGCATCGAGCTTCCCGGCCTTGCGCAGCATCTCCTTCTGGTTCAGGATGCTTTCGACCTGTTTTAATGCGTCCTTCATACTGCTCCGGACCGCTTCCTTCTTCACGACGCCCCCATAGGCTACTGGGTATGGGCCCTTAAGGACATCAGGAGCGCTCATCTCCAGCCATTCGACAATAAAGCCGCCGTCGACCGGTCGCACGGAAACAGCGCCTGGGTTCATCACGCCTTCTTCTCCGCTTTCCTGCTGAGGACGTACTCGAAGCACTGCGCCAGGCATTCCCGGCACTTACCGATGTAGTGAATGATGAAGCGGCCTTTACCCCTCTCGACTCCTTCATCGCATTCGTGATCTGAGTCCAGCCACAGATCCTGGAATGCATCGGCCAGGGATTCCGCTTTTTTCCGGCAGTCGCTCATCCGCGCCTCTTTTTTCTGGCGATCCCGAGCTTCGAAAGCAGGCGGTTCTTTTTACGCCTCCCAAGCCGGTTGAATCGTTTTGCGATGCTCACTTATACAGCTCTCTTGCGTTCAGCTGATATCTCTTCGGCAGTCCAGAGACGCCCTTTTCGCACCACGATCGTCCAGTAGGCAATCTTGTAAAACACCGCACAAAGAGGGCAGAAAGTTCCTCCGGGTGACCAGTCCGTATAGGCAAGATCTCCTTGAGCCTGGGCCGATAGACCTGCTTCTTTTCCTTCTCCAGGCATACTGGACATCCTAGGAATACTCTTGAGTCCCAGGTGGTGATGCACCCATCTTTCTCGCATCGGAGCCAGTCCAGATGATTCTTGCAGCGATATATGCCGCAGGTCTTGCAGCATTCTTTCAGGATCTCATCCAGGCTTTCGGTCATCGTCTCTCCATTCAAGGCCGGCGCAGGTCCATGATCTTTTTGCACTTCGGACAGCTGACCCGCGCAAACGTAGGCTTCGGGCCCTCATAAACCAGCGCGCCGCAAGGACAGTAGAGCCGCTCCATGGCTTTCACCACCTGGCTGCGGTGCCATTGGGGTGTCATGGACCTGTTGCCCCGGATCGTACGGTGTTCCATTTCAAGATCCTCTTTGTAGCTATAAATCCTTATGGATCCCCAGTTCATTCGTGTACAGGTCAAGCACGATCGACCCGACCCTTGAAAAACTGTACTTCTTCTCAAGCTCCCTCAGGAACGCCTCCTCCTCCTGGCAAAACTCTCTGAGTCTTTTCGCATGATGAACTATGAGAGACCATCTGATCTCGGCGCTATCGTCGTTCGGGCTCCACGCGAAGCTGCTGAGCGCCTCCATAGCCCGCTGCCTCTCGCGCTGAATTTCATCGTTGAGGCGCCGGTAGGTCAGCATCTCGCCGGGTTCGATCTTCACTCTTGCCATGTTCTTCAGCTCCAGCTTCACCAGCTCATTTGTAGGAACGTTCCACATGATGGGTTCCGGGCCCATCTCCATCACCCTGAGGTCCTGGGATAGGCGGACCTCATCTACGAGCACGCGAAGTTTTGTCTTCTTCCAGAAGGCTTCATCACCGACGGCTAAGGTCATTTTTGATCTACTTTCTTTCGCTGGAAAAGTCACTCGTCTTACTCATCTCGAACTTCATGACCATCCACCATTGGCGCTCCTGCTCCGCGAATATTTCGGCGTTCGCCACATTCCTTGCGGTGGCTTCACCCTCGCAGTTCCGGCAAACTCCTACTCCACGGAAGGCGGATTGCATCCAGGTGACGCGCCATTCGTGGCCCCCGAAGTTCTTCCCGCAGATAGGACACGGCATCCAGAAGAAGCCGCCCCATAGGGCCTTCAGACGGTTCCAGAATCTACTCATCGCTTTTCTTGGGTTTGGTGCAACCGAACCTTGAACTTCATCCTGTCCCACCGCGTCTTGAAGGCGTCCTGCGCCAGCGCCACGACCTCCTCGAACGAGAAGACCCCGTCAGCGAGGTAGACGCTACAACACGCGCCCCGAGTGTCTACGGTGCGGTCCCAGAAGGCCAGTGCGGTCCAGCCGTCGTTGTGGTGGAGAATCGCATCCCCTTCGATCTCGGGGCCCGTCCGCTTCCACACTTCGTCGGAAGAGACATTCGGACAAAGGCCACCATCCAGATAGTTTGTCCTCCACGGGCCGATCCTATCCGGCCAGATAACCCGATGGCTCTGGTCGTGGAGATAGTGGCCCGCTTGATCCAGCGGGCCGAAGTAGTACACGTTTGTCATGATTTGCGTACCTCAATGTTGTGGAAGGGGGCCTTTCGGCCCCCAACCATGCCTAGCAAGGGACGGGATTACCGCCCCCATCACCTGGAATCGCACTTTAGCTCTATCCTGAAGCCATCTTGATGCCGCAGCTCTTGCATTCGACAGCCACGCCGTCGAGATTCTTCCAATCATGTACGCACTTCAGATTTTCCATAGGCTCCACATGGTTGTGACCTACGATCCTGAGCCTGCAAAGCTCGCACGTTTTAGGAGCGGGCCATTTCGAGTAGTCGTGGGGAGGAGGTTCACCAACTGACTTTTCTGGGACTCCGTTGAGAGCCTGACGCGCCCGACTCTCCAGTTCGTCCAACCTTTGATCTTCTTTTACGGTGAGCCAAAGAGCGACCGAACCGTCGCTTTGGGTCCAGTTGCCAGTTGTTTCGAGGCAGTCTAGAAGATCTGTCAGGGCCTTAGCCAATTTGCCGTTCTGAAGAAGCGTGTTCTTGGCTAGGTCATCCAGGCCTTTGACATGCGGGCACCCGCATTCGCAGCCGCTTTGGATGAGCTTATGGTCCATTGCTATACTCTCCTGATTCCCGCCGGCCGCTTCTGATGATGAACTTCAGCCGCGTGACGAATGGATTCGAGCTCTCCGTAAGCCTGCACAAGCTTGACAACGGCCAGACGCTGCTGCTCCGCTTCCCACCCGGCACCGGACTGAGACTGGTAGACCTCTTCCGCCGCATGCATCACCTCGCGCTCGGCAGCCCGGAGCTTGGAATCGAAGCTCCAGGCTTCGCTCCTCCATTTCGATCGATGCGATGCTTTCTGCTCCATGGCTTTGACCTTTGATGGAGCATGCTTGCCGCACCACTTCTTTCCGTCCTCCTCGAGGACGCCGGGATTTCCGCAATCCACGAATCCGACATTCCTCTCATATCTTCTTCCCGCGCAGTTCTCATTCGGCACATGACACCTGCATTCGCAGTGTAGGTCCGGATCCCCGCCAAAAGCGGCCATCACCCAGCCGTCGCATTGTTTGCATTCCCCGCCTTCGCATCGGAAGGATTTCAGTCTCGCGCGGGTCATATTAGGAGATGGGTTCCCCGCCACCCTTCCAGCTATCTCCGCCTTCTTCCATGAATTTTTTGATGTCCTGGATGATCTGGTTCCTGAGAACCTCCATCTGAGCGGCCACTTCGCGAACGATCAGCAGGCTCAGTTTTTCCTCGAACTTCTCGAAAGGAACATCCTTGAAAGCTTCCACAACTTCCTTGCTCTTGGCGTCGAGGAACTGCTCGTAGTATTCCTCAACCGACTTGAGCACGACGGTCTTGAGGCGCAGATAGAACTTCTCCGCGTAAGGATCGCTGAGTATCTCAAACTCATCCGCCGAGAATGAATCTCTGAGATCCAGATAAGCGTCTGACCATGTCCTGGTCTTCATGAACATCGCGCAAGCAGTGAACGCACTCCTTTTCTCGCTATTTTCGTCACGCATCCCTTCAAGGAAGAATCCAGCCAGAGACTCGGCTGAAGCCTCCGTGATCACGTACCGTGCCCATTCCTCAAAGAAGCCGGTCTTCTTGAGTTCCTTGGAAAAC
>Ga0207091_1040_pt1 | contig 30467 bp, 26 predicted proteins | sample Alteio_BWMinHeat_47_FD_153534 | JGI IMG/M metagenome (GOLD analysis project Ga0207091, IMG submission 153534) | Enriched cells from forest soil in Barre Woods Harvard Forest LTER site, Petersham, Massachusetts, United States -... | ecosystem: Environmental > Terrestrial > Soil > Temperate forest >... | reverse complement strand
GGTTGTGTTGTCGCAAATCATCAATGCATTTACTTTGATGGCGATACTCATCTCCTGCCTTGGCCTGTTTGGGCTTGCAGCCTTTAGTGCAGAACAACGCAACAAAGAAATTGGCATACGCAAAGTTTTGGGAGCAAGTGTTGTGAGCCTTACCACTTTATTGTCAAAAGACTTTTTAAAGCTTGTTGCTGTATCTTTTCTTGTCGCCACCCCCATCTCCCTGTGGGCGATGAATAGATGGCTGCAGGCATTTGCTTACAAAGTGAATTTAAGCTGGTGGATGTTTGCTCTTGCGGGTTTGCTTGCGGGGTGCATTGCGTTGTTCACGGTAAGTTTCCAGGCGATAAAGGCCGCATTGATGAACCCGGTGAGGAGCTTGAAAACGGAGTGACGGAGGATTGATGGAACGCAGATTAGTAGGATTTTCCAGATAAAAAAGGATATTTTATTATTCTGCGAAAATCCATCCAATCCAATTCATCTGCGTTCCATCAATCCGCACACAATCGAAAAAAACATCAGCATCTTGTAACTAAAAATACATTTCTGACGTATACAAGAAACTGTCAACTACAAATTGTTTCTTTATGCTTAAAAATTATTTCACTATCGCGTGGCGCAACCTGCTTAAAAGCAAGGTGTACTCATCCATAAATATCCTGGGGCTTGCAGTGGGCATGGCCGTGGCTTTGCTTATAAGCCTGTGGATATACGATGAACTGTCGTACAACAAAAGCTTCGCAAATTATAACCGCATCGTGCAGGTGTACGAAACAAGCACGCATGGCAGCGAAACAGCCACTTTCAATTCAATGCCCATACCGCTTGCAGGGGAATTTCGTACAAAATACGGCGCTGATTTTGAAAAGGTTGTTTTGGCATCGTGGACCAGCCAAACATTTTTGCCTATGGCGAAAAGAAGATTAGCAAGGACGGGATGCATGTGCAGCCCGATTTTCCATCCATATTCTCCTTGCATATGCTAAGAGGTAACTGGCATTGTGTTGACGACCCTTCATCCATAGCAATCAACCGAAACATGGCCACCGCACTTTTTGGCAGCGAAGACCCGGTAGGCAAAGTTTTGAAAATAAACAACAAGAAAAACCTGAAGGTGAGCGGAGTGTTTGAGGATTTCGCTTATAATTCAGAATTTAAGGGGGTGAATTATATTATCCCCTGGGCGTATTACGTTGCTGATAACAATTGGGTAAAAAACTCAGAAACCGAATGGGATAATAATTCGTTCCAAATATACGCGCAGTTGCAGAAAAATGCGGACGTAAACAAGGTTGGCGCAAAAGTAAAAGGCAGGCTGCTGGGGCACGAAAGGGCCGACAAACCGGGTGTGCTACTGCACCCTATGGCCAAATGGCATTTGTATGATGAATTTAAACAGGGCATAAACACCGGCGGCAGCATACAGTTTGTGTGGATGTTTGGCGTGATAGGCTTGTTTGTGTTATTGTTGGCTTGCATAAACTTTATGAACCTTAGCACGGCGCGCAGCGAAAAACGCGCCAAGGAAGTGGGCATTCGCAAGGCAGTCGGCAGCCAGCGCAAGCAGCTTATCTTCCAGTTTTTGTGCGAGTCGGTATTGATTGCATTTATAGCTTTCGCTTTGTCCATTTTGCTTGCCCAGCTTGCACTACCTTGGTTTAATAAAATTGCCGACAAAAAAATGGGCATCCTGTGGGGCAATGGCTTGTTCTGGCTGTTTGCCATCGGGTTTACTATATTTACAGGGGTTATTTCGGGCAGTTACCCGGCGCTTTATCTGTCGTCGTTCAATTCAGTAAAAGTATTAAAGGGTACCTTTAAGGCAGGGCGCTTTGCATCAATACCCCGCAAAGTGCTTGTGGTGTTGCAGTTTAGTGTGTCTGTAGCGCTTATTATAGGCACTGTTGTGGTGTATACGCAAATACAGTACGCCAAAAACAGGCCAGTTGGTTATTCGAAGGATGGGTTGATTACCATCAATATGAACACGCCCGATTTGTATGGCAAATATGGCACCCTGCGCACCGACTTAATAAACTCCGGCGGGGCGATCGCTATGGCAGAATCCTCAAGTCCCACCACCAGTGTATGGAGCAACCAAAGCTCGTTCGACTGGAAGGGCAAAGACCCCAATTTCAACCCCACTTTTGGGGTAATTGCCGTAACGCACGATTTTGGCAAAGCCATCGGGTGGCAGTTTGTGGGCGGCCGTGATTTCTCAAGGGATTATCCTTCGGATTCTGCCGCATTCGTACTTAACGAAGCTGCGGTTAAATACATTGGGTTTAAGAACCCTGTTGGCGAAACGATAAAATACCATGACAGTAATCCTAAGAATTGTAGGGTTATTGGCGTGGTAAAGGATATGGTAATGGAATCGCCCTTTGCACACGCAAAGCCCACGATATTTTTAATGGATTACGAATGGGCCAATGTGATAACCGTTAAGCTAAATACCAATATCAGCACGCAGGCAGCCTTGTCAAAAGTGGAGGCCGTGTTTAAAAGATACAACCCAGGCTCGCCGTTTGAGTACACATTCAATGATGCAGACTATGCCAAAAAATTTGGCGACGAAGAACGCATTAGCAGCCTGGCATCCTTTTTTGCTGCCTTTGCCGTGTTTATCAGTTGCCTTGGCTTGTTCGGGCTGGCATCCTTCACTGCAGAGCAACGCACCAAGGAAATTGGCGTGCGTAAAGTATTGGGCGCGTCAGTAATAAACGTTTGGGGGTTGCTGAGCAAAGATTTTGTGTTGCTGGTATTTATTTCGTTTTTTATCGCCATACCGGTAGCCTCGTACACCATGAACAAATGGCTGTTGGGGTATGACTACCATACGGGCATATCTGTATGGATTTTTGCTGCCACAGCCGGCGCTGCGCTGCTTATAACGATTGCCACCGTTAGCTTCCAAGCTATAAAGGCTGCCTTGAGCAACCCCGTAAAAAGTTTGAGGACGGAATGAGGATAGTGAATAGTGAGCGGTGAATAGCGTTGGATGATGGAACGCTGATTTTTAGGATTGCAGGGATTTACGCGGATAATAAAAAATCCTTTTTGTCCAGATTATCCTGAAAATCTGCGTTCTATCTCTCCTTTATCTTCTCAATAATTGAAGTGGTGGAGAAACCATCCAATATCGGGTTTATAATAACCCTCCCCCCGTATTCCATAACTTCCTTGGCACCAACAATTTGTTCGAGGGTGTAATCGCCGCCCTTTACCAGTATATCCGGCTTTATAAAGTTGATAAGCTTGAGGGGAGTGTCTTCTTCAAAAATAACAATGGCATCCGTAATAACAAGGGAGGCAAGAATAAGTGCACGGGAATGCTGATTGTTAACCGGCCTGTTTTCGCCTTTTATCTTTTTTACGCTGCTGTCGGCGTTAACGCCTACTATTAGCAGGTCTGCCGCTGCCGCGGCTTGCGAAAGGGAAAATATATGCCCTTCATGAAGAATGTCGTAACAGCCATTGGTAAATGCAATTGTTTTGCCTGCAAGCCTTGCAACAGTTATAAACTGTTGCAACTGGTGCATAGATAATATTTTATGCGGAACCGATGCGGTGTTTTTCATAATACCTGTTTCTGCGTTTAACTGCAAAATAAGCCAAAGTTCCAAATATCAAAACAAATGCCACTTGGGCTAGCATCAGCAGCCAGCCAGAGGCGATGGCTATGTTTTCGTTTATGTTATACAGCAAAAGCGTTTTTTGTATGGCATACGGGTAAGCACCCAGCCCGCCTGGTGCCACTATAATGCCCAGTGTGCCACAAACCAACAAGGCTGCACCCGCCACAATGCCAAGATGCCTGGTTTCAGCCAGCGCAAAGCAACCCATCCAAGTTGACAGGATATAACACGCCCAAATAACGATCGTATAAAATATAAAAACCCATTTGCTTTGCAGTTTCTTTATGCTGTTAAACCCTTCAATCAGGCCCTTGAATATCCTAATAACCACTGAGTTGCTGCTGTTGCTTGTTCTTTTGATTATGTACGTTATAGCGAAGATTAAAAAAATGCATGATGAAGATGTTACCAGCCAAAACGCAACTCCCCCCTTGTGCAAGTTTTCGCCTAACTTGGCTAGTATCTCCCCGGCATATCCCTTCAAATAGCCGTATTGCAAAAAAAATGCCGCCAAGCTTACCAATAAAAGGCACAACAAGTCAAAAACACGCTCCACAAGTATGGTGCCGATAAGCTTTTCAACTGGTATTTTCTGCTGCCGCCCCACAACTGTGCAACGGGCTATCTCCCCAGCCCGGGGTATAAACTGGTTTGCCAAATACCCCAAAAGTACTCCGCAAAGCAAATCAAAGACAGGGGGTTTATAACCCATCGGTTCTATCAGCTGTTTCCAGCGAAGTGCACGAAAAAAATGGCTGGCAAACATCAACACAAAAACTGGCAATAGTAGCAGGTACCTTGCGTGCAGCAGGGCTTCTTTGATATCATGCTTATCCTGTCTCTTAATATCTTTAAGCGAAAGCCATACAAAAAGCGCGGCTATGCCAAACGCAATACCATACTTTAATATGAGGGGCAGAAGCTTTTTCATACCTGGGTTACTGCAAGTTATGAAAGAAAATCAAGAGGTTACGTTAAAGAATTATTTCTGATTTTGCGATTTGGGAATTTTGAGAATTGCAGATTGGCCCTGCCGAGGCGGGGCCAATCTGCAATAGAGTAGCTCATTCAACAAGATGCGAAAGAATAATCCCCGTGGCCACTGCCGCATTAAGCGATTCAGCGCCGCCCTTTGCAGGTATTGCTAACCTATGTTGTATGAACGGAAGCAAATTATTAGCAATACCCCTGCCCTCGTTGCCAATCACCAAAAGCCCTTGCCGTATTTTGCCGGTTTTATTAATATCCTCGCCATTTAACAAAGCGCCATACACAGGCACTGTGGCTTTGGCAAGCCATTCGTCTAAGTTCTTATACCAAACCTTAACCCTTGCAATGCTGCCCATGGTTGCCTGCACTACCTTGGGGCCGTAAACATCTGCCGTGCCTTCGCCGGCAATTACCTGATAAATGCCAAACCAGTCCGCAATACGAATAATGGTACCCAAATTGCCAGGGTCTTGTATGGCGTCCAGCACGAGGGATAACCTGCCTTCCGCAACGGGCTCGCCGTTTACAACCGGTTTTGCCAATATTGCCACTATCTGGTTGGATGTTTGCAGAGCGCTTATCCTGTTAAGCTCTGTTTCCGTTATAGAGGTGGCCTCCTTTATCTCTTTATGCTGTTCCACCCAAGCCGGTAGAGCGTACAATTTTCTTATATCAAAACCAGCCTCAATAAGCTCGTTTACCAGCTTTGGCCCCTCGGCAATAAAAAGGCCTTCCTCATCTCTTGTTTTTTTGTGGTATAAAGTTTGAATATATTTGACCTCATTCTTACTAATCATACTTATGAGTATTAAATCTGGGTTTGTTTTTTACATATGCCTTTTTATATGTTGCTGTACCCAGTTTAGCTGTATTCCAAAGTACACCATAAAAAATTACCCAGTTGACACACCTTTTGTTTTTGACAACAAAATAATACTCAAAGGTAATTTAACCAAGGAAGAAAAGGCAAAACTAAACGCCACCCTGGTTAACTACTGGGCCGACAGCATGTATGCCCCACGAGCGCAACAGTTGGGCTTTTTTTACATTATTAAAAACCCGCCGATTTTTGACAGCATCAAGATACCCCTTACTGAAGGCTTTATGAAGGGGTATTTAAAGTCGCAGGGGTATTATTATGCGCAAATGCATATCGTTTCGGCAACAGACAGTGTGCCGGATAGAGACTATAAAAATTATGTGGACCGTACTGCCAAGTACGATTCCGCGACGCTCGCGTTCCTCAAAGACCCTAGCGCACAGTCCTTCAAAAAACTAAATAAATACCAAAGGCGTGTTACTGTAATTGATACTGTTTATCCGGGGAAACCAACAATTATTGACTCCGAGGCATTTGTAATTGAAAACCAAAGGCTACAGGAGCTGGCAGACTCAAGCAAAAAATCAAGCCTTATCCAGCCCGGCAAAAGTCTTTTTTCACAAAACCTTGTAGGCGCAGAGCTTGACAGGCTGGTTACCCTCTACCGAAAAAAGGGATATTTTTTAATAACACGCGACAACCTTATTGCCGAAGTAGACACCGTTGACCAATCGTTGCTGAATTTTACGTTGGACCCGTTTGAACAAGCCCAAAAACTTGCCCAAGCAGCCGAACATAAAAAAGGCAACCCCACCGCTGTTATGACCGTAAAGAAACGGGAAAATACCGATACCACTTTGCACCAGCTGCCCAACTCAATGTACTTTAAGCCTTATACAACGGGCAATATTTATTATTATCCCGAGGCAAACATAAATATGCTTACTGACAGCCTGATAAAAGACACTGCCAATCTTAAGGCCGACAGGTATAAGGAATACACAATGTATTATAGTAGGCACTTATTTTATTTAACGCTGCTGCGCAACCTTACCACGTTACGCACCGGCCGCTTGTACAGCGACGACAATTTATCCCGAACAATCAACAATTTTAACCAATTGCCAGCCTGGAGGCAGATGGATTACAGGACGAGGCTGAGGGGTGATTCGGTGGACTTTTATTTTTTTATGTCACCGGCAAGACCCGGCAACGTTACTTTGTCGTGGGAAGGCACGTACAACGAAGGCGACTTTTTAAGCACCGGGTCGTTAGTAGGCACCGCCATTAGCGTTGGCTATACAGCCCCAAACCTGTTTAAGAGCGCCGTGCAGTATGCGGCATCCTTCACCAACGGTGTTGAATTTACTTTTAACCCCAATTATCCCTTTTTACAAACTTTTCTGTCATCCCTCAATAACACCTTCAGTATCCCCAACAAAAAAGTATGGACACCCTTTAACGGCCCCATCAGATGGCTAAACCTTGATAAGCATAAGCCCTTTAATTTTGTTGACAACCAGGGTACCGAAAAAATCAGCCTGACTGGAAGCCTGGCTGACCGTTACGATTTTTTTCGCCTACAGACGGTAGTATTAAGCCATGGGTTTGAATGGAGGAAAAAAAATACCGTTTGGCAACTAAAATTTCCTGGAAGCATAGAGGCATATTACTTGGATACCTTGCCACTACTTGACTCTGCATTTAAACAAAATCCTTTTCTGCGCACCTCGTTTAACACAGGCACCGTGCTAAGCCTGTTGCAAGTTTCGGCCACAACCACCCGGCCAGGCACAATATATGCCGACAATACCCTGTATTATAGGTTGGCCATGGAAGAGTCTGGCGCGATTGCCGATGTTTTTACAGGTTTGCAAGACAAAATATACCGGTATATAAAATTTCAGGGGGAATTGAGAAAACAATACAAGTTGCGAAAATCGGCGTTTGCGTTAAGGGCTTTTGGGGGCATTGGCATAAATTACGGCAATGCTGAGCGGTTTGGCAGCACCTTGCCGTTTTTTAAACAATTTGTTGCGGGCGGCCCCAACAGCATGCGCGCTTGGGGCTTAAGACAGCTTGGGCTTGGGTCTTCCGTGGTGGGCGACACGTCTACATTTAATGAACGTTATGGAGATATGCAACTTGAAACCAACGTTGAATACAGGTTTCCTATTGCGTCATTCAGCGCAGTAAATATTTCCAGCGCACTTTTTACAGACATAGGCAATATATGGAATATCCATAAAAACCCCGCTTTGCCCGGTGCTGACTTTGACATAAGCCGCTTAGGGAAAGATATTGCTGTTGGGGTTGGCACCGGCCTTCGCTTGGATTTCAGTTATTTTTTGATAAGGCTTGATTTTGGCATAAAGCTTAAAGACCCGACCAGATATGAGAACAACGGCTGGCTTGATATCGGCCACTTTAACTGGCAGAACAGGGACTACTCGCAATATGGAGTGCGGCCAAGCGACAACTATGCGTTCCAGTTGGGTATTGGGTTGCCGTTTTAGTTAAAAGTGATTAGTTAAAAGTTAAAAGTCCGGGACACCGTGCAATTCTACCCACTTTAATCAGTTTTCTCTCAACTTTTAACTCGCCACTCATAACTTTTAACTCTTAGGCGTACATTTCTTCCCGCAATTGTTTAACCCTGGCATCTTCCATGTACTCGTCAAAAGTGGTAAGCCGGTCAATAATGCCTTTGGGGGTAAGCTCGATTACCCGGTTGGCAACGGTTTGCATAAACGTATGGTCGTGGGATGTGATAAGCACAATGCCGGGAAAAATATTACAGCCTTCGTTAAAACTTTGTATGCTTTCCAGGTCAAGGTGGTTAGTCGGTTGGTCCAGTACCACTAGGTTTGGGTTTTGCAACATCATACGGCTTATCATACAACGCACTTTTTCACCACCGCTTAACACATTGGTTTTCTTGGTGATATCATCTCCGCTGAAAAGCATTTTTCCCAAAAAACCGCGTAGAAAAGGCTCATCCGCGTCGGTAACATTTGGCGGTACAAATTGCCTCAGCCAGTCAATAAGGGTTAGCCCCTCTGTAAAAAACTCGCTGTTTTCCATTGGCAGGTAGGCCTTGGTAATGGTTGTACCCCATTCAAACTTGCCTGCCACTGCCGTTTCATTCCCGTTGATAATTTCAAAAAAGCTGGTAACAGCCAGAGGATCCCTGCTGAGGAATGCTATTTTCTGGCCTTTATTTACGCTAAAATTAACTTTGTCAAACAACACGCGGCCATCAACCTTTTTTGCAAGGTTCTCCACGTTCAATATCTGGTTGCCCACTTCCCGCAATGGCTGGAAGATGATGCCTGGGTATTTTCTGTTGCTTGGCTGAATATCTTCAATAGTAAGCTTTTCCAGTGCCTTTTTACGCGAGGTAGCCTGCTTGCTTTTGGACGCGTTGGCCGAAAAGCGGGCGATAAAGTCCAGCAACGCCTGGCGTTTTTCTTCAACTTTTTTGTTCTTGTCGTTTATCTGGCGGCTCATCAGTTGCGACGACTCGTACCAGAAAGTATAGTTGCCGGTAAATAACTTTATTTTTTGCTTGTCCACGTCAGCAACATGGGTACACACAGCATCGAGAAAGTGCCTGTCGTGGCTAACCACCAGCACTATGTTTTCGTAATCGGCCAAAAAATTCTCCAGCCAGCTAATGGTTTCAATATCCAAGCCGTTGGTAGGCTCGTCAAGCAATAAAATATCGGGGTTGCCAAACAGCGACTGCGCCAATAAAACCCGTACTTTTAGGTTGCCGGGTATGTCCTTCAACAGGCTTTGATGATAATTTTCAGTAACACCCAAATCGCTTAAAAGGCTGCCTGCGTTGCTTTCGGCCTCGTACCCGCCCATTTCGCCAAACTCGCCCTCCAGCTCGCCCGCGCGCATCCCGTCTTCCTCAGTAAAGTCGGCTTTGGCATAAATAATTTCACGCTCGTGCATTATCTCCCAAAGTTTTTTATGGCCTTTAAGTACGATGTTCAAAACGGTGTCGTCATCAAATTCAAACTGGTTTTGCTTAAGCACGGCAAGCCTTTCGCCGGGTGTAATTTCAACAAAACCTTTGTTTGGCTCAATTTCTCCGCTTAATATCTTTAAAAAGGTTGATTTGCCTGCCCCGTTGGCGCCTATAACGCCATAGCAGTTACCCTTGATAAAATTTATATTTACCTCGTCAAACAAAACGCGCTTGCCGTAAGCAAGCGTAATATTCCTTGCACCTATCATTGGACAATTTTTTTTAAACCGCGGCAAAAGTAATGCTTACGCACGGTATTCCTGACCACTGATTTGAGTGATTTTACTGATTACGCTGATAATCGCAGTACAAGCGTTGTTAGGCTTTTGTAAAACCACTATTAAATTTTAATTACCGCAATAATTATTTGATAATTAAATAAGCTTTTACTTCGCAAAAAACGTATTTTGACCCTATGAGTGTTGTCGAAAAATTAATCAGCATGAAATCCCAAAAATCAGAAGAGAATCTTAAAGCCGGAGCAGAATTTCTTGCCGAAAACAAAAAACGGCCGGAAGTAACAGAATTACCCAGTGGTTTGCAATATGAAATACTGGTAACCGGCGCCGGGGCCAAACCTAAAATCTTCCACAGTGTTACATGCCATTACCATGGCACTTTGATTGACGGTACCGTGTTCGACAGTTCCGTGAAGCGCGGGCAACCCGCCACTTTTCCCCTCAATATGGTTATCAAGGGCTGGACAGAAGGGCTGCAGCTTATGCCCGAGGGCAGCAAATGGCGCTTTTTTATACCGCCGCAGTTAGGCTATGGCGACAGGCATGTAAGCGCCCAGATTACGCCAAACAGCACGCTGATTTTTGATGTGGAACTGATTAGCGTTCGATGAGCCCGGGAGTTAAAAGTGCAGAGTTAAAAGTTAAAAGTGACGGCAACGGTTCAAAGCATTTTACCCACTAAGCCTCTCGCCGTTGTTGGTGTTTTCACCAACAACGATTTACTGTACCACCGAGTTCAGGACAGAAAAGTGAGGACTCCCCGCTAATGTTGGTGTTTTCATCAACGTGAACCCACCTTAGAAAACGAGACATTCTAATAATTTTCATTATGTCTGAACAATGGATAAAGCATCCCACCATATTGAAGGGAGAGTTAGTCGAACTGCTACCGCTAGAAAAAGAACATTTTGAGGAGTTGTATATTGCCGCATCCGACCAAAAACTGTGGGAGCTGATACCTGTGGATTGTTCCAAGCGCGAAACATTTGATATTGCCTACAACAAAGCTTTAGCGGACAGGGAAACTGGGAGCCAATACCCGTTTGTTATATTACATAGGGCAACGAGAAAACTTATTGGTTCAACAAGGTTTTTTGAAATCTTCTCCGCAGACTTGAAATTAGAAATCGGCTGGACATGGATAACACGGGACTATTGGGCAACAGGTATTAATCTTGAATGCAAGCTATTATTAATGACTTATTGTTTTGAAGTGCTGAAAACAAGGCGTGTGCAGTTGAAAACAGATGAAAACAATATTCGCTCCCGCAAAGCCATCCAAAAAATTGGCGGCCAGTTCGAAGGCGTTTTACGAAAGGACAGGATAAAAGAAAACGGTGTGTCAAGGAGCGCGGCTTATTTTAGTATATTGGATGATGAATGGGAAGCGGCGAAGGAGAAGATTATGAAGGGGGTACAAGAGTTAAGAGTTAAAAGTTAAGAGTTCTCAAGCTCCGCGGATGTCGGCGTTTTCACCAACATCGAATTCACGCGCTACTTTGATCTTCACTGCTTATTTCGGTTTCCAGTTTGGATCAAACGGTCTTGATTCGTCACCAAAATGTCCAAAATCAGTAGCGATTATTCCGCCTCCGCCCTTGTCTTTTGAGAAATTATCAACTATCAAACAGAAAGAAATAATTAGTTCAATCTGGGCATCGGCATCAGTAGTAATTAGGTAGTGGTTTGCTCCAAAATAGCTGGTTTTGTTTTTATCCCACCAAGCAACTTGAATGTCATTTTTGTAAATCGAATACTTTCTGCCTTTATTCATGAATAAATTGTACTTATCCCCTTCACTATAACATACATGCCCCCCTTCACCCGGCCTAAATTCTACAACGTTGTTATCCCATCTTGTAATGTCATAGGAATATTCATACATGGTAAGGTTTTTTCTAATGATCATTATTGGCCGTTCTTTTACATCTCGAAAAAGATTTATTGCTGGCATCAGGCTAAGTGCCTCTTGTGACGCCGTATAAATTACTTTGTCACCATTTGATATTACGTAGCTATCGGTGAACGTGAATTTTTTCTTATCTACAGCAATTTCCATTTTATTACGGTTTAGTTTTTGATATCTTAAAAAGTGCGTTCCCTGCCGTTGTTGGTGTTTTCACCAACAACAGTCTACATACACGATAGAAAATCGAGATCCCGAAGAAACTTTGTTGGTGAAAACACCCAACAAAGGCGGAGAACGACCATATTGAACACTGGATAGAAAAGTGAGGCCTGGGCGAAGTTTTTGTTGATGAAGGCACGCCCCAAAACCAAGTAACCACATCATGTTCCCCAACTTTTAACTTTTAACTCTGCACTTTTAACTATCTACCCAACTCCAGCACCCACATACCCCAAGGCGCAATGGTTGGCTTGTCAGTTATGCTAAACGTGTCGCTGCTTATCACGCTGGTTGCTTTGGTAAATCGTGCCGTTCTTTCTGCGTATTTGCTGAAGTCTATTGTTTTTGCCTTGTCCGAGGTATTCATCACGCACATAATGGTTTCGTTGTCATCGTACCTAAAATACACATACAGCCCATCCGCGGGCACGTACTGCATCATCTTGCCTGTTTTAAGCGCGGAAGAATTTTTACGGAAATTACCAAGGGTTTTCACAAGCGTTTGTACCGATTTTTCATCGTCGCTTAAACCATTGCCTGTAAATGCATTCTTCTTGTCACCATCCCAACCGCCAGGAAAATCCTTTCTAACATTGCCATCGGGGTTGGAGTATCCGCCCATGCAAACTTCGGTGCCATAATACAACTGCGGTATGCCCCTGCAAGTGAGCAGCCATTCAATACCCATTTTTTGTTTAGAGATATTCGAGTCAACCACTGAGTAAATCCGGCTCATGTCATGGTTATCCAAAAATATTACTTCGTTGTAAGGGTTTTGATATACCAAGTCGCTGGCAAGCACGGTGTACAGTTGGTTTACCCCTTCTGTCCAGCCAAACTTTTGGGTTAGCGCAGGCTGTATGCCATGCAGACAGGTCTGAAAATCGCAGGTGGCAGGCAGGTTACTTTTAAACGGTATTTCAAATTTATTTTTGGTAAAATATGCCTGGTTTATCACGCCATGCACCCAGGTTTCGCCAAACATAAACATCTTGGGGTATTCTCTTATCAAGGCGGCGTTGCACTCATTCATAAACTTCATGTCGTTATAAATGTATGTGTCAATGCGCCAGGCATCCACGCCAAACTCCTCCACGCACCAAATGGCATGCTGTATCAGAAAATTGTTTAAATAAGGGTTATACTGGTTAAGGTCGGGCATCCTTGGCTCAAACCACCCGTCGGTTGTCACTTTTTTGTCGGCATCTGCGGCATAAGGGTCAAACAGCGGCTGGTCCTTAAAGCTGGTGTTGGTGTATTTGGGCCATTGGTGCAGCCAGTCATTCGATGGTGGGTCCTGCATCATAAAATGATAATAGCCTACGTGGTTGTATACCGCGTCCTGTACCAGCTTCATGCCTCGTTTATGCAGCTCGTCGCTCAGTTTTTTATACATCTCCGCGCCACCAAAACGGGGTTCTATGGTATAATGGTCAGTAAACGAATACCCGTGCTCTGTGCGCCTAGGCATATCATTCTCTATTACCGGGGTCATCCACAAGGCGGTAACACCAAGGCTTTGCAGATAGTCAAGGTGGTTGATTATGCCTTGCATGTCGCCGCCGTGCCGCAGAAAAATAGAGTCGCGGTTTAGCGATTGGTCACGCATGCCTGCTACCCTGTCGTTTGATGGGTCGCCGTTGCTAAACCGGTCGGGCATCAGAAAATAAATAAAGTCGCTGGAAGTCAATCCCTGTGCGTATTCGGTGCCATTGCCCTTTCTGCGGGACTTCAATTCCCATTGTACCTTGGTGGGCGTGCCGTTGCCAACAAACTCTATATTAACCAAGCCGGGTTTTGCTTCGCCGCTTATGGTAACATCCAGCGCCATATACTTGCCATTCTCAAACACATGCTTTTCGCCGAGTGTAACTCCAGGGTAACTCAGCCGTACTTTTTGTTTGGAAAAACCACTGTCATCACTGTGTACCAGTATCTGCACATGGTTCATTTTCATGCCCACCCACCAGTTGGTTGGGTACAGGCGGATGGATTGGGAAAATGAACTTGCTGATATAAAAGTCACCAATAAAATGATTACTATCTTATTCATTTTTATCTTTTACAATAGTTGTCAATATTCCTGCTATTATCATTGATACTCCACCTACAACGAGTGCATATATGCTTTGGCCGCCAAAAAAATGCTTTACCAAAAACCCAAGTACCGCTGCCGCCACTATTTGCGGAATAACTATAAAGAAATTAAAAACCCCCATATAAAAACCCATTTTGTTAGGAGGTAATGCACCCGCAAGAATAGCGTAAGGTATGGTAAGGACAGACGACCAAGCAAGACCAAGCCCTATCATAGGCACAAGTAGCAAAGTGGCAGATTTTATATATAATAATGATACCAGACCTATACCGCCAATAATAAGACATATCATATGGGTATTTTTTCTGCCAATATGCTTTGCAATTGCAGGTAATAGAAAGGCCGTTGCAAATGAAACGGCGTTATATACCATAAACATGATACCTACCCAATCGCCTGCATCCTGGTAAATTTTCGAAGTTGTATCTGTTGTGCCATAGGTGTTCTGGGCGATGGCGGAAGTAGTATAAATCCACATCGAGAAAAGGGCTGTCCATGTAAAAAATTGTACCACGGCCAACTGAAGCATTGTTTTGGGCATCTTAAAAATCCCAACTGTAATCTCCACTATTCCATGAACAATACCGCTTTTTTTCAATTTCTCTTCTTCCCATGTTTTGATATCTTCGGGAGGGAACTCCTTTGTAGTGAACACAGTCCACATTACGGCAGTAATAAACGCAGCACCCCCAATATAAAAAGAATATTTAACCGACGGTGGTATGATTCCAGCGGGCGCCGTATTGCTAATGTGCATCACATTGGCAAAAAAGTATGGCAAAAGAGAAGCAATAACCGCCCCTATCCCTATAAAAAAAGTTTGCATGGCAAAGCCGGATGTGCGCTGGGAGGGAGGTAACTTGTCTCCTACAAAAGCACGAAATGGCTCCATTGAGATATTTATTGAAGCATCCAGAACCCATAATAATAATGCAGCCATCCATAAGGCATACGAGTTAGGCATTAAAAATAACGCCAATGTAGAAAGGATAGCACCCGCAAAAAAGAAAGGTCTTCTCCTGCCCCACCTTGGGCTCCAAGTCCTGTCGCTTACATATCCTATTATAGGTTGTATAAGCAACCCTGTAACAGGTGCGGCTATCCACAAGATGGCTATGTTGTCAATGTTGGCGCCTAATGTTTGAAAAATACGGCTGACGTTCGCATTCTGCAAAGCAAACCCAAACTGGATTCCCAAAAAACCAAAGTTCATGTTAAATAACTGCTGAAAAGTAAGCGTTGGTTTGGAGCTAATCTTCGCAGATTCAGGAGTTATAGCTGTTACAGACATAGCAATCGTTTAGTAAATGTGTAAAAAATACATGATGTGATACCAAAAATACAAGTTTTGCATATATAAAAAACACGAATAAATAATTATTCGTGTTTTAATAGTGAGTGGTGAATGGTGAGTAGTGAATGGCGAAACGTCAATCGTGCGTACACCGAACACTCCAATTCAGCAACTATCAATAGCCAATGAAATAGAGCGGAAGTAAATTTTTAATTTGAGTATAGATAAATACTGAAACCGGCCACACTCATTCACTATTCACCACTCACTATTCACTTCCTTATATCACAAACCCGTCTGGCAATATCGCGCCTTTTTTAACTACCACAATGCCATCTTTAACAGTGTACAGCATATGGTCGGTATTTTCCAAATGTGGGCCGCCATTAATTCGTACATCGTTGCCTATGCGGCTGTGCTTGTCAATAATGGCATTGCGTATATAACATCTGTCACCAATCCCGATCCTCGGGACGCCCTTGGCCGCATTGGCCGCCATTTCGGCAAGTGATTCATACAGGTCGTTTCCCATTATGTAACTGTTTACAACGGTGGTGCCATGGCCTATGCGCGCCCTTATGCCAACCACCGATCTTTCTATCCTGCTGGCAAGTATAATGGAGCCTTCGGCTATCACCGTTTTTTCCAATGTGGTGCCGCTTATTTTGGCAGGCGGCAGCATTCTCGCACGGCTGTAAACCGTTTTTGTATTGTCAAACAGGTTAAAAGGTGGTATATCATCCGTAAGGGCAATATTGGCTTCAAAAAAGGAGTAGATATTTCCAATATCAGTCCAATAACCCTCGTACTGGTAACTGATTACTTTTGATTCCACTATTGAATTAGGGATAATTTCTTTACCAAAATCCGTTGCATTGGGGTGCTTGTCTTTCAGCAGATTATCCAACACGTCCTTGTTAAATATGTATATACCCATGGAGGCAAGGTAAATCTTGCCTTGTTTGCGCATCTCATCGCCTGTGTTGCTTTCCCATTCGGGCAATAGTTCTTTTTTGGGTTTTTCAATAAAGCTGGTGATAGTATCCTCATTGTCCGTTTTCATAATGCCAAACTCTGGCGCGTCGCGCTGGTCAACCGGTATGGTGGCTATGGAAATATCCGCGCCTTTTGCTATATGCGCGTCAAACATTTCAGCAAAATCCATTTGGTATAACTGGTCGCCGCTTAATATCAGCACATAGTCATAGTCATTGTTATGAATGTGGCGTAAAGATTGCCTCACGGCATCGGCGGTGCCCTGGTACCAGCCCGGGTTATCGGGTGTTTGCTCCGCCGCGAGAATATCCACAAAACCACTGCTGAACTGGCTGAACTGGTACGTGTTTTTTATGTGTTTGTTCAATGATGCCGAGTTAAACTGTGTTAACACATACATGCGGTTGATGTTGGAGTTAATACAATTGCTTATGGGTATGTCAACCAAGCGGTACTTGCCTGCTATCGGCACGGCGGGCTTCGAACGGCTGGCAGTTAATGGGTATAAACGAGTACCGGCACCACCGCCCAGTATTACCGAGATTACTGACTTTGCTAATGTAAACATATTAACGGGCAATTTTTAGGTTTATTGAGAATGTTTGTTTCAATATGGCAAGAGAATGGTTTGAATAAAGTTTTTAGTCAATCCGAGCATTTATCTAAATATACAATATTCAATAATCAACACTCTCAAATGAGCCCTATGGACAATTTACAAGTAAAATCCAAAACGAAATTATTGTCCAAGCTGTAGTACTAATCTCGTCTGTAGTTGCGTCGCACACTTGTACTTTCACATCAATATTCACCCAAAAAGGTACAACTTCACAATCTCCACGCTTGTTTTTTAAACGGCAAACTCAACTACGCCTCGCATTTCTTACCTTGAAAATTGCGTATTGATTATTGAATATTGATTATTTTTTACTCCACGTTTACACCTGCACTCAATAGCGATAATAAATCACCTAAGGCTCGAATATATATTTATATACTGCTGCACAGCATTTTCCCAGCTATTGTCAATCTGCATCATGCGTTGCCGCATCCATTGCAAATGCACCTGGCCTTCCCTGTAAAGCCCAGCAGCGCGTGTAATAGAGTAAGTAATGTCACCAACGCTGGCATTGTTAAACCTTATGCCCCAGCCCTGCCAGTCGCCCATGTCAACCACGGTATCTCTCAAACCGCCGGTATTCCTTACCATTGGCACCGTGCCATACTGCATGGCATACATTTGGTTAAGCCCGCAAGGCTCAACACGGCTTGGCATCAACAAAAAATCAGCCCCGGCGTACATCAAGTGGCTAAGCGTTTCGTTGTATCCAATAACACAATTGTAATTGCCGGGATAGTGGCCGTTTAGCTGCTGCAACTGCCACTCCACGTGCGTGTCGCCACTGCCGAGTATTAAAAAATTCACGCCATTGTTCAAAGCGTACATGGACGAAAGTATGGCATCCGGCAAAAGGTCCGCGGCCTTCTCCCCCACCAGCCTGCCTATAAATATGATAAGCGCCTTGTTTATGTCCAGGTTAAAACGCCCGCAAAGCAGCTTTTTATTGGCAAGTTTGCCCTCCTCTGCGGTTTCCGCGTCAAAGTGGTCATGTAAATAGGTATCTGTTGCAGGATTCCAAACATCCGCGTCAATCCCGTTTAAAATACCCACGCATTTGCCTTTTTCATATTCAAAAAGCGCTTCCAGCCCGTTGGAGTTATACCGCAATTCATCTAGATAACTATGGCTTACGGTAGTAACCTTCCAGGCATTTTTTACGGCCGATGCCATTGGGTTGATAGTATTTTTCCATTCCAGCAAACCACTTTTCCAGTTGTCCCAACGCGGTATAAGACGGCTTTTATTCCAGCCCATCCAGCCTTGGTATTGTCCGTTATGGATGGTGAAAACAGTAGGTATGTCGCTCAGCCTGTTATAATCGTAACAGTATTTTATCATAAAGGGTATAAGCCCTGCCTGGTGGTCGTGGCAGTGAATGATGTCTGGCTTATGCTGCCAACTGTTAATCCACGAAACAAATGCTATTTGAAAAGCGGTAAACCTCTCGGTGTCATCATCATAGCCATAAACCTTCTCCCTGTCAAGCAGCCCGTTTATGTCAATTAAGTAAAGGTCAAAGCCCAGTTTGTTTGTTTTTTCCTTTATCACCGTAAACTCAAACTGCCAGTCGCCAAGGTAGGCACGGCCTTTAAAGTCAATCAGCCAGTCGTTCTGGTACAAAAACTTTGTGCGATACATGGGCATCACCACTTTGGCATAATGCCCCATTGCGGTTTGGTACTTGGGCAGCGCTCCAACTACATCGCCCAGGCCCCCGGCTTTGGCCACTGGATAACATTCTGCACTAACATGTATTATTTCCATCTAAGCAGCAATCTATAAGTTTTTAGCTAACGGATACCAAATTAGCAATCAAATTAATACAAAAGCCTAAAACAATTAAAATTTTTTGAAACCGCCGCCAACGAGATTTGTATAAAAAGAGGAAAATCATTTAGGCGGTTCCTGACGGCCTTTGAAAAGACAAAAGATTTTCGGAAGAAATGTAAAATGTATTTATCTTTCAACGCTCAAAATTCTTCACCATATAACAACTTCAATGAGTACGACAATCACGATTCCTGCATCCAAGCCCGTTATTAAAACAAACATTGGTGCGCTTGCCACTTTGGTTCTTGTGTTTTTCTTTTGGGGGTTTATTGCTGCATCCAGCAGTGTTTTTATCCCATTTTGCCGCACGGAGTTCTCATTAACGCAATTTGAATCCCAATTAATTGGCTCGGCCTTTTATGGTGCATATTTTATCGGTTCGCTTATTTTGTATCTGCTGTCAAGCGCATTTGGCTATGACATCCTGAATAAAATGGGTTACAAGAAAGGTATCATTGTCGGTATATGGATATCTGTAATAGGGGCATTGGCGGTTATCCCCTCTGCAAACGCCCACTCATTTCCTTTAATACTGGTGTCGTACTTTTTGGTCGCATTGGGTTTTTCGTTGCAGCAAACAGCGGCGCAGCCTTTCGCTATTGCGCTTGGCGACCCCGCAACAGGCAGCCACCGCCTTAATTTTGCAGGCGGCATTAATTCCTTGGGTACAACATTGGGGCCAATTATAGTAAGCTATTTTTTGTTTGGCACACCCCGCAACAGTTCTGCAAGTGTTACAGTGACCAATATCGATAATTTTTATCTGCTTGTTGCTTGCGTGTTTGCCGCTGTGGCATTGTTCTTTACTTTCTCCAAACTGCCATCCGGTAAAGATGATGCTAAATTTGAGGCATCCAAAAAAGCTGCATTTTCATTGATACTAATGACCTTTTTCCTGATTGTAATCATTGTAATAGGGCAGTTGACAGGTATTGGTAAAACGCCATTATTAATTGCCACCCTTGTTATGATACTGGCCATTTTATTTACTTCCTATGCAAGTGCGTCTAAGAATAGTGACGGATGGGGCGCCATGAAGTACCCGCAATTGATATTGGGCATGCTGGGCATATTTTTATATGTTGGCGTGGAAGTGACCATCGACAACAACTTCGGCGCGTTGCTTAAAACCCCGGGATATTTAACCACCGCGGGCTTGCTTGACAAGGATATATCAAAATATGTTACCCTGTATTGGGGCAGCTTGATGATAGGGCGTTGGACCGGCGCCATTGGTGTATTTGGCTTGTCAAAATCTGGCAAAACAATTGCGACCATTATTGTTCCTCTTATCGCATTTGGTGTTGTATTGTCCGTTATTAGTCTTTATGGGTTTAATATAGACGACCTGTATGCATATGTTGGCGTTATCGCCCTTGCCATTTTGGCGTTCTTTTTTGGTCAACAAAAACCGGTTAAAACCCTGTTGACACTTGCTTTGCTTGCTATGTTTTTTATGCTGTTTGGTGTTTTTAGCTCCAGCATTGTTTCTGTATACTCGTTTATGGCGGGCGGGCTTTGCTGCTCTATCATGTGGCCTTGTATCTTCTCTCTTGGTGTGGCAGGCCTGGGCAAGTACACCAGCCAAGGCTCTGCATTTTTGATAATGATGATATTGGGCGCAGCCGTAATACCGCCGCTACAGGGCTCTATCGGCGACATTCACCATGCTGACGGTACCAATAACATGCACAACTCGTATCTTGTTGCAGCGGCCTGTTTTGCAGCGCTTGCATTTTTGGCGGTTAGGTTCAGGAGCGTGCTCAAGGCACAGGGCTTAAACTTTGACGAGCAAATTGGCGGAGGGCATTAAAAGCAAATTTGAAAATTTGAAAATTTGGGAATTTGAAAATGGAGCAGTTACTGTTCTTAAATTTTCAAATTATTTTCATAGTGTTTATTTTATTATTTTACTTATTATGGCAACGACTGCAAAACCATCATTAGACTCACTGGCCATTGGCATTGATATAGGCGGAACTGGTACAAAATTCGGCATTGTTGATAGAGTGGGCAATGTACTTTTCTCAGGAGAAATTTCTACCAAAAAACACAAGCAGGTTGAGACATTTATAGCGGAACTGCATAACACTCTTGCCCCTTTGATTGAGAGCGCCGGTGGCGTTGGCAGGATAAAGGCAATAGGCATGGGTGCGCCAAACGGCAACTATTATACCGGCACCATTGAATACGCCCCCAACCTGCCCTGGAAGGGCATTATACCTCTTGCAAAGCTTGCGCAGGACAAATTTCAACTGCCCGTGGTGCTTACCAACGATGCCAACGCCGCGGCCATTGGCGAAATGATGTATGGCGCGGCGCAGGGCATGAAAGATTTTATTATGATAACCCTTGGCACCGGCGTGGGCAGCGGCATAGTGGCCAATGGCCAGCTTATTTACGGCCATGATGGCTTTGCCGGCGAGCTTGGGCACACCATAATTATACCCGATGGCCGCTACCACGAGGGCACTGGCAAATATGGCTCTCTTGAAAGCTATGCATCGGCAACAGGTGTAAGGCTGACCACATTGGAGTTGCTTAGAAAGAGTAGCCATCCGAGCGTGTTAAGGGATGTGCCAGAGGACAAGATTGATTCCAAAGTTGTGTACGAGGCCGCTATTGCCGGCGATGAGCTTGCGAAGGATATTTATGAATATACCGGGAAGATATTGGGTATGGCGCTGGCAAACTTTGTAATGTTCTCCAGCCCCGAGGCCATTATTCTTTTTGGAGGGCTTACAAAGGCGGGTGACCTGATATTGAAGCCCACCCGTGAGCACATGGAAGCGAATGTTATTCAGATATTCCATAACAAGGTAAAAATACTGGTAAGTCATTTAAAGGAGTCGGATGCGGCAATCCTCGGGGCAAGCGCCTTGGCGTGGGAGTTGAAGTAAGATATTTAAAAGCAGTTTATAGGCATAGTAGAAAGCGCCTTTACCAGATTTATGAAGGGTAAAGGCGTTTTTATTGAGTATGCTACCAATATCGACGGTAAAAATGTCTCCGAATGATATTTTTTAATATTGTTTAGTAATACTAAATAATATTTATTATATTTACTTTGTCAAATGCTACCGCCAATGAACACCCCAAGAAAATGGTTGTTTGCAATTCTTACTATTTTAGCCTTGCTTAATATTGCCTATGCCCGTACACAGGGAAAAGTAATAGAACAAAAGATAATCAAAAGCTCCATTCTTTCAAGGGATATAAAATATACCATTTACTTGCCTGCTGATTACGAAACTTCTGAGCGTACTTACCCCGTTGCTTATTTGTTGCATGGTGAGCACAACTGCACGTAGTGGTGTATCGGCATCGTGGGCGCGTTGCATTTTATAGGCGATAATTTTCGCCAGAAGTAGCTGAAAATTAAAACATATTAAATAAAAATATAAAATAAGCTTAAACTACCAGACAGATCAAACATTTATCAAACTGGTACGTTCATAAAGATGGTGTTTTTCATAGGTTAGCAAGCCCTGGGTTATTCCTAACCTGGGGCTACATTTTTTAAGCAGCCCCCTCCGCCCCCTCAAGGGGGAACCATAAACTTCGTATGTTTGTCACAGTTAAAAAAATCTATTAATTCTTCCGTTTAAACAATCGCAAAAACACATGACTGAACGAGTTCCCAATAAACTTGACCAGCATATAAGCCCCCCTTCAGGGGATGGGGGCATAATTTTTTACGGATTGCCTTATTGCGATGCTACAAAACTTGCGATGGAATGGTTTGATGAACACCATTTGCCTTTCACGCTGCATGACTATAAAACACAGGGCATAGATGCAGCTACCCTTACAAACTGGTGCAACCAAAAGGGATGGGAAGTATTTTTAAACAAAAGAAGCACTACGTGGCGTTCGTTTGACGCAGCAACACAGACTGGCGTAACTAACGAAGAAGCAGCGATAAATTTAATGTTGCAAAATACCAGCTTGATAAAAAGGCCTGTGATTGTAAAAGATGGCGTCGTAATGGTTGTGGGTGTCGATAAAGCGAAATATGCAGAATTGTTTAGGAAATAGCCGATGCCCTTACCTCAACGCCCTCAACATCTCCTTTAAATCCACCATCCCTTCTGTGGCAGGTTTTTCAATAGCGGTAAGATTATGCACGGATGATGTGTACGGTAGCCGTTTATCCACAATAAATTTGGGTATCGGCCAAGGCGCATAGTTAACCAGCCCTGCCGCCGGGTAAACGGCCAGAGATGTGCCAACCACCAAGAATATTTCTGCCGTTTTAGTAAGGGCGGCGGCGGGCTCTATCATAGGCACGGCCTCCTCAAACCAAACGATGTGCGGGCGCAGTTGCGCACCATCTTCGGCTGTGTGGCCGTGTAGTATATCTTCTTTTATCTCGTAAACAAGCTCCTCATTTTTTTCGCTGCGCATCTTAAATATTTCGCCGTGTAGATGCAAGATATTGGTGCTTCCCGCGCGCTCGTGCAGGTCGTCAATATTTTGGGTAATGATATGCACATCAAAATCCTCCTCCAACTCTGCCAAAATAATATGAGCTGCGTTTGGCTTTGCCTCGGCAACATCCTTTCTGCGCATATTGTAAAATTCAAGCACGAGTTTAGGGTCTTTGCGCCATGCACCAGGAGTTGCAACGTCCTCAATATTGTAACCATTCCACAAACCGTCGCTGTCCCGAAAGGTTTTTAAGCCGCTTTCTGCGCTTATGCCCGCTCCAGTTAATACAACAAGTTTCTTTTTTGCCATGGGATAAATCTACGAAAAATAAGGGTAATACCAAGCGATGCACGTTATCAAAAAATGAAAAATTACAGAATATTGTCGCCAAAAGCACCCTTACAAGCATGAATAAAAAAGATTCTCAAAACGGATTCATACCAAAAATTACCCATAGTTTTATCTTCTCAAAAAAACGAAAACTTGCTATATGGTATTTATCCAATATGATTCGCTTGAAGAACTGAACGACAAAGTATCTGATGTCGTAATTGATGACTTACAAAACAACAAGACGGCTTTGATATGCGCGGCCACCGGCAACTCGCCCACGGGCATGTATAAAAAGCTTGTCGAGAAAAAAGACAGAATTGAAGTTAAAGGCCTGCGCTTTGTAAAATTAGATGAATGGTATGGCCCGCCAATGGACAACCCCGGCACGTGTGAATACTACCTACAGCAACATCTTTTGCAACCATTAAATATTCAACCTGAACAATATGTTGCATTTGTAAGTGATGCGCATGGCACAAGGGAGGAATGTGAACGGATACAAAATTATTTAATTGAGTACGGTCCCATCGACTTGTGCATACTCGGCCTTGGCAAAAACGGTCATATCGCTTTCAACGAGCCTGACGCGGAACTGCATGCCGGTGTGCACCTTTCGCAGCTAACGCCTGAATCCCTTGCGCATGGCATGGCCAAAATAGCCAACTTCGACTTGGAGTATGGTTTAACCCTCGGCATGGCCGATATACTACAAAGCAAGAAAATAATATTAATGGTTAACGGCCCTCACAAGCGTGATATATTAAACAGGCTCTTAACCACAAATATCAGTACATACCTGCCAGCCTCGTTTTTATGGCTACACCCTAATGTGTATTGCTATTATACGGAAAAAGGATGATAGACGTGAATGGTGAATCGTGAAATGCGAATGGCTGTTCAGTATTTTAACCTCATAAAGCTATATAATTGCAACTAAAACATCAAACAGCATTTTGTATTTTCACAAATGCATTTTGATACCGATTTGACGATTGGCGATTCACGTTTCACGATTCACGTTTCACGAAATAACCACCTAAAGACAAAACGAAGCCAACCATGCCAGGCGATTCACTAAATGCAAATATCAACTCGGGAGGTGTTGCCAAAAACACCTACGATGCCATTGTGATTGGCTCGGGCATAAGCGGAGGCTGGGCTGCGAAGGAATTGTGCGAAAAAGGACTGAAAACCCTTGTTCTGGAAAGGGGCAGGAACATTGTCCACATCAAAGACTACCCAACCGCCACCATGAACCCTTGGGATTTCAAACACCGCGGCGACATAACTGAAAAAGAACTGAAAGAAAATCCAGTAATAAGCAAGTGCTATGCCTACACCGAAGACACCCACCATTTTTTTGTAAAGGACAAGGAGCACCCATATATTCAGGAAAAGCCTTTTGATTGGATACGCGGATACCAGGTAGGCGGCAAGTCAATCATGTGGGGGCGAGCCTGCCAGCGCTGGAGCAATTTTGAGTTTACTGCACCGCAGCGTTATGGGTATGCGGTTGACTGGCCTATACGGTACGACGATATTGCGCCCTGGTACAGCCATGTGGAGCAGTTTGCAGGCATCTGCGGCGGCAAGGATGGTCTGGAAGCCATGCCGGACGGCGATTACCTGCCACCTTTTGAAATGAATTGTGTTGAGCAGGAAATTCAAAAAAAGATAAGCACCAACTATAAAGACCGGTTTATGGTGCATACCCGCTGGGCGCATTTGACCGAGCCAAAGGACATTCATTTGCAACAAGGCCGGGGCAAATGCCAAGCAAGGGATTTATGCACGCGCGGTTGCCCGTTTGGTGGTTATTTCAGTTCGGTGTCGTCCACACTGCCATGGGCGCTTAAAACGGGCAATCTTACCATTAGGCCCTTCTCTGTGGCGCATTCCATTATTTATGACGAGCAAAAAGGCAAAGCCACGGGTGTGCGCATTATTGATGACCAAACCAAACAGGCAACCGAATATTTTGCCAAAGTTATTTTTGTAAACGCCGCTTGTCTTAACAGCAACCTCATTTTATTAAACTCCACCTCGAACCGTTTTCCTAATGGCATAGGCAACGACAGTGGTTTGTTAGGCAAGTATATGGCCTTCCATAATTATCGCGGCTCGGTGCATGGCACGTTTAGGGGTTATGAAGACAAGTATTACTATGGCCGCAATCCCACCAACCCCATCATTGCCAATTACCGCAACCTGCATAAACAGGATACTGATTTCCTAGGCGGATACTTGACGTTTGCATGGGCGGCGCGGCCACGCGCAAATGGTAGCGGCGAAACTATCGGGGCGGCTTTTAAAGACGCATTGACAGAACCGGGATCGTGGATTGCGGGAATGTATATGCAGGGCGAAAAAATACCGAAGGAAATAAACCATGTAAGGCTAAGCAAAGATGAAAAAGATGCATGGGGCATCCCGCAACTGATTACCTCCATCGGCTACGATGACAACGATGAAAAACTTGTTCAGGATTTTTTGACGCAAAGCGCGGAGATGTTAAGTGTTGCAGGCGTGGAGAATATTGTAAAGCACGATACCAAACAAGCACCCGGCCTGGATATTCATGAAATGGGCGGCTGCCGTATGGGCAACGACCCCAAAACATCTTTACTAAACAAGCATAATCAACTACACCTCTGCAATAATGTATATGTAACTGACGGCGCCTGCATGACGAGCACAGGCAACCAAAGCCCCTCGGTGTTGTACATGGCTTTTGCCGCGAGAGCCGCCAACCATGCGGTCTCAGCATTGAAAAAAGGAAATATGTGAAGAGTTTTATTTTCTAATCATCCAATTATGCTACGACGTTCTTTCCTGAAAGCAACAGGCTTTTCGACAATAGCTATGGCCGCCGGCTCAAATAGTTTCGCTTCGATGCTCTCATCCAAAAAAATTCCTGCCCTGGGCATTCAGTTGTACATGGTTAAAGAAGACATGGAAAAAGATGGGGAAGGCACATTGCAAAAATTGGGGGCGATGGGCTATACCCAAATAGAAAGCTACGATGGCAGCAAGGGCATGTTCTGGGGGATGACAAATAAGGAGTTTCAGGAATTGGCCGGCAAGTATGGGCTTAACATGGTTTCAAGCCATTATAATGATGGCGGTACATCGTTCGAAACAAAAGCGGCCATGGCCGCCGAGATTGGCATGAAATATTTGATATGCCCATGGAAAGGCCCACAAAAACATATTGACGATTTTAAAAGGATTGCGGAAGAGTTTAATGGAAACGGCGCAATATGCAAAAAGCATGGCCTTAGGTTTGGCTACCACAGCCATGACTACCCTTTTAAAGAGATTGATGGTCAGGTGCCGGAAGATGTGCTGCTGGCAAACACCGACCCAGCCCTTGTTGATTTTCAGATTGACTTTTATTACGTGGTTACGCAGCATAAAGACCCGTTTGCTTATTTAACAAAATACAGTGGGCGTTACAAACTTTGCCACATGCGAGATGTGCTTAAAGTACCTTTACCTACAGGTTCTGACGAAGAATCAGCCTGCGATTTGGGGCAAGGCATCATTGATTATCCCAAATTAATCGCCACTTCCCTATACAATGGCGTGCAGTACTTTTTTGTGGAGCAATCGAGGTTTTATAGAGAGAGCCCTTTGCAGAGTGCACAAGTAAATGCCAATTACTTAAAAGCTTTTATGTAAACTATTGTATCACCGCCGCAAATATCTCAACTCTGCCTGATCTACCCCGTTGATATATGTCCGTATGTACGTGCCTTAAATATCTGCTTAGGCGAGGCACCCGTGCTATGCGCCTAATTGCCACCTGCTTATAAAAAAGATGAAGCGGAATAATTTGCTGGTGGATATCTATTAAAATTATTGACCGGTTTCTTATCGTTTAAGGCTTGCAGATTCATCCAATTATCTTGAAAGAAAAACACTAAAACTTCACTAAAAATGTATGTAGTTCATTACTAAATTCATATTGGATAGTGTAGTTATTAAGCGTACAAATTTTTTTGACAATTTCCAACCCCAAACCCAAGCTGTTTGTGTCAGGACTTTCCTTTTGAAAACGCTGGAACAGCTTTTGTGTATCAAGCGGGGATAGCTTGCCGGTGTTTTGCATTACCAAATCTTTCGCTTTCAACAATATATTGATAGTACCGCCTTCCGCATTGTGCCGTATGGCATTGGATAATAAATTGCTCAATAATATTTCAATCAATGTTTTATTGGCTTCAACAGCTATATCTGCGGCGTCATTGAAAACGACATTGATGGATTGTTGCTTTATTTGGAAATCATATTGCTGCAACAATTTTAGCAAAACATCTTTAACTGATACGGTTTCTTTTTCAAGGAACTGGTTGTTGTCTATTTTGGTAAGCAATATCAGGCTTTTGTTTAATCTTGACATGCGTTTGCTTGCATCCGCAAGATCAGTTATCAATCCGGCCTGGTCTTCATTCAAAGGCTTGGTCTGCATCAGCAGTTCAAGCTTTGACTGGAACACTGCCAAGGGGCTTTGCATTTCATGTGAAGCATTTTCGGCAAATTCCTTTTGGCTTGTATAAGCCTGGTAATCCCTTTGTGTAAGTTGTTCTATTGCCCTATTAAGATCGCTGAACTCCTTAACCGAAGCCTGTTCAAGCCTTAGCAAGGGTTGTTTATCAACCCGGTAATCCCGCAGCCGTTGTAAAGTGCTGTAAAAAGGTTTCCAAATCCGTTTAGTAAGCACTTGATTGATTATTAGCAAACCCAACAGCAGGCCGACAAGCACGATGGCCAACACAAAAACAATCCTTTTTATCAACGACAGCTTGTCAACCATGGATGTTCTTATTTGCAGGCTGTAGCTCTCATTCCTGACAACGAAATGCGATGCCAGCAAACGCCATGGCAACACTTCTTCAGCGGATCCTCCAGATAGCTCAACGCCATAGATCGAATCACCATTTTTGGCGGGTGCTTCTTTTTCAAAAACAATATCATAACCCGGAAAATTAAAATTGCTGTCGGCATGGCTTTCGGCCACCCTTTGCAACAACGGCATAATTCTTGTTTTTGTAGCAACCAAGTCTTCATCCACATTACTTACCATCATTGTTTTTAATGCATAATAAAAAACGGGGATGGCTGTAATCAACAGTATCGCAGAAAATATAAAATAGGATAATATTGTTTTTTTTAGCAACCGCATTATATTTCAAATTTATAACCCATGCCATACACTGCTTTAATATAGTCTTCACTGCCTGCGGCGGCAAGTTTCTTTTTCAAGTTTTTGATATGGGCATATATAACATCGAAATTATTGAATATCTCCGCGTCCTCACCCGAAATGCGTTCCGCAATCGCGTTTTTTGAGACGACCCTGTTTTTATTAGTAACAAGATAAAGCAACAAATCGTACTCTGTACGGGTAAGGTCAACAGGTTTGCCATTTACTGTTATGATTTTCGCGCTGGTATCAAAGCTTATTTCGTTAAACGTCAAGATGCTGTGGCCATCAAACTTGCGCCTGCGGATAACGGCCGCAATCCTTGCGCTTAATTCCGGCAGGTGAAAAGGTTTTGGAAGATAATCATCAGCCCCCAGATTTAAGCCTGTTACACGGTCGTTGATTGAATTGCGGGCGGATATTATGATCACCCCGTCTGTTTTGTTATTTGCTTTTAATTCTTTTAACACTTGCAGGCCGTTGCCATCGGGCAACGAAATATCCAAGAGAATACAATCATAATCGAACGACTCTGTTTTTTCCATGGCTGTATTAAAGTTATTGGCCACATCGCAGGTGTAGCTTTCAGCTTTAAGATAGCTTACTATGCTTTTAACCAGCTCCTCCTCGTCCTCCACTATCAATATTTTCATACCAGTTTGTTTTGCAAAACAAATGCCTGAAACTGAATATTTTCTGAATTGGCGAAGGTAGGGTAAATAAAAAGTGCGGAGATTACAACTATTGCTAACGACATTATGCTGAAATACATCGCGATAATCTTAACAACCGAGCAGATTTTTCTATGTGATAAAGGCAATTTTTGATATAGGAGGATTGATTAGGCGAAACTCAATGCTTAGGATAAAGAGCGTCTTTAATGCGACCAAAAATAATTCTCAGTCTATATTTATCCTTGTAAACGGTACCCCCATTATTATACCGGCTCGCCCCACGTAACCATTTTAGGCTAACCAATATTTTCTCACTGTTAATTTTAATTTCGATATTAAATATCTCTGTATTCATCTCTCTTACATTAAGGGTTTGGCCTTCAATACCGTATTACAGTGCATTAGTTGGTTATAAACCTGTCAAAAGACTGCCAGTATTTGTCTTTGTATATTTCATAAGTTATATCAATCTTCCCAGCGAACTTGTTTTTAATTTTGTGCAGTACTTTGGATGGTTTTCTAAATTCTTTACAAGCGAAGTAAACCTCCCTCAGGCTATCGGCCGTTTGGCGGCCAATATTTAAATAACCTTCAAAATCTTTCAACTCTTTTGAAACCTCATCCTCAATTACCGACATTAATTTGTAAGTCTTGTTATCGGGCATGCCATTGGTATTTTCCCCATCGTACTTCATTTCGATATTCAAAATCCAAGGGTGTGAGGCTTTGCTGTCCCAAGCCAGTAAGCCAGTGTTAATTATGGCCACTAAGGCTTTTCCATCGTCGCGTTTTGCTTCGAAGCTGGAATAATTGTCATTATCGGTATTGTGCCTCGTGCCTTCATATTTTTCAATAAATTCCTTTTGCCTCCAAATTAAAAAGTCTTTCAATTTTTCTATACTTATCAATTCTTTTTCAGCTTGGCCTTTGCCAATAACTTTTAAATTGTCAATAGTTGTTGCAAAATTTAACTCACCGAGAAAATTATCCAAAAAAAATATGGGTGCCATTTGTTATCATGGCTTTATTTTCTTCGCTAAAGTCATCGTGAACAACAGTTATATCAATTTCATCTGGAAAGTCCGGGTATTCATTTGAATAAAAGGCGATATTTTCCCCATTGAATTTA
>Ga0207091_1039_pt1 | contig 31131 bp, 22 predicted proteins | sample Alteio_BWMinHeat_47_FD_153534 | JGI IMG/M metagenome (GOLD analysis project Ga0207091, IMG submission 153534) | Enriched cells from forest soil in Barre Woods Harvard Forest LTER site, Petersham, Massachusetts, United States -... | ecosystem: Environmental > Terrestrial > Soil > Temperate forest >... | reverse complement strand
AGTACTCCGTCAAATAAGTTTTTCCGGATGCAAAGAAATCACTTCGTCAATCCAGAAAGCTTTTCTGGATTGCCACGCCACGCAAAGTGCGCGTGGCTCGCAATGACGAGTTCGAGTTCATCCGGAAAAACTTATTTGCTAGGGGTACTAGGGCCTGTCGTCAATTCGCTAGAATGAGCCAGGAATCGTTGATTCTAGAGGACCGCATGCTCCGCAACGTTCTCGGTATGTGAGCGTGCTCCCCGCAAAAAAATCGACGATTTATGGCCATCCTAGTAGAATTGACGACAGGCCCTAACTACATTGTATGAATTTTTGTCCATACAGAGAAAAAAACCTTTTTATATGTCATGATTCATGTCAAAATGTCGGCCGCATTTAAATTGACGCACATTACCTATATGAAATACTTCCTCGACACAAAAGTACTCCGCCATAACAAAAATTTCCGCTTATTATTTACCGGCCAATCCATTTCTTTTTTTGGCACCATGATGACAAGTGTTGCATTTCCTTATCAAATTTACCAATTGACCAAGTCCACTTTAATGGTCGGTTTGGTGAGCCTTGTGCAACTCATCCCATTGATTTTTACCGCACTTTTAGGCGGTGTTTTTGCTGACCGTTATCATAGACGTAACTTACTCATCATTTCAGAATCGTTCCTCGCCATTTGTTGCTTATTACTGGTTTACAACGCAATCATTCCGGAACCCAAAGTCTCGGTGCTTTTTGTTGTGGCAGCATTAATGTCCGCCGTCACGGGGCTACATAGACCCGCTTTAGATAGCATCAGACAACAAATCGTCGCGAAAGAAGATTTTCTTGCAGTCGGCGCTTTAATCATGACAGTCACAAGCATTGCAATGATTGCAGGGCCCGCAGTGGGAGGACTTATCATTGCGCATTTTGGTCTTCTCGAAACGTATGCATTAGATTTTCTGACTTTCCTCATTTCATTGATCTCCATTTTGATGATGCAAAACATACCCAAACCCAAAGGGATACGTGATCAATCGACAGTTGCTGCATTAAAAGGGGGATTACATTACGCCGTCTCCCGACAAGAATTACTGGGATCTTATGTCGTTGATTTTTCAGCCATGATTTTTGGTATGCCAAATGCTTTATTCCCCGCCATTGCGGCCTCGCATGGCGGCGCAAAAACCTTAGGATTACTCTATGCAGCACCCGCGGTCGGCGCACTTTTCGCATCCATTGTGAGTGGATGGACAACGCACATCAAACGTCATGGCGTTGCCATTGCTGTTTCAGCAGGTTTTTGGGGTGTTGCGATTATATTCTTTGGTCTTGCAGAAAATATTTGGATTGCTTTATTCTTTTTGGCACTTGCCGGCGGTTTTGATGCGATAAGCGGGGTCTTTCGCTCTACACTTTGGAACCAAACCATCCCTGAAGAATATCGCGGACGTTTGGCTGGCATTGAGATGATCAGCTATTTAAGTGGCCCTAAATTAGGTGATACCGAAGCAGGCTTAGTCGCTGCTGCGTTCGGTGTAACTTTCTCTATTGTTTCTGGTGGAGTGTTATGTATTGTCAGCGTTGCGGCGTGTTGTTACTTTTTACCTAAATTTATCAAATATCGCTCCTCCTATTAATGGATCCTGAATAAAAAAGCATTTTTCGGGATAACCTTCGCATTGCGTAAGGTAGAATTTAAAATTTTAAACTTACGCAATACTCAGGTTAGCTAAATTATCTAGTGCATCTCCCGTCACTCGAAACACCGTCCACTCATCCATCGGTATCGCACCAATGCGTTTATAAAATTCAATGGCAGGGGTATTCCAATCTAATACCCACCATTCTAAACGACCGCAATCTCGCTCTTTTGCAAGTTTCGCAAGATAAGCCAATACTTGTTGACCAAATCCTTTCCCGCGCATTTCTTTTTTCACAAATAAATCTTCTAAATAAATTCCAGGCTTGCCTAAAAAAGTTGAAAAATTATGAAAGAATAATGCAAATGCAACAGGTGTATTTTCATAATAACCCAAGATCACTTCTGCATGCGATTTAGGCCCAAATAAGGTTTTTTGTAAAATGTCTTCTGTCGCAACAACTTCATGACTTAATTTTTCATATTCCGCCAATTCTTTAATAAAGCTTAGAATAAGTGGTACATCTTGAATGGTGGCTGATCGAATCATCAACTCATTTTTCATATATTTACCTCATTAAAAATCTCTTATATAGTAACATAAAATAATAATAATAATGAATAAAGGAAGAAACGCATGCAACCTGGAAAACATCAAAAAATATCACTTTTTCAAAGAAATTTTTTGAATCAATTATCTAATTCTCGAAAACTTTCAACTTAAAAAATCTTCTTTTAGCATTCTTGGCATGTTTTCATTTCAAGATGATGTTACTTTGCTTTGTTCGATTGCGCAAAAAGAGCTAAAGGAATTGAATCTGACAGTGACTTCATAAATAGGGGATATTTTTCTAAAACATCCCATTCGAATTCATTGATTTTTCAGGAACATCTTGAACCGCATCCCAATGTTCTACGATTTTCCCATTTTCTAATTTGAATAAATCAAAAATCGCCTGACCGCGCGTTCCTGGCACTTTAATTGAATGCACATGTAAAATCACATAATCGCCTTCTGCAAAAACCCGTTTGATTTCACTATGCGCATCCGGATACGTATCACGTAAAAATTGAATAAACCCTTTTAAACCTTCCGGTCCATCTGCGGCATTTGGATTATGCTGTGTATATCTTGATCCTAAATATGCACTCGCTGCATCAAAATCTTTTTGATTCACCACTTTATCATAAAATTCGAGTACATTTTGCTTATTCGAATCTTCCTGTTTAATGGTTAGCGCAAACGTATTGTTTATTAAAGATAAACCCACTACCAACATGGCAAGCGTTTTTTTCATATGTTTTCCACTTTTCAATAAAAATAATAGATAGAGTGTATATATTTTCTTGCATTTGTCTAATAGATAATTTATATGGTTATTATGCATAAAATTAATATCAGAGAATAACGTATTAAAATTCGCTTCTTTTCAAACTCTGTACACATGACAAATTTAAGATTTTGATTATTGATTAGCGTATTAAACAGATTGGAAAGTTGTATATCTTCTGAAATATGAGTAGGATCATTGCTTTTTTCACACGGCGGAAATGGAATCGATATGGAGCTAAATCAGGATCCATAATCGCGTCAGATAATTCCACAGGAAATTGAACGAATAATCCTTCTAAATATTTTTTTAAAATTTCTTCGTTTGTCTGAGTAAACATGATTATTTCTCTCTTTTTTATAACCATAGTATAATCATCGCTATGTTTAAATACTATTCGTGCTTTTTTGCGAGTCGTGATTACAAAAAATGATTCGCGAGAAGTGTCAATCGTAGTATAATCCGCCCATGTTTTTTATCCGCCCGCACTTATGAAAAAAAAATCACTCAGAAACTTAAAGGATCTTGCTGAAAATGGCTTCATTCTACCCAGCGAAATCGAACATCTAGAACCTGTGATCGATCAATTTTCGCTGGCCCTCACAAGCCAAATGCAGCAATTGATTGATAAAACTGATAAAAATGATCCCATTCGGAAACAATTTATACCAAGCACTGAGGAATTAACTATCAAAGATGAGGAAAGGCATGATCCCATTGGGGATGACATACATACCAAAGTCAAAGGCCTTGTTCATCGATATCCCGACCGCTGTCTTTTAATGCCCATCCAAATGTGTCCGGTGTATTGTCGTTTTTGTTTTCGCCGTGAAAAAGTAAGTCTCACGCATGAAACCTTATCTAAAGAAGAGCTCAAAATAGCATACGAATATATCGACAATCATCCGGAAATTTGGGAAGTCATTTTAACGGGCGGCGATCCCATGATGTTAAAACCCGCCATTTTAAAAAAAATTATAGACCGTATCAACATCATCCCGCATGTTGAAATCATACGAATTCACACCCGCGTACCTGTCGTTGCCTCCGATCACATCAATCATGATATGACTCAAGCACTTCAATGCAATAAAACTGTCTATATTATTCTACATGCCAATCATCCAAATGAATTAAACCAAGATGCCGAAGAAGCGATTTGCATGCTTATTAATGCGGGAATCCCCATATTGAGCCAGACAGTTTTATTAAAAAACATCAATAACAATATCGACACGTTAAGTACTCTCATGAAACGATTTGTAAAACTACGCATTAAACCTTATTACTTACATCATCCGGATCTCGCAAAAGGTACATCACATTTTCGTGTGACGATTAAAGAAGGGCAGAAGCTCATGAAAGATCTGCGTGGAAAATTTTCAGGTCTTTGTCAGCCGACTTATGTATTAGATATTCCGGGCGGTTTCGGGAAAATTCCGATTGGTCCTAATTATATCTCTGAAGAAAAATGCGATTATTGTGTGGAAGATTATCAAGGAAATAAACATAAATATAAAAAACCTCTTGCAAAATAATTTTAATACAATTATCCTATAGACTTCATTCTAGATATTTCCTTTTTTCTTATCAGTTGACCTCTTTCTCTTCATCACGATTTATTTAAAAAATTTATTTTCTGAAGGAAAAATATTATGTATTTTAAAAATTTTTTTAGTCTATCTCTTTTATCCATTTTCATTTATTCTGAAATAGCGGATGCAAATAAAGCATTTTATTTTATGAATGGAAAACATGATCAGCAAGATGCAATAGAAAAAATTGTGAAAGAAAAATTTTCAATAGACGAATATGAACAAGTGAAAATACAATCCTTATATAATCCAAAAACACAATCTGATGATTTTATCCTTTATCTTTTACCTAAAAATAATCATAATCTCATGACGGCCAGAATAAATATGGATCATACTCGTTTTATTTCTATCGAAAAAAATTTCATACCAACGTCACAACTCCAAGAAACAACATGTCCCGATCCATCTATAGAATTCATCGTCTTCGCACCCAATGATAATGACTTGGAGCAAAAAATCACGATGAAAATCGCCAATGCAGCTGAAAGGCAAGGTTTAAAAACCATCCGCTTATTACGCGAAAATGCAACGCGAGAAAATTATTTGAATTATTTAGTGTGCCCACAACTAAAAGGAAATTTCTATGATGGAAATGCAAATCCTTATATGATTTTAACGTACGATGGTTTCATTCATGTTGATGAAATTCAAACGACTTTAGCCAATCAATTCCAATATAAAGTTATTCATGTTTGGGTAGCTGGAGAAGCATTCGAAAACCCCATGGAATCTGCCATGATTGATATGGCAAAAGCGCAAAGATTTATGGCGGGTGAAAGCTCACTCACTATAGGTCCGAGTGATTTAACAGGTGCCTGTACCATGAACAAGGCAATACTTCACGAATCGATCACAGATTCATTAGCCGCATGTTATAAAAAATATGGCCTTCGAATAGATCGTTGGGGATTAGGTGGATATGGTTCAGATTATTTTGGTCAGTAATTAACGTGAATTCTTACCCCTGCTTAAAGCATGCAGGGGCAGACGTTTTTTTGTGCTGATGTCAGAAGAAAAGTTGCCCCGTCATGCCTCTAGACGGGGTTATCCCTGAAAACGCTTTTTTGTTTATCCGGGATCCGCTCATGAATGCGTTCATACACACGATATTCCCCTACCTTACCTTGATCTCGATAATTTTTCCAAGCCTCGCGAAATTTTTCATTTTTGGAAAAATAATCAATTAGATCAAATTTCAGATCAACCATTCGGAAAACATACTCATTAAAAATCACCCATCTTGCTTTTAAGTTATTTAAATCATCGGCAATATTTCCTATCAAAATTTCTTTATCTTTTTCAATCATTGCTTTTAAGTTAGGATTATTTTCTTTTTCCGATTTAATAATTCCCTTAAACCACCAAAAGGATGAAAATCGTTCTGCATACCGCATCTTTGTCTGATATATCAGTGGAAAACAATCAGATGTATAAAGTGAAAAACAATATATCGATCGTTCACCTTGCCTATTGATGAATGCTTCTACAGGTCTGAGCGGATAGTTTTTTGTAAGCGTTTGTGTCTCTTTTAACACATGATTATACTGACAAAGAGGAACAAAAAACACAAGCCCGCTAAACAAAGATAAAGAAAGTATTTTCCTTGGAATATTTTTCCCGATACACAACTGTACTAAACAATGCATATTCAACAAATAAGATAAAGCAACTGCCGGATAAAAATGATAACGCCACATTTGTTTTGGTATCAGAAAAGCAATCATCATGCCTAAAAACATTAACCATAATATTACACCTACTGTTTGATATCGGTCGCTCGGATAAAAAACACAATATGTCACTAATGTTGCCGCACAAAAAATAACTTCTGGTTGCAAAAATATTATCTCAAAGCTCCTTGTATAGAAAGGAAAATAATATTTAAATACATACGGCAAAATAATAGTAAAATATTCTGGTTGCCAAATAACAATCGAGGTCACATACAATAAAATGATGCTCACAATCGTCAATGATTCTATCCGAAATAAAGCTTTAAAACTGCGCTTTTTAATACATCCATATATTTCAATAAATACAAAAGGAATGACAAAAAAAGGTTTTATCGAAAAACCTAACCCTGCAAACATTCCGATCAAAAAACGAACCCATGGTTTTAAATGTTTATTTTGTAAAACCAATATCATTAAAAACATATAAGGTAAAGTCAAAATCATCATTAAATGTTCACGTTGCCCGTACGCGATCAATGGCAATGGAAATAATGTCCACAATAAAATAAATCCCATGCTGTATCGATAAAATCGATCGCCCGGCGTTACTTTGTTCTGCAACCATAAACAACCAAAAAAGGAAAAAAGCGACAAACAAGAAACATATATGGAAAGCGCAAAAACCACATCCAGTGAAAACAAATTCATGAGAAGATGTACAGGAAAATAAAGATATAAGATCATGGGAGGATTCGTTTCAAAAATGTCCAATCCATATCGTCCTCCATGAAAAAGCTGAAGTGATGCATGTATTAAATATGAAACATCGGCAGAAGCGACGATGGTACTTTGTAAAAAATATGCAAAAAAGACAAACCCAATAGAAATTACGAAAAAATGTATTATCTCTGTTTGCATATCATTCTTTTCAAAATGATCGATAATTTATGATTTTATCCATTTTATTCACTTATTCCTTAATTGATAATCCATTTTTCACGATAATAATTATAGACAGTGAATACCTGCCTGGCGGCGCCATTATCTAATTGGCATAATATTTTTCTTTGTTTACATTTTTGTATATATTCACCCCCTTTGAAAAAGGGGGTGAATAAATACACATTTTTTTCCTTATATCGGTTTACGAATGAAACGAATAAGCAAAACTACACTCGCACTAAAGAGGCCAATCGTTAAACCATACCAAATCCCCATCGCACCCAGCGGAGTATAGAATCCCAGATAATAAGAACTTCCAATACCTAAAATCCAAAAACAAGAAATGCAAAGTAACATGGGAATAAAAGTATCTTTAAATCCGCGTAATGCGCCATTCATGATGGCTTGTAAAACATCAAAACATTGGAAAAGGGCTGCAACGAATAAAAACGCAACAGCATATTCAATAATTTTCGTATCCACAGGTTGGCCATCTAAAAATAGCCTAATAAATAACTGTGGCACCAGAATAAATAATAAACCAATGATGAAAGATAAAAATAACCCAATGAATAATCCTGTATATCCGATACGCTTTGCACGGACTAAATCTTTAGCGCCAGCCGCATGACCGACTTGTAAAGCAATTGTCATCGATAATCCAAAAGGCACAGCATACACGAAGGATGCGCATTGCATCGCAATAGAATGTGCCGCAAGTGCATCAACACCAAAATGCGCCATTAAAAAAGTTGCTGTTGTGAACATCCCAGAATCTAAAACAAAAAGGATACCGCTTGGTAGACCCACTTTTAGCATAGACAAAATAATTCGATAATCAAATGTCAAATCATGAATAGAAAAAAGATGCTGATTTAATTTTTTGATGAGTTTACTAAAGCCATACATACTAAAAAACATGAGCCACATAATAATAGCGCCAGCATAGCCGATACCAACAACACCCATAGGAGGAAGGCCAAATTTTCCGTAAATAAAAATATAATTTCCTATATAAGTGAGTGGTAAAATACATAACACAATCAACATTACGATACGCGTGAGTGAAAATGCAGCGAAAAATTCGCGAAACACGAAAAATAATAAAAATCCTGGGAATCCCCACATTAAGCCATGTAATAATTCTATGGTTTTTTCGAGAACATTGGGCTCATTACCCAAATAGTGCAATAAATAAGGCGAAAACCAAAGGATAAACATACAGGGAACTGAAAGCATGCATACTAAATAAATACCATGCAGCAAACTCTCTCGAATGTGATCATGTTCATTTGCACCCAATGCACGAGCAATTTGAATGCCTGCCGCACTTAAAACACCTAAGCAAAAAACCACGTTGGTAATAAAAATCCCCGTACCCAACACACCCGCTGCGAGTGCTTCAGGACCTATCCAACCCATCATAATGGTGTCGATCAATTGCATGCCTTTTTGCGCAAGAAATGCTGCCATTAAAGGCATTGCGATGCTTAAGATTAACTTGATTTCGCGCAGTTGGATTGACATTTTATTACCTGCTTATTTTGCAGAAATGCGGAGAAATTCCTTCCTCCCGCGGAGCGTGGGGGAAAGAATTCACAAAAACTGAAACGCTTTCACCCACTCAGGCAACATTCTTTCATAATTCTCTATCTGCTGCAAAGAAATAAATTCATTCGGACGATGCGCTTCATTGATAGACCCTGGGCCACAAATAATCGTTGGGATCCCTGCCTCTTGAAATAAACCCGCCTCCGTCGCATAAGAAACTTTTTTTATCGACTTTGCACCCATCATCTTTACAAACTTTTTATCCATTTTACTTTCAAAACTGGGGACAAATGCTAAAGCTGCACACTCTACTTTTGCCCCTTTGAAAGTTTTACGCATTTCTTTCAATAGTTCTTCCTGAATGTATGTTTCAATTTTTTGACGTATACGTTTCGGATCCACTTGTGGTAACTGGCGAAACTCAAAGAAAAACTCACAAAAACTCGGAATAATATTGTTCGCCGTTCCACCTGAAATTAAATTCGTGGTCAACGTTGTAAAAGGAACATCAAAATGTTTATCTTGATCTTGTGATCTTAATTGATCCGCAAATTCAGTCAGCCACTGTATCCATTTGGCTGCATAGTGAATCGCGTTGCAACCCTCCGGGGTTAAAGAAGAATGTGTTGCCTTTCCATGTACACGACAACGAAAAACTTGTATCCCTTTATGCGCCACAATCGGCTCACACATCGTGGGTTCACCCACAATACAAATGGCAGGTTTTATGCCTTCTTTTTTAATATCATCTATTAAAACACGTGCGCCATGACAACCCACTTCTTCATCATAAGAAAAAGCAAAGTGCAAAGGTTTGTCTAATTTTAATTTTAAAAAAGTAGGAATCAAACTTAACACAATGGCAATAAACCCCTTCATATCAGAGGTTCCTCGGCCGTAAATCTTGTCATTTTTGATCACTGCCGTAAATGGGTCCGTCCCCCAAACTTGGGCATCGACAGGCACCACATCCGTATGTCCAGAAAGAATAATCCCACCTTGTAAACTTCCATTCTGTGCGGGGATGGTTGCGAAAAGATTGGCTTTCTCCCCGGTGACATCGAAGGTTAAGCGTGTAGCAATATTTTGTTTTTTTAAATATTTTTCAATGTGCTTTATCAATGTTAAATTGGAAAGTCGTGAGGTCGTATCAAAAGCAACTAATGTGCTCAACCATTCGATAGCATTCATCATATTCGTATCCTGTCTTTGATCACCTATGATATGACTTCTTATTTTTGATCTTATCTTATCAAGAATCACTATTCAACGATATACTTTAATGTCAATAAAAAATTCCGCCCAGGGGCAGGATAAAATGATTCACTGAAAGTACTGGGTGTAAATACAGTATAATAATTATAAAATTTATTCGTCAAATTATTCAGACGAAAACTCGCTGAAAAATTTTCATATTGATACCGTAAATGCACATTAAAAATAGTATAACCCCCTATTTTTTGAGACACATTTGCATCATCATTGGCGGGAAATTGACTACCTGTGTAAATAGATTCTGTGTAAATATTCCAATCGTCTAAAAATTCATAACCCACTCCCAAATGCAAAATATTTTCAGAAACCAATGGAATGCGTTTCCCTGCATTCACACCGCTTTGAAAACGTGCATTCACATAATTATATTGGGTACCGAGTGAAATTTTATCTGTGATATTATATTTTTCAGACAATGAAAAACCGAAGCGTTCTGTTGGTGGTAAATTTCGATTGGTTCCAAAAGGATCTTGTTCCGTTTGTGTCGGATCAAACGTGATTTCATCCACTAAATTTAATTGATACACGGAAAATTGACTCGTGAGCGTTTGCCAAAGCGTCGTCACACCGCCTTCATACGCCGTTCCTCTTTGTGTTTTTAAAACAGTACCAGGAAGCGTTGATGCCATTTCATCCGCTTTTGGAAAACGAAAACTACCTGCACGGCGCAGATAAAAAGAAATATTTTCCGTATATTCAAATGTCCCATCAATCGTTGTTGCAAATGCACGATTGATGGGTTCGATATTTTCAGATGTTTCTAATCGACTGTATTGTGAAGCTAAACGCGCACCCCATGAAAGAGTAAAACGTTTCGTCAGTGGATTTTTCACGAACACAAATAACCCATATTTTTGTAAGGCATCACGCGTATCACCAAAATCGGTATGTAATAAATAGCGATCGTATTCAAGATCTAAACCGGTCGTCACTTTTGCCTCACCGATCATGCCTTGGAAGGTTGGTTTTAAATAATCGGTATTTCTCGATTGTGTGAAAGATGCAAATAATACACCATTGCCATCCATATTACGGTGTGTGTAATCCGTTTCAATACGCCAATTCGCATTAATTTCTTGTACATGACGTAAGTGATAAAACCCATTCCAATCCTCGAAAAAATCAATATCATTATTCGCTTGTCTTCGGTCTTCATCCATTTCACTTTCGGATAATGCACCAGGATATAACATTTTTTCTTTGGCAATTTTAAAATTAAATTCAAGATTTCCTGTCGCATAAGGATATGCTGTTCCACCCGATAATAATGTTTGGTCATAATCATTATGTTCGCGATAATTATCTGTATGCAATGTTGAAAGTCCTAAGCCAAATTGCATTTCTTTGAATGGATAGCTGATGGATGCATAACAATCCTGTTGATTAAAACTACCTACACCACAAGAAGCCGTGAAATTTTTATTTTTGGGTTTTCGTGTGACAATGTTGATAACACCGCCAACCGCTTGATCACCATACAAAACACTTTCACTGCCTGCGAATACTTCGATATAAGCGACTTCTTCAATCGGAATCGCATTTAAATCGGGTGGTGCAATATCAGGATTTGTAAGGGGGATGCCATTAATCAACAGTAATGTGTTACTACTTGCATTGGCCCCAAATCCGCGCATGCTTAACAATACTTGGCTGCCGTTACCGGTGGTATCTTGTAATTGTACACCGCCTAAGGATTGTAATGCGGAAGAAAGAGATGTTGCACCCGTTGCTGTCATTTCAGCGTTAGATATAACAATCGTGGGTCCATGATGGGACAAAGGTTTTTTTACGATGACAGGGGGGACGGTTGTCGTTGCCCATAAAGGTAATGACCCTATGTAAAAAATAAGAAAAAAGAGTTTTTTGAGTGTGGGGTGCATGAAGAATCCGATGCAAACGTTCCTTCCCCCCACTTTTTAAGGGGGAAGAATATCAACTACTTCGCATCCGTATCCGTCATCATCGTTTTCGCAAGATCCAAATACTTCCTCATAAATCCATAAATCACTTTCGTAATCTCTGCCGCATCTTCCGCAAATAATTCATCGACATCATTTTCAGAAAGCCCCGTCAATGCAGAAATCGCATGCTGCATTTGTTCACTTTCATTGAGTTTTTGCATTTGTTTAAAATGCTTAAATTTCAAACGTGAAACCGCAATAATTTCACGTGCATAATTCGGATCTTTTCCTTCTGCCTGGTTCAAATCAGGAAAAACCGTGGGTTCAGTTAAATTAACAATGATATTGTTTTGCATAATAAATCCTCAGTTATAATCTTAATGAAAATGATAAAGCATGTGGAATAATCGGTTCCATTTCTTCGTCTTGAATCGAAGATTTTTCTGCTATAGCGGGTATGGAAACGACATCTACAAATTCTTCTTTTTGCGGTTCCATAAATTCCTCGCGTCGCTCTTCACCTAACTCACCTTCTGATGGCGCACTCGGTACAGGCATCCCTTCGTCAAAGGGTGCACTTGGCTCAGGCACACCTTCTTGATGCATAACAACATCAGATTGACCCTCAGGCACCTCATTCACGTTCATCACAACCGCATCTTCTAGCGCTGGAGGGGCACTCGGATCGCCAAATTGTTGTCGATACTCGCCTTCTTTTGCCTCATCAGAATATACTTTTGCTATATCAATTTCATCTAGATCATAAGGCGGTGCAGAAGGTAGAGGCGCATCAGGATATGCTGCTTTATCATTGAAAGCTCTCCATTCAGGCATATCCTCTTTCATATGTTTTTCTAGTATCAATGCACGCAATACATATGCCGTTCGTTGTACTTTTACTTTATCTTTTTCTCGCACACAGCCATCTTTTACGGATTTTGTGAGTGCTTGATAGCGGTTTTGTAAAAAACCTTTCACAGAAGCATTTTGTTGCTCTTCTCTCGCGTATTCTTCCGCTTCTTCTGTAAATTTATCAATGATTTTTTCTTCTATAGTATCTAAACCGCCAAAATTCAAAGCCAAACGAAATTCTTTTTTGAACCAATAGCCGATCCTTTGAAGATTTGACGTAGGTGCTAATACTTCATTTTCATATGCTTCCCGCATTTCCTTGACAAGCTCATCTTCCTTGTATTCCCTACCCGGTTGACTTTTTTTCAGTTCTTGTTTTAATTTTTTAGCGTTTGCATAGTTTGGAAGATGGCCATCAAAGGTTAAACGATCTTGAAAGCGATGCAAATTTTGAATCACGTCACCCAACTCTTTCGGAATAGAAGGTGCAGGACAGCAACACCATTTCAAAAACTTAGTCACTGGCGTAAACAATAATTTTAATACGTTATAACCAATACGAATCCCAATACCAACACCTGCTAACCCAATAATGCCAGTGAATTTTAATGCATGCGCTGCAAAGCGTATGAGATTATAGCGGCTCAAAGCATAACCTAATGTCTTGCTATGTGCTTCTTTCAAAAATGCTTCGTGCTCGGAAGAATCAATATATTCATATTTTTTCTTTGAATATTCCGTATCATCCGTCGTCTCATCTTTTTCTCTTCGCCCTTCATTTCGTTGATTCGCGATCCAAAGCCCAAAACGATGCCAGTTTGTCGCAGAGAATCCGATTCCTGCCATGATCACCGTACCAACCACAACGATTCCTTTCGTCAGCTTTCCGACTAAACTGATTTGACTACATTTCGAATCTAAAGTATTTGCTTCTTTAATTTTTTTCAACGCATAAAGATGTGGTGCCACATCAAAATTTCTATTAAATAAACCATTCGCACTTATTTTTAAGGTAAGTTTGATGTCGTGATATGTATAGGATGAAAATCCAAGGCATTTCAAACCAAGTTTTGTTCCTTGCCATGCTTTTTGAGCAAGCCACGCAAATCCCAAGGCAAGAGACCCAATTAACACAACCGCACCACCGATCGCACTCGGACGACGCCAACCGATTTTATGTGCGGAATCTTCATCATTCCATACACCGCCAAATAATTGATGTTTCACCCAGCGTAAATCATACATCGTGCGTTGCAATCCGCGTTTGTGTAGCCCGGTGAATGCACCGATTGCCATCACGACTGCACTACCTAATAAAAACGCGCCGCCTACCAATCCCGGGCGTAAAGCATGATACCATTTCGCATTCGCTTCTCTCGCGCTTTTATCATCACCTAAGAAAAATTCTCTTAACGCATGATAATAATCTCTGGTTTTTGCAATACCTTCTTTATATAAACCCGTTGTCCATTTTCCAATATTAATTGCCCAGCCACCTAACCACACTATCCCTTGACATAATTTTTCTAAACACCATAGGGATGCAATATGCGCCCTAAAAGCAACTTTAGCAATCAAGACAACGCCAGCACCCACAAGACCCAATCGCCATAAACTTAAATTTTTTCCAGCATGATTTTGACCCCAGTTTTCATCACCGCCATATAATTTATGTTTTTCTTTTTGTATCATGTAATCCATTTTTAGGAAGGCAGGATCATTCAATCCTGATACAAACTGTAAACCCCTCGCAATAGACATTTCCAACAAAAATGCACTGCCAACTAGACCGGTTCGACGTACGACAGTAATAAGATCTGCCACACCTTCGAGAACACCAGCAAAAATACCGCGAATACCTAGACTTCTTAAAGAACGACGTGGTGCTGATTCATCTCGTGGTTTAAAGAAAAAATCTGTTATCCCTTTATTATATTGAAGCGTATTGAGAATACCTTCTCCAGTTGTCCATTTTCCAATATTGATTGCCCATTTAGAAAGCCATGCAACGCTTAAACCAACAGTGACAACACTCGTCACAATGATACCCAATGCACCTAAGCGCCATCGGCTGATATCTTTCGCAGAATCATTTGGATCTGATTCTCCACCAAAATAAAAATGATAAATATTTTTTACGGCATATCCGATTTTTTGGAAAGCAGGGATATTGAATCCGGATACCCATTTAAAGCTCATGACACTCAAACTGCCCAACAAAAATAATCCGCCAAATATACCGGGACGTAAAAAGGAAAGATTTTCTGCTAATCGAGGGAATGGCTTATCTGCAAAGAAAAATTCTAGTAACCCATGATTATAATCTGTGGTTTTATCAATCCCTTCTTTGTATAAACCCGTCACCCACTGGGTAATCTTGAGCGCCCATCCAGAAGCCCATTTGATCCCTTGCCAAATTTTCTCTGCACAAAATGCGATTCCTGTCGCAAGACATACGGCTCCCTGCCACAATTTTTTCAAAGACCATACCGTCGCATCCCATACAGCAACACCTACACGTGCAATGCCTAAACCAATAACTGCACCACCCGTCACAAGCACACCAAGCGCACCCAATCGCCATCGACTGATATCTTTCGCAGGATCATTTACATCTTTTTCACCACCAAAATAAAAACGATAAATATTTCTTAATGCATATCCTATTTTTTGGAAGGCGAGTGAATTCAATCCGGATACCCATCCAAAAGTCATGACACTCAAACTGCCCAACAAAAATAATCCGCCCAATATACCGGGACGTAAAAAGGAAAGATTTTCTGCTAATCGAGGGAATGACTTATCCGCAAAGAAAAATTCTCCTAACGCATGATAATAATCTGTGGTTTTCTCAATCCCTTCTTTGTATAAACCGGTCACCCACTGTGTAATCTTGAGCGCCCATCCAGAAACCCATTTGATCCCTTGCCAAATTTTCTCTGCACAAAATGCAATTCCTACCGCAAGACACACGGCTCCCTGCCATAATTTCTTCAAATAATAGGCTGTCCATCCACCTAACCGCTTGAGCCCTTGCCATGCTTGCTGTCCTGCTTTGATTGCCATCATGCCAAGGAAATCGAATGTCAATACTGCATATCCCAATATCCCTGGGCGATACCATTCTAAATCGTCGCTTTCATCTAATCCTTCCGTACTGTCACTTTCACTACTTGAAGAATCATCACCAAAAAAGCGTTTTTTCATACGTTTGTGGTAATTTTTTGTTTTTTGGTAAGCTAATGCATTCAGTCCTAGGACTAAATCAATCGCAGCAGGAAGAACTAAAATACCCAATCCTAAAATTTTCCCAGGAATCCCAAATATCCAACGTAAAGGTGTACGATTATCATCAGGTAATCGCTTGCCTTCGGGGATCGAAAATGTCAGGTAATAACTAAAAATGGCCAAGCGCTCGAGATCAAGAATACCGTCATAAATAATATGAGCGACCGCATTCGTAGCAAAAGTATGAAAAAACCGTCCAATCCAAAAGGCACAACCCGACCATAGACCATAATTACTATTGACTTCTCGAGCATTGTCCCAGTTGTATAAATTTTCCGTCGCATTATGCACATCTATCAATAATTCCCATGTCGCATCCATACTGCGAGAAAAAAATCTTGCAGAACGCTGATACATGCCACGCATTGCACGTGAAAATGCTTGACTGATATTAGGGAAATGGAAGTGGATACCACGAGAAAGTGCCATAGGAGATCCTTATAATTCTTTCGTTGGAGTTATTAATTAATAACCGCAAATATTAAATGATAAGATTGGGACTCACAAGTGATATTCAATTTATGTATCTATTCACCCCTTTGCCGCCGGCAAGCATCCTGAAGGATACTAAAACTGACTCCGATACATCCTGTACAAGTCGTCAATTTTAGTATCCTTCACCCGGCTTTTTTATTCGAAATCATTTGGATAATCCCAGAAAAATCTTTATCCGCATTTCCTTGATTCACAAATAAGGTATAAAGCTCTGTCGCAACGACGCCTAATGGAATCGCTGCATTGACAGATTCTGCAGCGTGCGTGCCTAGCAATAAATCTTTTAACATCATTTTCGCCGTAAATCCTGGTCGATAATCACGATTAGAGGGAACATTATCGATAACATTCGGTACAGGACAATAACTCGTCATAGACCAGCACTGACCTGACGCATTTGAACTGATATCAAAAAATTTTTTAGGATCCAATCCTAAATCTTCCGCTAATGCAAATCCTTCGCTGACCGCAATCATAGAAATACCTAAAATTAAATTGTTACAAATTTTTGCAGCTTGACCAAGACCGCCAGAACCGGCGTGGATAATTTTTTTGCCTAATTTTTCTAAAATAGGACGCGCGCGTGTAAAATCTTTTTCATCGCCGCCAACCATGATAGTAAGCGTTGCAGCTTCTGCACCCGCGACACCACCGGATACAGGTGCATCGAGCATCAAAATGCCGGCTTTTTTTGCTTCCATATGCAGTTCGCGTGTGGTTGTGATATCAATAGAAGAACAATCAATCCATAAAGCATTTTTTTTTGTATTGGCAAAAATACCTTTGGAACCCACACAAACATTTTTGACTTCATGACCGGTTTGCAGCATCGTGAAAATCACATCTGCCTCTTTCATGGCATCCGTCATCGATTTTTCAGCTGCATCACCAAAAGATGCCATCGCGGCAGGCAGAATATCATATACTTTGACGGGATATCCTGCTTTGATTAAATTTTTCGCCATGGGGTTTCCCATATGGCCCAAACCTAAAAATGCGATTTTTTCCATGAATGTTTCCCTTTTATCATTAAAGAGCTCATGTCATGCCAGCATGCTTTTAGCTGGCATGACAGTTTAATGCGTCGGCATTCCAAATTCCGTACCCTTTGGATTTTTGAGCCAACGTACCGTAACCGTTTTTAATTTCGTATAAAATTGCACGCCTTCCGGACCATGCATATGAACATCACCAAACATCGAACGTTTCCAACCACCAAAACTATGATAAGCAACAGGCACAGGGATTGGAATATTAATGCCGACCATTCCCACTTGTACAAGGGATGCAAACGTACGCGCCATTTCTCCATCGCGCGTAAAAATCGCGGTACCATTTCCATATTCATGCGCACTCACCAGTTGTAATGCCGTTTGAAAATCCGGTACACGTACAATCGATAACACAGGACCAAAAATTTCTTCTTTATAAATTCGCATGAAAGGTTCCACTTTATCAAATAAACTACCACCCATGTAAAATCCATTGCCTTTTTTAAATGGACGTCCATCAATCACTAAATCCGCACCTTCTTTCACACCGAGATCAATATAATTTTTTACACGTTGCCAATGCGCTTTTGTCACTAAAGGTCCCATTTCGGAATTTGGTTCGTCACCTGCGCCAATTTTTAATGCAGTCACTCTCGGTTTTAATTTTTCAATCAATACATCTGCGAGATTATCACCTACCGCAACTACCACAGGAATTGCCATGCAGCGTTCTCCCGCCGATCCATAAGCTGCACCCACAATCGCATCCACGGTTTGATCCAAATCCGCATCGGGTAATACAACTGCATGATTTTTTGCACCACCAAATGCTTGGACACGTTTACCATGTGAAGTCGCCGTTTTATAAATGTGTTCTGCAACAGCGGTTGATCCCACAAAACTAATCGCCTTGATATCTGGATGCGCTAAAATACTTTCAACGGCTTCTTTTTCCCCTTGCACGACATTGATAACGCCATCCGGAAATCCTGCTTCTTTCGCGAGTTCTGCAATCCGAATAGAACAAGAAGGATCTTTTTCAGAAGGTTTTAAAACAAACGTATTGCCACAGGCAATGCTGATCGGAAACATCCAAAGTGGAATCATCACAGGAAAATTAAACGGCGTAATGCCCGCACAAACCCCTAAAGGTTGTCGAAGAGAATAACTATCCACATCCGTTGCCACATTTTCCGCAAAACTTCCTCGCAAAAGATTAGGAATGCCACAGGCATATTCCACGACATCAATCCCGCGCTGCACGGAACCCTTGGCATCGACTAAGGTTTTGCCATGCTCTCGCGTAATAATCGCTGCCAATTCATCAATATGGGCTTCTAAAAGTGCTTTGAATTTAAATAAAATGCGCGCACGTTTTAAAGGGGTGGTTTCTGACCACGTTGTAAATGCGGATTTTGCAGCGAGAACCGCCTGATCGACGATTGTCTTATCTGCAAAACCCACCTGACCTATCACTTCCCCTGTGGCAGGATTATAAATATCGCCTGTTTTTCCCTTTGAAAGTACGCGTTCTCCATGAATAAAATGCGGTACTTGGTACATGGTTTATCCTTAAAAAATTTTTTCTATTATACACGCACAACAACTGCAGATGAATACGGAACTGAAATAAAACTTTCTGATATTCCTTCTAACGGAGGAAGAAATATGCTATTCATTTGTCTTCCTTTAACTTCAGGTCTCTCTAAAATATCTTTTGGCGAACTAGATTCATCGCTATTCTCATTATCTAGCATATTCGGTATTTCCTTATCGTCATTATCATATACCTTATCTCCCGCCTGGATGTTCATTAACCTATTCGCTGACATATTGTCTTCAATTTTGCGTTGGAATGTTAATGGCTTTTCTTCATATTCTAAATCTCGAACTTTATCGACATCTTTCTTTCTCTTATCAGCATTTTTCTTTTCTTTATTAAAACGCAGCGTTTCTTTTATTTGAATGTTATCTAGTGCAGCTTCTGCCATCGCAATGTTTTTATCTAATTTCGCATCTTTTTCAGGTAACTCTACCATTTCTTTTTCTTTTAATTTGTACTTTTTTTCATACCATTTAAGGCCCAAATAAAGCGCTCCTAAACCTACGACAACAGCAAGTGTGATTGGATTCGAGAAAGCAAATACAACAGCAAGCGTAGGTATTGCCCAAAAACAAGCAACTGTCACAGCTGGGACAATGACACGTGAGAAAAAAATGCCGGCCATTTCCCAATCCCATGCCTGAATCCATTTACTGTTTCTCACCGTCATCCCAACATCTATCACTTTTTCTTTTACCGCTTTAAAAAATTGCTTTGCTGAATCGCGTACGTCCGAAGGTTCATCAAAAAACCACAAGAGAATATTTCTCCCAACATTTGCGAACAATTGTAAAATCGTTTTTTTGGAGGTATCGATTAAGTCATTTTCAGGATCATTGATACACCCAGGAAGTGCGTATCTTTCCCTACATGTATACAAACGCATTTTAAGATGGGCATAATACATTTCTTTTTCTTCATAATTTCTTTTGTACTCTTCAAAAGAAATCGTCTTTGCATCTTTTTGATGATCGGCAATGGCTTTGCTTGCTTTTTTCGCTTGGCGATAACGATACGCAGTGCTCACCATCCCATAAAGGCATGATATCGTCAAAAGCGCATGACCGATGGGACCTGCAACCGTAGCACCAATGGTTAATCCTAAACCTGCCGTCATCATATCGTTCGCAAACCAAGAACCATAATGCAATGCCACTTGGTTGTTCACGAGAGAGGTGACACCCGTTGCTGCTGCTTGCGCATATTTACTTTCATAGGGCCTATCACGTACTCGAAAAGCATATTTAGGCTGTACTCTATGCGATTTACTGTCTTTTTGATCACTTTCTTTTTGAAATGCATTGAGCTGTATCGTAAGTCGGAGATTTTCAGAATGCAATCGATCCCACTCCGCATCATACTCCATATTTTCTCGTGTTTGACGTGCCACTTTTGTAAAATCTTCCTCAGCCTGATGTTGTAAACGTGCATGTTCCTCAAATTCTTTAAATGATAACCCATGACCTTCCTTCCTCCAGCGATGAATCCGCGTGCAATAATTCACCGCGCGTATCGCAAGATAGGGAACACCAAAAACCACCGGAACGACAATAAAAGATACCCAATTCGGTACGCCAAAAATACCCGCCGGCGCTAATTGACCTGTCGCAATTAACATGACAATACAAAGCGCCCAATAGCCAAATGACACTAAATTAACTGCATTATAAAGTGGTTTAATAGCTTTATTCCAAAGAATACACTTTATAAAATCTTCCCATATATATTCTTTGATCCATTTCTCCCAAAACGTTTTCTTACAAAATTCTTCCCAAAAATAGTGATAAATATATTTTTCCCATACTATTTTTTTAAAAAATTTTTTTAATCTTGATTCTTGTGCATGGCTTTCTTTGATTTCATCCTCTTCATCCATTTCCCTTTCTGCTAAAAGTGGAACGGCATAAAATTCTAAACCAGGTGGTATTATCTCTTTATTTGGTTTTTCTGGTTTAAAAAGCGGTTCCACATCATCTTCATCATTTTCTTCTATCGCTGGATTCAAAACGAGGTCTGGTTCATTCCTTTTTTCTTCTAATAAATTAGGCATCCAATAATTGACTCTGGGATATGCGGCTTCCGGTGAATTTTTAGCAACCACTTTGAAGCGTGTATTATCATATGTTTCTTGAAAAGTCAGCACTTCTGTATTTTCAGGAAATTCAATTTCAATAAAGGCGTATTTTTCCTTAAGTTCTTCGTTTTCTCGAATCGTATAACCTAAATATTCATTAAACTGACGAAAAATGTTAATCAACTCTCCAACCATTTCTTTTTCCGTCATTTTTTCCTTTAATTTTCCTTTTTCAATATCCTCGATCACTTTATTGATATGTTGAAACTCTGATTTTGTTTTCTCTAATTCTTTTTCTTGTTCTAAATGTTCAAGATATACATTAAAAAACGCGATACAACCCACAGGAATCAAAACAAGCAACTTTAATACCAATCCCCATGAGCTGCCAGAATTCATGAATTCTATGGGAATTCCTGGTGTTGACGCGTCATACAATATCTTTTGTGCGACAGCCACATACCAAAGTGGTGTACAAGACTTGTCAATAACCCCGAGAAGCGAAGTCACTTTTCCCGCAAATTGACCTTCGCGCATTGCAATAAACGGATTAAAATCCCTCGTCAAAGGAATATAAGCGATACCACGAGCGGAGTTTTCGGGATTTCTGATCTTACGCATGATAGGAACGGGCCGTTCAATGGACTCGGGTAAAAACACCGTATCTTTCTTCATTCTATCTAGCATAAGCATCTCTCTTATTTTGAATTATTTAACGGAAAAGATTTTTTAGATATAAATACACATTGATACGAATATCATTAAAAAATTCCATTTTTAATATATTTTGCCCTCTGGCATGACAGAAAGGAATTTTAATTATCATTTTGATAAACATTGTTTTTTTATAGTGATTCTTTTGATACTAATGAATAAATCTTTATAAATCAATATGGATAAATCCAATTTTTATCAATAAAAAAAGTTCACATATTGATCAATTTTATGGTATAATTTCTGCTCAATCTCAAAAAGTAGATACATGAAAGGGGGAATTATGAAAAGCTTATTTCGCAGAAAAAGCGTGAACCACGCCAATGGAAAATCCGATTTAAAACCTGTGTTAGGAGGGCTAGATATTACCTTACTCGGTATTGGTGCCATCATTGGTGCGGGTGTTTTCGTCGTCACAGGTATTGCAGCGGCAACTAAAGCAGGGCCCGCGATTAGCCTTTCTTATGTGCTTGCAGGCATGGCCGCTCTATTTGCAGCGTTATCTTATGCCGAATTATCTTCAAGCGTTGGCGGCAGCGGCAGCGCTTACAACTATGCCTACACTGGGTTTGGTGAACTCATTGCTTGGATTATTGGCTGGGCGTTATTACTGGAATACACGATGGCAGTTTCGAGTGTTTCTGTTGGATGGTCGGGATATGTCATCAACGGTTTAGAAGCCGTCAATATTCACCTTCCCATGTATTTAACAAAAGATCCTTTTTCAGGCGGGATTATTAATTTACCCGCAGCCGCAATCATTCTCGTTTTAACATACTTACTTTATGCAGGTGTTAAACAAAGCGCTCGTTTCAATGCGGTGATTGTTGCAATCAAATTAATCACGATCGCGATTTTTATTGGCGTTGCCTCGACCCACGTCGATCCAAAAAACTGGGAAGTCTTTTTACCCTTTGGATGGAACGGTGTTGCACAAGGTGCGGCTTTAGTCTTTTTTGCATATATTGGTTTTGATGCACTCTCAACCGCTGCAGAAGAAACCATAAAGCCTCAACGTAATCTTCCCATCGGGATCATCGCTTCTCTTTTGATTTGTACTGTTATATATGTCGTTGTTTCTGTGTTATTAACAGGCGTTTCAAATTATACGACGCTAAATGTCCCATCGCCTGTTTCAGATGCACTTTTACATTTGGGCTTTAAATTCGCGGCTGGTGTTATTGCCGTAGGTGCTATTGCGGGGTTAACCACAGTAATGTTAGTCATGTACTATGGTTTAACACGTATCTTGTTTGCTATTTCTCGGGATGGATTATTACCTGTCTTTTTTTCAAAAGTGAATCCTGAGACACAAACACCCACGCGTAGTATTGTATCGATGGGAATCCTTATTTCTCTCGTCGCAGGATTTGTCCCCTTAGCCGACCTCGCGGAACTGGTGAATATCGGCACACTCACGGCGTTTATTTTTGTGTGTTTAGGTGTCATCGTCATGCGTTATAGACATCCAGAATTACCACGACCGTTTAAGTTACCTTGGAATCCCGTGATTCCTTTGTTGGGTGTGATATTTTGTGGTTATTTGATGATTCATTTATCCGAAGTAACCTGGTATCGATTTATCACATGGATGTTGATTGGATTGGTGATTTATTTTGGGTATAGCCGCAGTCGGAGTGTATTGGCGAAGTAGTTATACCTCGCATGGGGATATTTTGTGGTTTTTAGCATCCCACACGCCCATCTTGATTCGTTCAAAACACTGCATATGAATAACATAGCGCCGTGTTTCGAACGAATCAATCTGACCTACGTCTGTGGGGCCCTAAAAACCGCAAAATACACCCACGCGGCTGTGAAAACACTGGGGAAAAAAAATAATCTCTAATCGCAGGTTATACTTGCATTAATACTAAACCAACTGTTTGGACTGCTTGGTTCATACACCCAAGGTCCCAAACAAGTGACCTTACATGTTTTACCAAAAAGTAGCTTAGTGATTGTGAATTGAAAGGGTACCTGACCGTTTTTATCAATAACGCAGTAATATAAACCGTGATTGTTATTATCAGTCGACCAAACAGAATTTGTATATCTAGGACTATTACCACCCGTAAAAGTAGGTCCCAAAAGTTTCCAGTACCAGGTTACATAATAATTTGCAGGGGCAATTGGTGTTGGCCCAGCATCATATGCCCAAGTATAAATTCCTCTTGTTGAGGGAGTGCCTGTGCTTACTAAGCTTTTCTTTATATAGATTTTGTCAGATCCCAAATTACTTTGAGTTGTTCCTAGGAAAAATTGGGCATCTAAAAAATTCAAATGAGTATAATTACTGTTCAATTGGATACTATTGGGTGGTATTTCCACTACAAAACGAATAAGAGGAGGGACTGGTATCTGGATAGAACAATAAAAAGGAGGTTTACCGTTATAACGATTCCCACATTCCACCCATGGATTTGCTTTTAATTTCATGTAATACGCATTGTTTTGCCAATAAGATTCTTGACAAGAGAAAAAATAATAATAATCATTATAGGCGGCGGGATTGACAGAAGTTGTTTTCTCAGGGAAAAAATTATACATACCTACAAGCGTTGACCCACTCGGACATTTGTAATTTTGACTGTTAGATAAGTCATTAATTTCATCATTGTAAGAAACCTTTATTGCATAATGAAGAACATTAACTGTTTCTTTTTCCTTAGGAGCAACATTAGGAGGCTTTACTGTTGTAGAATCATTGATAGCAAAAGCAATATTTGCTTGAAAAAACATTAAAAAAACCATACTTAACAAAATATAAAAATATTTCATATTTTCAGTGAAGTTTTTACATTGTTAATACAATATTATCACCTGTTATTTTAGTTTTGTCTATTCATATTATTTTGTTGGCTCGTTATACCTCGCACTGGCCAATCCAGAAGGGCACGTCGCTAACGCTCCTTGCGGACGGCTACAACTCCGCCTCTAATTCTTTCAACACACTAAACAAATCTGCCACCAACCCATAATCCGCCACTTGGAAAATCGGCGCATCGGGATCATTATTAATCGCAACAATTACTTTGCTATCTTTCATACCCGCCAAATGTTGTATCGCCCCAGAAATACCAATCGCAATATAAAGATCGGGCGCAACCACCTTTCCTGTTTGTCCCACTTGATAATCATTGGGTGCAAAACCCGCATCAACCGCAGCCCTGGAAGCCCCCACCGCAGCACCGAATCGATCCGCTAATTTTTCAATTAATTTAAAATTTTCCGCACTTTTTAGCCCACGTCCACCTGCCACAATAATACGTGCGGCTGTTAATTCAGGACGTTCGGAAACGGTTAATGCTTGATTGACAAATTGTGACAAGGCATTCGGGATAATTTTTTCTAAACGTTCGTGCGTTATTATTTTATTTTGTGAAACCGGAATCGATGGATATGCCGTTGGACGAATGGTTAATAGTTTAATGCGTTCTTGAATTTGCACCGTTTGAAATGCATTTCCCGCATAAATCGGCCGCACAAAAGTATCTTCAGAAATAATTTTGATGACATCTCCGACCATGGCAACATCTAAAAGTGCTGCCACACGTGGTAATAAATTTTTTCCGAATGTACTTGCCGTTGTGACGACATAATCATAATTTTTGGCGAGCTCCGCAATCAAAGCTGCGCTATTTTCTGCTAACTGATGTGCATACACTTCATGATCCGCGACGAAAAGATGTTCTACATCGGGTAAACACTCAGCCGTTTGAATGACTGCATCACATTGATATCCAAGGATTAACAAATCAACGGCCGTCCGAAGTTCAGTCACCGCAGATAATAAATGATAATTGGCTGATTTTAAGGTGTGATTATCATGTTCTAGAATCAATAATGTTTTCATTAAATCACCTGCGCTTCATTTTTTAATTTGGAAATCAATTCTTTGACACTATTTACTTTAATACCCGCATGTCTTTTTTGAACACCTGATACTTTTAATGTCTTTAATCGAGGTTCTGCATCTAAATTAAAATCTGATAATGGGATCGTTTGTATTGGCTTACGTTTAGCTTGCATAATATTAGGTAATGAAAGATATCGCGGTTCATTTAAACGTAAATCCGTTGTAATCACGGAAGGTAATTGCAAGCGTAATGTTTCTAAACCACCGTCAATTTCTCGCGTCACAAGACAGGTATCATTTTCTATTATGAGTTTTGATGCAAATGTCCCTTGCGACCATCCTAAAAAGCCTGCGAGCATTTGGCCCGTTTGATTATTATCGGTATCAATCGCTTGTTTTCCTAAAATAATGAGATTGACAGATTCTTTTAATGCAATCACTTTTAAAATTTTAGCCGCAGCCAGTGATTGAATGTCTTGATTCGTTTCAACGAGTATGGCCCGATCTGCTCCCATAGCAAGTGCGCCTCGTAATATTTCTTGAGAAGCGAGAAGCCCAATCGACACGGCGATGATTTCCGTCGCTATTTTTTTTTCTTTTAAACGAACCGCTTCTTCGACGGCAATTTCATCAAAAGGATTGATTGACATTTTGACATTTGCCATTTCAATACCACTTTCATCTGATTTCACTCGGATTTGTACGGTATAGTCAACAACTCTTTTTATTCCGACAAGGATTTTCATTTCAAATCACCTTCACTATAATTTTCCGCACCTATCATAAACGTTTTAAAAGGAAACTATCAATGATAATAAAAAATACGCCCGTTATTATCACGGGAGGCGCATCCGGGATGGGAGCCGCGACCGCGCACTTTCTAAGCCTTGCGGGTGCAAAAGTCGCTATTTTTGATAAAAACTTAACGCTTGCAACCAAAACCGCTGCAGAAATCCATGGATTAGCCGTTGAATGCGATGTGACAAATGAAGAAAGTGTCGTAGGGGCTGTCAAAAAAGCAGAAGCCTCACATGGACCTGCGCGAATTTGCGTGAATTGCGCCGGGATTATTCATAGCCGTCGAATGGTCAATCGGGAAGGCCCTATGCCACTCAATGATTTTCGACAAGTCATTGAGATCAATTTGATCGGTACCTTTAATGTCATGCGTATTGTCGCAGCGCACATGATTCCTTTAGAAGCCCTCGCAGAGGGAGAACGTGGCATCATCATAAATACGGCATCGGTTGCGGCTTTCGAAGGTCAAATTGGTCAAACTGCCTATAGTGCTTCTAAAGGTGGGATTGTAGGCCTTACATTACCTGCAGCGCGAGAACTTTCATCCTTTGGGATTCGTGTCATGGCCATCGCACCGGGCTTAGTGGATACACCCATGTTCGATAAATTAACACCTGAAGCAAGAGCTGCCTTAGTCAGTATGGTACCTTTCCCCAAACGACTTGCCTCCCCAAAAGAGTACGCCTCACTTGCAGCACATATCATTGAAAATGTCATGCTGAACGGTGAAGTCATACGATTGGATGGTGCTTTACGCATGGGGGCGAAATGAGTTAGTATAAAAAAAACCTGTCATGCCAGCATGCTTTTAGCTGGCATGACAGAATATTATGGATGAAACAAAAATAACCTATGTCTATTTTTACTAAGCTTCGCGATTTTTTTATTGGCGTTCCGCTTAATCCATTCAGTCCAAACATTACTCGTCATATTTCACTTGTTGCCCTTTTAGCGTGGGTCGGTTTAGGTGCGGATGGGCTTTCCTCATCCTGTTATGGTCCGGAAGAAGCTTTCATTGCGCTTGGAAGTCACACACATCTTGCTTTATATATTGCTGTTGCCATCGCTATTACCGTATTTATCATTTCTCTAGGATATAACCAAGTCATAGAACTTTTTCCCAGTGGTGGTGGTGGATATAAAGTCGCCACTCAACTATTGGGCCCGTATGTCGGCCTCGTGTCAGGGGCCGCACTCCTTATCGATTATGTTTTAACAATTGCGGTTTCAACCGCAAGCGGTATGGATGCGGTTTTTAGTTTTTTACCACAAAAATTTTTACCTTTTAAATTAATCACCGAATCCTTATTTTTAATATTTTTAATCGTATTGAATATGCGGGGCATGAAGGAATCGATTAAAGTACTTTTGCCTATTTTCCTCGGGTTTGTCATCTTACATTTTGGTTTAATCCTTTATGGTATTGCGGCACACAGCAAAGGATTAACCACCATCATCCCTGAAACCGTCATTGAAACACAAGGGTTAGCAACCGCGATTGGATTGCTTCCTTTATTGGGATTGATGTTACATGCCTATTCTTTGGGGGCAGGTACTTACACGGGTCTTGAAGGCGTTTCAAATAATGTCAATGTCTTAAGTGAGCCGCGTGTGAAAACAGGAAAGTTAACCATGCTTTATATGGCAATTTCCTTAAGTTTTACTGCCGGCGGATTCATCTTACTTTATTTACTCTGGAATGCTAAACCTTCAGAAGAAATGACATTAAATGCTGTTGTTTTTCATTCGATTCTCGGCGATTCGATGGCGGGTAAAATACTTTTATTGGTAACGCTTGCTTTTGAAGCAGGATTATTGTTTGTTGCAGCGAATTCTGGATTTCTTGCGGGTCCCCGGGTATTGGCAAACATGGCAATTGATAGCTGGGTTCCCAATCGTTTTCGTCATCTTTCCAGCCGTTTGGTGATCCAAAATGGGGTTATTTTATTTGGTATCACCGCATTAATCATTCTTGTTTGGAGTCAAGGCGAGGTTTCTTGGTTGGTTATTTTATACAGTATCAATGTATTCGTGACTTTTTCACTGTCCCTGTTAGGTCTTTCTGTTTATTGGGCAACACATCGAAAAAATGCATCAAAAAGATGGTACTGGCGTTTAGCTTTTTCTGCGTTTGCTTTTTTAATCACAAGTTCTATTTTATGCGTAACACTCACTTTAAAGTTTGAATCTGGCGGCTGGGTAACCGTATTAATTACGCTAACCGTCATTTGTATTTGTTTAATCATTAAGAGACATTATCAATCGTTCAGTCTAAAGACTAAAGCACTGGATGAACAATTAAAACAACCCATCGTCACAAAAAACCCGCATCCACCCGCACCGGATCACGGAGCACCCACAGCCGTCATTTTAGTGGGTAAAAGTATGGGGGTTAGTATGCATACCCTTCTTTCTGTTTTACGTATTTTCCCACGATATTTTAAAAATTTTATTTTCGTGAGTGTAGGCAGTGTGGACGTTGAAAGTTTTTCAGGACGCGAAACGCTCGAAGCGATGCGGGATGAAGTGACGGAAACATTACAATATTTTGTCGAATACTGCCAACAATATGACATGGCTGCAGATAGCTATGCTGCATTTGGCACAGATACCGTTTCTAAATTAACGGAACTGGCTGAAAAAGTCAGTGAGATCTATCCGCATTCTATTTTCTTCGCGAGTAAATTAATCTTTGAAAATGATAATTGGTTCACCCGTATCTTACATAATGAAACGCCGACTACTTTACAACGTTTTCTACATTTACAGGGTAAGGAATTAATGATTTTGCCAATGAAAATATAGGGTTCACATATTTTTTAAATTTATATTATAATTAGATAATAGATATAAAAAGTTATATACTAAGTGTTTGATTTTTTGTACAAATATTAATCATAATACTACTGAATGAGGATAGCCCTTGTGAAACCAGATACCGCCGCCAGAAAAGTCACCATTGAACAACATAAACGTTTCTCCCAGTCTGCCTTATGGCGCATGCAACGAGAATACTTCGATAAAGAAGGTATTAATGCATGGGTAAATCAAGTGCCATTTTATATTACCAGTAATCCTTTCATTGCAAACTGTTATGCACTGATCGTATTAGCCTTTATGAAGGATTGGACGAAAAAATATCCTGATTCAAAAAACCATACTTTTTATATTATGGAACTTGGAACAGGTTCTGGTCGTTTCAGTTACTACTTTGTTAAAACACTGGACGAAATGCTTAAAAAACTTGGAATTCATGATATTAAATTTTGCTACATCATGAGTGACTTTACCAAACATAATATTAAATATTGGGAAACGCATCCTACATTAAAACCCTTTCTTGACCGAGGCCTCATTGATTTTGCCTTATATGACATGGAAACCGAACGTCCTCTCACGCTCATTCGTCAAAATTTACGTTTATCACCTGACGTATTAGTGAATCCACTCGTTGCTTTTGCAAATTATATTTTCGATACTATTTCACATGATTCATTTACGGTGCACGAAGGGAAACTATACGAATTATTATTTTCACTCTCGACGGATGAAAGCAATATGGAAAATAATCGCCCTGTCGATATGGAAAAAATTAATGTGGATTATAATATTCATGAAATCAAGAATCCCTCCTACTATGGAGATCCTGCGCTTGATTCTATTCTTGAAGATTATAAACAAAAATTTACCTCTACTAGTTTCTTATTTCCCGTCGGTTCGTTCAATGCGATTAAATTATTACGAAAACTCTCGAATAATAAATTAATGATTATCTCTACCGATAAAGGCTACGGCACCATTCCGCACCTGGATAATTTAGGTCATCCTGCCATTTCATTCCACGGAAGCTTCTCCATGATGGTAAACTTTCATGCCATTGGAGAATATTTTAAAAATATTGGTGGCTATTCATTCTTACAAACCTCTCGACGAGGCATTCGTACATCTGTATTTGGTATCGGTCTCGATATGGACGATTTAATTGAAACGTCTTATGCCATTGAAAAACATGTAGAACAATTCAGTCCATCTGATTACTTTACCTTGCACAGCCGTATTCGTGACCATTATGAAGATTATGCATTGGACACCATTGCCGCACATATGGAATTTGCACTTTGGGATCCGCACATTTATTTAAAAATCAGCCCGCGGATTACCTCCCTTCTTTCTGAGGGCGACACTGAAACACTCGAATTTATGGCAAAAAATATGCCGAGATTGGCGGACAATTATTACTACATGCCAAAAACCGAATGTATCCTGTTTGAAATTGGCGTCTTTTTTCACGCGATTAAAGATTATAAAAATGCCCTCGAATATTATAAAAAAGCAAAAGAATATGTGGGTAATCAATTCGGCTTATTTTATAATATGGCGCTTTGCGAACATCATCTCAAAGATAATGCAGCGGCACTCGTGACATTTAAACATGCATTAGAACTCGATCCAGAATCGAAAGAAACGCAAGAATGGATCGAATTCATTGAAAAAGCACTCGCTGGGGGACCGGAGACGAAAGAATAAAATGGATCTGATGGAAACGGAATTTCTCATCGTTGGT
>Ga0207091_1036_pt1 | contig 31528 bp, 31 predicted proteins | sample Alteio_BWMinHeat_47_FD_153534 | JGI IMG/M metagenome (GOLD analysis project Ga0207091, IMG submission 153534) | Enriched cells from forest soil in Barre Woods Harvard Forest LTER site, Petersham, Massachusetts, United States -... | ecosystem: Environmental > Terrestrial > Soil > Temperate forest >... | reverse complement strand
CAAGCCAGTATTCAAGATAATGTGTCAGCAAAAAACATCGTTCAGGTGGCAGCAGGCAGCAAAGACCACACCACGCTTGTGACAGCTGTAAAAGCGGCAGATCTAGTAAACGCCTTGAGTACATCAGGTCCGTTTACCGTTTTTGCCCCGCTGAATGCTGCTTTTGATAAACTTCCTGCGGGAACAGTCGAGGGTCTGCTTAAACCTGAAAAAAAAGAGGCCCTGCAGGATCTTTTACAATACCACGTTTCAGTGGGAGTGTATCAGATAGATGCTTTTCAGGATGGACAAATTCTGGGGCAAGTGAATGGAGGCAATGTAAAAATAACAAAGGTGAACGGGAAAGTGATGGTGAATGGAACAGCAACAATTATCGCTTCCATTCAGGCGAGCAATGGTGTCATCCATGTGATTGATGCTGTCCTTACCCAGCCCAAATAAATCAACAGCAGCGGCACTCAATTCATGAATCAATCGACTACCGATGCTGCAATGTACGTGCCCTAATAAGAGGCCTTTGTTTTACATTTTTCAGATCAGCTTTTTTTGGTTAATTGCTGATTCGAATAAATAAAACTAGGCCTTTTTGCATGAGAGATTCGGTCCTTCATGGTCGTTGCAGCTGAATTTCCATAACCAATTGTGAGAAAGCAACTGGTCGGAGTTTTGTTTCATTATCTGTGTCCTTTGTAATCCAAATTATCCAGACCAATCTATCGACTGATGAAGATCAGGCATTAAAAGACCTTTTTGTCATTCTATCATGACTACAGTCATGTTTTTCTTCCCAACCCTGCCCCACCTTTGGCATCGGAATCAGAAATATATAATCCACAGAAAAAAACCCACCGCTATGAATAAAAATCACCTGATACTATGTGCACTATTTTTTAGCCTCCTTGCAATGAGTTGCAGTTCAGATACCAAGAAAGAGTCGGCTGCCGACACGAAGACTCCCACAGTCTCCGCAGTTGCAACTCCGGCATCGACTGCAGATCTCACAAAAGGAGTTGGAAGATTCACGAACGTAGCGCTGACAAGCCCGCTTGATCAGAAAATGATTGCCAAAGGGAGTGACATTTTTGATATCAAATGTGGCTCTTGTCATAAATTAACCGACGAGAAGCTCGTAGGACCAGGCTGGAAAGGTGTTACGGACAGACACAAGCCGGAATGGATCATGAATTTCGTGACAAATACAGAAGAAATGTTGAATAAGGATCCAAACGCACAGGCACTACTCGAAAAGTGCATGGTGCGGATGCCGAATCAAAACCTGAAGGATGACGAAGCCCGACAGATTTTGGAGTTTATGCGTAAAAATGATGGTAAAAATTAACGGTTCAAAACAAAAGTTTATGAAAAAGATTCCTTTAATACTATGCAGTATTTCCCTATCCATGCTGTTTCAGAATTGCAAAATGAAAAACACAGAAGCGGTAGTGGAAGGTGACGCAGCGTCAAAAGTATATGTTGCTCCCGGAAAATATGATGAATTTTACAATTTTGTTTCAGGCGGATTCAGTGGACAGGTATCAGTCTATGGAATCCCTTCCTGCCGGTTGATTAAAGTCATTCCGGTTTTTTCCGCCTTTCCTGAAAATGGATATGGTTTCAGCGAAGAAACCAAACCCATGCTAAATACCACTGTGGGTTACGTGCCTTGGGATGATCAGCATCACCTGGAACTTTCTCAAACGAATGGGGAGCAGGACGGGAGATGGCTTTTTGCCAATGCAAATAACACCCCGCGAATTGCACGGATTGATTTGACAACATTTAAAACTGTTGAAATCCTGCAGATTCCGAACAGTGCCGGTAATCACTCATCTCCCTTTATCACAGAGAATACCGAATACGTAATTGCAGGCACTCGTTTCTCGGTTCCGCTTGGCGATCAGGATGTGCCAATCAGTTCCTTTAAGAAAAATTTCAAAAGCACGGCTTCCTTTATCAAAATCGATAAAGACAATGGCCATATGAAATTGGCATTTCAGATTATATTGCCAGGGATGAATCTAGACCTCAGCCATTGTGGAAAGGGTCCATCACATGATTGGTTTTTCTTCTCGACCTACAACACTGAACAGGCTTATACTTTGCTCGAAGTTAATGCATCCCAAAAAGACAAAGATTTCGTTGTTGCGGTGAACTGGAAAAAGGCAGAACAGTATGCAAAAGCAGGAAAAGGAAAAATGACTTCAGTTCCACACGCACACAATTTGTACGATGAGGATAAACAGAAATCCACGTCAGAAATTGAAACCGAAGTACTCACATTGGATCCAAAAGACTGTCCTGACATGGTTTACATGATCCCCTGCCCTAAATCACCGCACGGTTGTGATGTAGATCCTACCGGCGAATATATAGTTGGCAGCGGAAAACTGGCTGCACTCATTCCAGTATTCTCTTTCACAAAGACAATGGCCGCCATTCAGCAAAAGCAATTCGAAGGTGATTTCTACGGCATTCCGGTAATCAAATATGAAGCTGCCTTATACGGTGAAGTCAAAAAACCAGGACTCGGTCCGCTGCACACAGAGTTTGACGGCAAAGGAAATGCTTATACTTCATTCTTCATTTCCTCGGAAGTCGTTAAATGGGACATCAAAACCCTTACAGTCTTGGACCGGCAACCCACTTTCTATTCCGTTGGGCATTTGTCTATTCCTGGAGGAGATACAAAAAAACCGTGGGGGAAATACCTGATTGCTTACGATAAAATCACCAAGGATCGCTATTTACCTACAGGACCGGAACTCTTTCAATCTGCCCAATTGTATGACATTTCAGGCGATAAGATGCAATTGCTCATGGATTTCCCAACCATTGGGGAACCGCATTATGCTCAGGCGATACCTGCCAGTATGATTAAGGACAAGAGTGTCAAATTCTACGACATAATGAAAAACCACAATGAGTTCGTAGCCCTCGGCGAGAAGAAAACCAAAGTAGTGAGAACAGGAAACCGGGTAGATGTCTATATGACAGCCATCCGCTCGCATTTAACACCGGACAATATCGAAGGCGTATTTGTTGGGGATGAGATTTATTTCCACGTTACAAACTTGGAGCAGGATTGGGACATCCCCCACGGTTTCGCAATAAAAAACAATCCGAATGCTGAACTGCTCATCATGCCAGGAGAGACCTGCACGTTGAAATTCGTTCCTGAGAAACAGGGTATTTACCCCTTTTATTGCACAGACTTTTGTTCTGCCCTACACCAGGAAATGCAGGGCTATTTACGCGTGTCTGCAAAGGGCGCCAACACTCCACTTAAATTCAGCACCGGGGTTATTGCAAGCGCAGAAGCAACGAAATAATCACTTTGGGAAACCACGCAATATTCTGCTGCCGGGTGCTGAATGCTATAATTGAATAAATGGCAGTGCATCAAACACTATGCACTGCCATTTTAATATACAGGTGATGAAGAAGTTGACTGCTCCAGGGAAGATTTCCATTGTTCTGATCATGGCATGTATTGCAATGCTTTGGTTTAAGCCTATGTGGCGGATCGATTTGAGGGCCCCACAGTACCCGGAAGGGATTTCCATGCAAATCTGGATTGATGATGTGAAAGGCGATGTTGCAATTATCAATGGATTAAACCATTACATCGGGATGAAAACTATCCATAAAAAGGATTTCGTGGAATTCCTCATTTTGCCAAAAGCATTTTTGATTTTTATTTCATTGGGAGTGGTAGTGTTATTTTGCAACAGGAAATTGATCTTTTATCTCTGGAGCGGCCTCTTTCTGCTCATCAGCCTTTTTGCATTTTCTGATTTTTACATGTGGGAATACAATTACGGACACAATCTGGATCCACATGCACCTATTCAGGTCCCGGGAATGGTCTATCAGCCGCCTTTACTGGGCTATAAGAAAATGTTGAATTTCGAAGCCCTTTCCCAACCGGATGTCGGAGGTTGGTTTTTTATTGGCGCAGGTGTTCTTTTACTAACAGCTTCAGTTTATGAATGGAAGAAAAATAAAAATGACATCCGCTTGCACGCTTCTGCTACTGCTTCTGTTGGAGTCCTGCACGAGAGTGTCTGAGCCCATTGATTATGGCAAGGATTCGTGTGAGTACTGCAAGATGAGCATCGTAGACAACCGATTTGCTTCCGAACTTGTTTCGGATAAAGGTAAGGTCTATAAGTTTGACGACATTGGCTGCATGCTGAATTTCATGAAAGAAAGCGCCGTGTATCCGAAAACGTGTTTATTTTTTGTTTCTGATTTTGCAGCCGGTAAAACTACTTTCATCGATGGAAAAAAAGCGGTATTCCTGCATCATGTTTTTTTTAAGAGTCCTATGAACGGCGACTATGCTGCATTTTCCTCTATCAAAACAACCCGGCCATATATGGACAGCCTGCATATCAGCTCAAAGACATTGTCACAACTGGAAGAAAATGCGCAAAAGTAGAATTAGCAAAATAATTGTTGCCGGATTTTTTTGCTTATATGGCATTGGAATTTCATCGGCCTCCTGCCTGACAGTGAGGCCGGGTATGTCAATTGCTAAGGCACTTACTCGGATAGCGGAAGGCGATACCTTACTTTTAGAAAGAGGCATCTATAAAGAACACGATATTGTCATAACCAAGCGTATAGTGATTATGGGCAAGGATTTCCCGGTAATCGACGGCGAATTCAAATACCAGCTCCTGATTGTACATGCAAGCGGGGTATGTGTTCAGGGTTTGCAGATACAGAACAGCGGAAAATCAAGCATGAATGATATTGCCGCCATACGGGTTGAAAATGTGGCCAACGTGACACTGTGGAACAACAAACTTTTCAACAATACGTATGGAGTTATGCTGCAAAATGTACAGGGCTGCTTTGTACTTGGGAATGTCATTCGTTCGAATTCTCCTGATGAATTGAATGGGGGAAATGGAATTCACGCCTGGAAATGTGAACATCTGGTCATTACGGGAAATACAATAAGCGGCCACAGGGACGGAATTTACTTTGAATTCGTCACCGAATCTGTGATTTCGAGCAATCTGTCTACAAATAATCTCCGGTATGGTCTTCATTTTATGTTTTCGCACAATGATACCTATACTCAAAATACGTTTAGGGCAAATGGATCAGGTGTCGCGGTCATGTATTCGAAAGGCGTAGTCATGTGCAACAACCAGTTCGATCACAATTGGGGTGATGCCTCATATGGCTTGCTTTTAAAGGAAATATCCGACAGCAAAATTGAACACAATCAATTTACAAAAAACACGGTCGGAATCCATCTGGAAGGCACCAACCGGATTAGTGTTAAGCATTGCTTGTTCCAGGACAACGGATGCGCACTCCACGTACAGGCAAGTTGCAGTGGCAATGTTTTTGAGGAAAATAATTTTCTAAGCAATTCTTTCGATGTAGCTACCAATGGCACTATAGCGCTGAGCACCTTCAAGCTGAATTATTGGGATAAGTATGACGGCTATGACCTGAACAAAGATCATATCGGAGATGTGCCTTACTATCCCGTCAGTGTATATTCGGTGATTACACAGAAGATTCCGGTTTCAATGATTCTTTACAGAAGCTTTTTGACAGAAATAATGGATCAGGTGGAAAGAATTGTACCCACAATAATACCTGATCAATGGAAGGACAGTTCACCTTCCATGAAAATACTCAAGCTATGATTCAGGTAGAACATCTTTACAAAACGTATGGTAAATCAAAAGCCTTAACGGACATCAACCTGCATTTCAAATCCGGCCAGGCTGTATCCTTGCTGGGGCCGAATGGCTCAGGAAAAACGACCTTGATCAAATCTATTTTAGGCCTTGTGCTCCCGGAAAAAGGCATGATCAGGATCAACGGAGAAATTATAAGCAACACCTGTACGTATAGAAGTCAAATCGGATATATGCCTCAGATCGGTCGTTACCCGGAAAACATGACGATCAATCAGGTCATTCAGATGATTAAGGAAATTCGAACAGATAGCAGCCATTATGATGATGAGCTGATTCAGGAATTTGGCATTTCGAACATCGGGAATAAAAGCATGCGATCCTTATCTGGCGGCACCAGACAGAAGATCAGTGCCTGTCTGGCTTTTTTATTTTCGCCGGAGATACTCATTCTGGATGAACCGACAAGCGGACTTGATCCGGTGAGCAGTGAACTTTTAAAAGAGAAGGTGTTGCGGGAACGGAATAAAGGGAAACTCATACTCATCACCTCGCATGTACTGAGCGACCTTGAAGGCATCGTCAGCGACGTGGTATACCTCCAGGATGGTAACGTGATGTTCAACAAAACTGTCCGTGAGCTCGAATTGTTAACCGGGCAAAAGAAGCTAAATAAAGTGATCGCTACCATGATGACAAGTGAATTGCCACAAATGCAGGAACTATAATGAAAGGAATATTCAAATATGTATTAATGGACCTTGTCAGAAGCAGAGTGATGTTTGTATACACATTGCTGTTGGCGGTCTTATCCGTGAGCTTGCTGTCCTTGGACAACAATCAATCCAAAGGTATTCTGGGACTGCTGAACGTGAGCTTGCTATTTGTTCCGCTGGTAAGCATTCTGTTTTCTACTATCTATTTTTTCAACTCAATCGAGTTTACCGAACTTTTGCTGGCTCATCCAATCAAAAGGAAGACTCTGCTTCTGGCTGAATATTCTGGCGTTTCTTTTGCACTGGGAATGGCGTTCACTCTAGGTGTAGGAATTCCGCTTTTTATCTTTTCACCAACCCTGTCTGCCTTTATTTTGTGGCTAAGCGGACTTTTATTGACCCTCGTGTTTTCCTCATTCGCACTGTTCATTTTTGTATTTTTTAAGGACAAAACAAAGGGTATTGGCGCCGCACTGATCCTGGCCCTGTTCTTTACTTTACTATTCGATGGGCTACTGCTGGGGCTCATCTACTCATTCAGCGATTACCCGATTGACAAACCTGTACTGGCCTTCATCTCGTTCAATCCGGTCGATTTGGCAAGAATTCTCGTCTTGCTGAAGCTTGATGTTGCAGTCATGATGGGATATTCGGGTGCCCTCTTTAAGAAATTTCTGGGTTCCGACACCGGCACTATCTATTCAATTATCTGCATGGTCTTTTGGATTGTCGGGCCTCTCCTCTTGGCAGTCAAAGGATTTAAAAGAAAAGATTTGTGAAAATAAACTCAAGGCAATAAAAGTCAGACATTAAACTATGTTTTCCAAAACCTGCGAATACGCCATAAGAGCTGTTATATATATAGCTGCCGAGAGCAGCCAGGGAAGAATTACAGGCAAAACGGAAATCTGCATGGCCGTTGATGTACCCATCGACTATACGGCAAAAATTTTGCAAACGCTTACCCGCAACAAAATAGTGAGCTCAAAAAAAGGATTGAACGGTGGCTTCTATTTAGATGAAGTCCAGTGGAACAAAAAGCTTCTGGATATTGTCATTGCTATCGACGGAGATTCTTTGTTTGAAGCTTGCGGATTAGGCCTGCAACGATGCTCGGAAGAACAACCCTGTCCCCTTCATTTCAAATTTAAAAGCATACGCGCCAATTTGAAGAAAGTGATGGAAGGTACCACAATAATCGCTATGGCCAAAGAACTTAAAAAAGATGCTGTTTTTCTAAGGTTGGGTTTGGATAAACTTTAAATTGAGACGCACGAAACTATAGAGCCCTTTCAAATGAGAATTGAAAAACTGTTGCCAAAAGCAGGTTTGTGGATAACAATCGTTCTTTTCAATCTTTTTGTCGTTGCATTGCTCGGTGTCCTTCTTCGAAGTAAAATTTTATTTCCAATGGAAGCCCTTAATTTTAAGAATCTTCTGAATGCCCATTCACATTTTGCTTTTGGAGGATGGATATCCCTAACCCTCGCTGTCCTGCTCACACACGAGATTCTACCGGCCGCAACGTCTGAGCGGCCCGTTTACCAATGGCTCTTTGGAACATTTTTATTCACAGCATCTGGCATGTTGTTCAGTTTTCCGTTCCTAGGATATACGTTTTTGCCGATTCTGTTCTCTACATTATTTATTGTCTGTACCTATCTCTTTACATGGGTATTCATAAAGGACCTTATTCAAGCAAAGGCGACGAAAGCTGTTGCCATTCTGAGCGTATCAGCATTGCTATGCCTGGTACTTTCATCTGCCGGGCCATTCGCTTTGGCCTATGTTCTCGCATCACATTCAGCAAATGCACTTTTTTATAAGGACTCCATTTATACTTATCTTCATTTCCAATACAATGGCTTTTTCAGTCTGGCGGTTTTTGCTCTATTTATTCAACGTTTTGGTGACAATGCAAACCAAAGCATTAAACGAAATTCCGAACGCTTCGCAGGAATCCTCGCGTTGTCGGTCCTCCCGACTCTGTTTCTTTCCTATCTCTGGCACTATCCGAATTTCGTGATCCGTATTCTGGCCATTGTGGGGTGCGCATTCATCGTGTTTTGTGTAGTTCGCTTCTGTGTTTTACTCAGGAGCCTCCAAAAGAATCTCAACACTTTGCCTTTTCCGGTGAAATTGATTGGCTTCCTATCGTTTCTGGCATTCATTCTTAAATCAATTCTCCAATGCGGGGTTGCTGTGCCTTCCATCGGCGAAATCGTTTTTGCAAACAGGCCAATTATTATCGGCTATCTTCATCTTGTCCTTCTTGGATTTATTTCATTGTATCTTCTGGCCCACCTCAGTTCAAGAGAATTTCTCGACGTAAAATCAAGACTGACCCGAATATCCCTGTATTTGTTTCTTAGTGCTGTGATTGGGAATGAACTCGTTCTCATGACTCAGGGAATATGTGCCATGCTACTGGTAGGAAGCTCAAAATTTCAGTGGATGTTATGGTACGCGGCGATCTGTTTGCTCATAGCCTCCGGCATGATCTTCGTTTCAAGGATAAAACTGCTCCGTGTTCCAAGTAAGAAGCAAAGGATGCTTCCTAGCGAACAGCCGGTTCATGGGCTGGCTATTCCTGTTCACTTGCAATAATATTTACGTAGGAATAAAGGAAGATACATCCTCAATTTGAAGACTGAAACACTAGAAAAAAAACAAAAAAACAACTAAAATGGAAACACTGGACGTTACTAGGATTGAGCCGAGGCTCAAACATCCCACAATATTTCAAAAATTTGATGCTCTTGCGGAGGGACAGGAATTTGTTATCCATAACGATCATGACCCAATTCCCCTGTATTATCAGATGTTAGCCGAAAAAGGTAAAATATTTGAATGGGAATACCTCTGCAAAGGACCGGAAATATTTGAAGTTAAAATAACAAAGTTGCACCTGGGACAAAAGTCAATGACCATCGGAGAGCTTGTTGCCGGTGATTATAGGAAGGCAGAAGTATTTCAAAAATTCGGTCTCGACTTTTGCTGTGGAGGGCAAAAAACAGTGAAGGAGGCTTGCGACAAGAAAGGTATCAGTGCGCTGGAAGTTGAATCTGCTATTGCTCTCGTCGACAATACCCAAAAAAACAAAAAACAAGATTTCAACAGTTGGGATCTCGATTTTTTGGCTGACTATATCGTGAATACACATCACAAATATGTCAGCGAAGCTATCCCGATGCTCAATATACTGAGTTCAAAGGTAGCCAAGGTGCATGGCAAAAATCATCCGGAAGTGATTGCTCTTGCCAAATTCTACAACGCAGTTGCTGATGAACTTCTTCAACACATGCCAAAAGAGGAAGGTGTTCTTTTTCCTTACATAAAAAAGATAGCGCAAGCAAAACGCGAAGGAACTCAGCTCGCCAGGCCTGCATTTGGAAGCATCGAAAATCCCATCCGCATGATGGAATCAGAGCACATTTCGGCAGGAGAAAACATGCAAAAGGTAAATAATTTAAGTAATGCTTACACCCCGCCAGAGGATGGCTGTTCCTCTTACAGGGTATTGTTTGCCAAACTGGCAGAATTCGAACAAGATCTGCACGAGCATATTCATCTTGAAAACAACATTCTATTTCCAAAAGCACTGGAACTGGAAAGAGAGTTGTTGGATACAAAATAAAAATTCAGAATCAACCTGAGGGAGGGATGACTGATACAAGAAAACTCGGAGAGGTGGTCTGGATGTCTTTTCCGTCTTATCGAAAGAATTAAAACAACTCCATTTGTTTGACGTCCTGTTCTGTATTCAGCAGATCCAAACGCAGTGCTGATTGGTTCTTGGTGATTTGATAGACTGCTGTCTCCATATGGCGAGAAGCAATCTCCACAGTGGTTGAGCCTGCATGTTGTTGAAACAAGGCAAGGGCAAGTTCGGCAGAGTTATTGTCTTTAGATAAATGAGACAAAAACAAGTGGCTGAGTGCGGCCTGTTTGTGTGACAAGAGGAGCTCCAGCGCCTGAATGTTGGACAGGTGTCCTTTTTCACTACGTATTCTGTTTTTCAAAAATACCGGGTATCGTCCATTTTCCAGCATCTGTTCATCATAATTCGTTTCCAGAAAGGCTGCATCACATTGGCTGAAATTGCGGATGACGTGATCACAGACTATTCCGATATCGGTCAGTACGCCGATTGTAATGCCATTCCCCTCCACCAGAAAACTGTGCGGATCAATCGCGTCGTGCTGTTTCGGAAAAGCAAGCACAGAAAGGCCTCCGATAGAAATTGCTTCATAGGGATTAAAAACCCGGACAAGCGTTTTATTGAGACCGAGCCGGCTTTGTTTGAGCGTAGCCTCTGTGATAAAAACCGGCAAATTGAATTTTTTAGAAAGACCTTCGACACCCCGAATGTGATCAGAGTGTTCATGCGTTATAAAAATCGCTTTCACATTCCCGATCAGCAAACCCAAACGACTCATTCTTTTCTCCGTCTCCCGACAGGAGAGGCCGGCATCAATCAGTACGGCATCATGGCCACTTTCTATGAAGTAGCAATTGCCATTGCTTCCTGAATTTAAAGATGCAATCCGGAGTGACATATTTCCAAGTCATGTTTGCGTTTTGTAAAGATAAGTATTATTAAAAAAGCAAATGCAGGCAATGTGTCCTTGAGGCATGACCCTTTCCTGGCGACCAGGAAGAACTTGCCCATCGGAAAACAATGCAAACAGAAAGAGCCTGCCAACAACTGGCAGGCTCACTCGTCATACATTTGCAAAACGTGTTTACTTCTTCTTCGGAACCTGTTTATCCAGGAATCGAGCGACCGTCTCATTCCATTTGTTGAGAAGATCGTTGCGTTTGTTGTTCAGGTCCTGATTCACCTTCTGGTAATCTGTGTTGGCTTTATTCAGCTCAGCAACACTTTTGTTGAACTCGTTCGCTTCGGCCTGGCTGTGGTTGCTTTTTGCATCAAAAGATTTTTTCATCTTGTCGAAATTTTCTTTCTTAACAGAATAAGCTATCATAACCGGACAATCTTTCGTGGCTTCTGACTTGTAAAACTTCATCATTTCAATACCTTCTGTTTTTAACGAGCCATCTCCGTTGAATGGTTGCAGGGAATCAAATTTCTTGATTCCTTCGGCTGAATTCTTGGCAAGTGCATCTGCGTTTTGCTTCAATGCATTTAAGTCATTTTTGTTCATCGCGTCAATCATGTACGCTTCCTGCTTGTACGACTTGAAAAATATCAGGTAAGCCTTGTTGTAATATTTGAAAACCAAACCGGCAGCTTCAAGCTTTTGTGAAGTCTTGTCTTTGCTCTCGGTGATGGTGATTCCGTGAGCACCTGCAAAAGAACTTTGTTTTGCATTCAGCTCGTCATTGGCAGCATGCAATTTCTGAGTAGCCATTTCCTGTGCCAGCAGATATGCTTCCATGGCATCATACGATTGCTCAGCCACTTCCTCCATATCTACGATCTTGGCGTAGTCGTTGTTCATGACATTGTAATCCAGTTTCAGATAGGCGATGACAGCATCCCGAAAGGTCTTGTCTCCTTCAAATCCGGACATGCTTTCTACTTTCTTTTTGGCTTCCGAAATAGAAGTCAATACTTCTTTTCTTCGCTTTTCAACTTTTCGTGCGGATTTACCATGGGCAACTGCTGCAGAGTAATCCCACATATCCGCAGTAATGTTTTCAAACTGGCTTCCGATGTCATCCAGATACTTTGAAGCAGATGTTTGCCCCGAACTGTACTTGGCAAAACAGAGCATGCAGACGAGCAAAAAAGGAACGAGGGTTGATTTCAGGATTTTCATAAAAATGATTGAAGATGATTATATTTTGCAAGATACAACTATATTATTCTTTACTAGCTTTTATTAAGTCAATCAGAATGTGGCCGGTTTCCTCAATGAACATATCTTCGCGCAGGGTTTTCAGAAGCGCATCGTTAATTTCACGGCTTTGCGCATCCATTTTCAAGAGACCTTCCTCATAGTGATTGTTCCTGACCTCGAACCTGCCGGTTGAATCGGCAACAAGTGCATACATACTGCTGAGCAGTTGTGCCGATTTTTTTTCTGATTTCCTGAATATATCCGGTTGCAAAATGATACTTTGTTCGCTTTTTAGCAGGAGCCGGAGGGAATCATTCAGCAGATTCAGGCGAATAAACACTTTATTTGTTTGAATCCGGTTCTTGCTCAGTGCCTCCAGTTCAGCTACCGGAAACAAAGGAAGGGGATGAAAAACCACCTTCTTGATCACACTATCCTGCGACAAAGCATAGGAGAGTGAGGCCTCCTTATAAGCACTCAGATTCAGGAATTCGGGAAGCTTTATATGGGGCTGAATACCTCTGATTTGATGTGTGCCGTTTTGAAGATTGTAAAATTTCTCAACCGTTACCTTCACATATCCGAATTGTTCACGTTCCGCTTTGACAGCCCGTGATTTCATTGAAAACAACTCTTCATATTTACAAATCGAATCCATAGGCAGCACGGTCTGACCCGTGGCTTTTCCAAATGTCGAACTGCCGACGATTATGGCCCGGTTATAATCCTTCATGATGCCTGCAAACAATTCGGAAGCCGATGCACTTTCGCCGTTTACCATCACGACCAGCGGACCGCTGTAAGCGGTACCTCTGTTCATATCCTTAATCAGGAGCGGTTTCCCATTGCGCGTTTTATAAATGCACAATGGACCTTCGTCGATAAAAAGTCCGGCCAGTGCAATGGCTTCGTATACAGAACCGCCGCCATTCGACCTCAAATCCAAAATGAGTCCCTGAATATGTTCTTCCTGTAATTTAAATATTTCTTTCGCCACATCATTGGCACATCCCAGGGGATTGAGAGAACCGGTTTCTGTGTAATAGCTGGGCAGAGAAATATATCCAAATGGCTTCTCCCCCTTCAGAATAAACCCCTTAACGGCATTCTCATCCGAACGCATTTTTGTTTTTACAAGCTTTACCGACTTTATTTGTCCGTTTTCAGAACGCAAAACAAATTCAGTTTCTTCTGTGGTGATCGACTGGAAGAGATCATCCATTGCACCGCTGCTGACACCCGACAGTTCCACAACAGGCTTGCCTTCCACTTTCACTTTCACAATAATGTCACCGCTATGTATCTGGTTGGATTTCCAGGCGGATCCTCCCGGTTCAAGCTGTTCGATGGCATATTCACCATTGGTATTTTGTTTCAACCGGAGACCGAATGAATTGACCTGAGTCGAAATCAGAGATTCGAAATTTGCCTGACCTGCAGGGGAAAAGAATTGGGAATGCGGATCATAGGCCGTCGCAATTGAGTTCAGAAAACAACTGCCTACCAGGTTTTCGAATCCTTCCGGGCTTTCCAGAATTCGATTCACCCGTTCGTGAATTCGCTTCTGTACTTTAGCTCTCACAGCAGGCTCTTGTTCGGTAAGCGTTTTTTTGTCTTTCAAATACGGGTCTTCCTTCTCATCAGCAGCGGTGAACAGACCGCTCAGCACACTATACTTCAGATATTTAGTCCATCTTTTTTCAAGGTCAGCAGTGTTTTTCGAATAAACCGCACTGTCGATTTGCCGATAGAACAGGGTATCCTTCTTGCTGAAATCCATCGGGCGACCAAGTATCAGGCTTGCCATGGAATCGGTACGGTACAAACTTTTGCGATACAAGGCTGTGGCCATTTCAATGAAACTCACAGAGCAGTTGCTTATTTCATCATTCAGTTTTCCATGCCAGAGAAACAATTCATTCAATTCGGTGTTCGTAAAATACAGCGCCTCCGGATCCAGTTCCCGCAGGAACAACTTGTAAATTCTGTCAGACATCATTTCATCCACAGGCAATGGGTGATAGTGATATGTCTCCATCAATTTAAGCACCGCATATTCTTCTTTTCCATAATTAATTTTCTTTCCGGTCTGAGCATGGAAACGAACTGGCATCAGACAAAAAATCAGAAGAAAACAATTCCGGCAGCTGTAAAGAGCGGTTAAAAAGTGGTGAATCCTGGAACCAGTAATCATAGGTTGTGTATGGAGTTAAGCGTATATACCTTCCTGGCATCCGGCATCCCAGGCATGAAGAAGCATCCACCGACCTGCTCCAGTGGTAATACACAAAATAAAAAGCAGCGGAAGAAGCAGCGCGGAGATGATTTCAATAGTCGGATTAATTTGTGCCTGCAATCGGCACGATCTGATTTGCACTTAAAGATATGCTAAAATTCAATAAAGTAAAGCATCCGAAGCTTTTCCATGCTGTTTATAATGCACGAGAATTTTTTCCCGAATATCCGTTGTTCGGATGCCCGGGCGGTAAACTGGACATTCCGCAAATCCATTGGCTATTTTTTCTGTTTCGATTGAACTGCCGGTTTCTTCGTTTTCTTCAGCTGTGCATAATAGGCACAGGAAGCCTTGACGGGGCAAATATCGTGGTTCGGATTTGTAGGCCGGCAAATCTCTCTTCCTAAAAAGGAGATGGCCATACCCGCTTCCGCCCATAATCCGGGTGGAATTTCCTTCATGATTTCCTTTTCAATGATTTTAGGGTCATCACTTTTTGCGATTCCAAGTCTTGGCGCCACACGCAGAACATGAAGGTCAACAATTACGCCTTCGGCTTTTTTTCCTGATTCACGCAGGATGACATTGGCCGATTTCCTTCCGATGCCGGGCAAGGCCGTGAGGCCCTTCATGTCTAAGGGGATTTGTTCATTCGTACGCAGTTCCTGTGCAATTTTCAGAAGCCATATGGCTTTTTTACGGAAACCACTCACCTTGCTTATGTATCTGTGGAGATCTTCGGCTGTGGTCTTGCAAAGGGCTTCCATGGATGGAAATGCGCTAAAAAGCTCAGGAGCAATGGCATTGATGAGCTTATCACTGCTTTGCGCAGAAAGCAATACCATCACCAGCAACTGATACGTGTTCTGATAATCCAGCGGATGTTTTCTTCCCTTGTATTTCCTGATCAGAGGATCGAGAGCCTGCGTCCAGTTTGTTTTCATTGCGATGTTTTTGAATTGGTCAAGATAAGGCAGTCCATTGAATCCATCAAGCGCAAGCCCCCTCCTGTATCACATTTATATTTATACCGCATGATGGAACCGGTTCACCGAATAATCAGTTTACTTTCTTTTTCAGCGCCTACCTTTATTCAGAAACCATTCTGAAACGAGATGTCAAACGGAACAGCACTGATAACAGGGAGCACAAGCGGCATTGGACTGGTCATTGCAAACAAGCTGGCCGCCGAGGGATACAATATCCTGTTTAATGGATTGGAAAAAGAGGGTCCTGCCCTTGCTGAGCAAGCGGCTCGTGAATACCATGTCAAAACCTTTTATTCTCCTGCAAATATGCTGAGACCAGATGAGCTTATAGAGATGATTGCCCTGGGAGAAAAACAATGCGGGCCTGTTGACATTTTGATCAACAACGCCGGCATTCAATATGTGGCCCCGCTGGAAGAATTTCCGGCTGAAAAATGGGATGCGATCATCGGCATCAATTTGAGCGCGTCGTTTCATACATGTAAAGCGGTTTGGCCAGGCATGAAAAACAGAAAAAAAGGCCGCATTGTCAATATTGCTTCCGCTCATGGATTGGTGGCTTCTGAATTCAAAAGTGCGTATGTGGCAGCCAAGCACGGGCTGATTGGATTAACCAAAGTACTGGCACTGGAAGGTGCAGGGTATGGAATAACGGTCAATGCCATATGTCCGGGTTACGTCAAGACTGCCTTGGTTGAAAAACAAATCGTCGATCAGGCTAAGGCACACGGAATCTCGAAAAGCGAAGTCGTCGAAAAAGTTATACTTGCCGAACAGGCCATCAAAGAATTTATTCCGATAGAAGCCATCGCCGATCTGGCATTTTACCTCTGTGGTGAACAAAGCCGGTGCATTACCGGAGCCTCCCTTTCCATTGATGGAGGCTGGACCGCACATTAACTGAACTCCTTATATGAAAAAGAAAAAGATCGCAATTGCCTTGCAGGGCGGTGGAGCACACGGAGCATTCACCTGGGGAGTGATGGAAAAATTACTGGAAAAAGACCTGCTCGATATTCGCGGATTCAGCGGAACAAGCGTAGGTGCTGTTACCTCAGCTCTGATCGTGCATGGTTTGCAGAAAAACGGAAAACAGGGTGCCATTGACTTGCTCGAACTCTTCTGGAAAGAAATTTCAATAAGCTCCAGATTCAGTATTCCTCCTTCCACCTGGTTTGAAAATATATTTTTTAACGGCAATCTGGACATCACACCCTGGTACCAAATTTTCAACAACTTCATCAATCATTTTTCCCCTTACCAGTTCAATCCATTAAATATAAATCCCCTGAGGGATATTCTGGACAGGCTGATTGATTTTGATCAGCTTAAACGGAGTCCTATCAAACTCTTTGTTGCGGCCACAAAAGTGAAAGATGGATCCATGAAGATTTTCTGTCTGCCGGAAATAAGTTCAGACTCACTGCTTGCGTCAACCTGCCTGCCTTATCTCTACCAATCGGCAGATGTGAATGGAGACTATTACTGGGATGGGGGGTATACCGGAAATCCCCCGATTTATCCATTAATTTACGGCACCGACTCCAGCGATATTCTGCTCATTCAGCTGAACCCGATTATCCGGAACCAGTTACCCGAAAGTGTAACGGAGATACAAAACCGGATCAATGAAATCAGTTTCAATGTTTCACTCGAATCTGAAATGAGAATGCTCGTTCGGGGGTATGATCTGGCAGGCAAGGTGAAAGACACTTTTTTTCATCTGCTTGCAGTCGATCGCCTGTTCAAAGACCTGAATTTCTCCAGTAAACTGAACACATCCTGGGAGTTTCTGAACCGGTTAAGAGAGGAAGGGCACAAGGCCGCCGAGATATGGCTTCGCGATGATTTGCCACGGGTAGGACAGGCCAGTTCCCCGCTGACAAAAAAAATGTTTGGTTCTGCTGAAGAAAGCTGGCTCGAGGAGATGATTCATAAACCTGCCAGACATCTGAAGGACCAAAAAAACAGTTCCGTTCTCCAGAATCGGACTAGCTGAGAATCACAAAACCTGTTTCACAACGCACAATCGGCACCTCCGAATTTCACCACGTTGAACCGCTGCTGCTGAAAACCGATTTAGTTCGTTTTGGGATAAACAAAACCGGTACTTGATTCCTTCATTTTTATTGGCCTCACTTCTATGCTCGCCGTCGATCCATATTCAAATTCAGGGTTTTCCTTGGCAATAGCAATGGCTTCGTTCAAATCTTCGGCCAAAATGTGGTAATAGCCAACCTGAACTTCCTGGTTGCGGTCGAATGCCTTTTCTTTCCAGCTTCCGGCCGAACCTGAAATGATTGCGCCTTCCCTGACAAGAGGTTGTGCAGCCAAAAGTTTTCCTTCCTTTTTGAGTTTGCCGATGTATACACGGCACTTCTCCAGAAACTCTTTTTGTTCAACAGGCGACAAGGCTTCTTTTCCTGCGCCTGTATTGCGGATCAAAAACATAAATTCTTTCATGGGCTGTATTTATTGGGTTTGTATTTGTCCTTGTTTGAAATTCGCAAACCGAACACATTCGTCGGCTTACCGAAATTTCAGTTTATTTAAATCTCCGGATTGCATAAACCAGTTCATCCACATAGTCTCCATTTTTAAATAATGCCTTTTCAAACTTCCCTTCCAATATGAAACCCGCTTTCTCCAGCGCTTTTTGAGAGGCTAAATTCGTTCCAAATGGTCTGGCAAAAATCCGGTTGATATTCCAATGGTTAAAGCCATACTCCACCATTTGTACGATTGCCTCGGTAATAATTCCCTGACCCCAAAAAGGTTCGGCCAGCCAGTACCCCAATTCAGCGTTCTTGCAGTGGATATCTGTTTGCGGGTGAATACCGATTCCTCCGGATGCTTGTCCGTTGATATCAATGGCAAGAATATTGGCCGGACTTGCCTTACTTGCCATGGAAATAAAATCCTTGCCGTTTTGCAACGTGTAAGGATGTGCAAACTTATCTGTCATATTCTTTGCGATATCGGGATTGCTCGCAAATTTGACAAGGCTCTCCAAATCACTCATAGACCAGGGCCTCAGTGTGAATTTCATTTGATCAGATGTTTTAGATAAAAAAACGTCAACCTTCCAGGCACTCTTCTTTCGCCCTCAGCTTTAAAATATAGTTCAGGCATTACAAATTTAACGCTTCTCATTAAATATAAGAAACATCTTCCCTCAATTCTGTCTGTCGTTTGGAAATTTAAGCGGGATCCGGAGCACACCGATGCGGAAGAGCAGGAATGGACATTTAAAATCCCGGCTGGCTGGCAAACAAGATGACCAGGAACAGGCACAACACATAGGTGGAAATACTTATTGTATAAAACGTATCTCTTCTGGAAGTAACCATCTTCCCGTAAACAGCAAGCGCAAGTCCGATTGCCAATTGCATTTTCAGGCACCTCACCAGAAGTCTGAAATAGGGTTTGGAGCCCTTCACTTCTGCATTACTTTCATCCTCCAGATCGCGGTAATTTTTTTGGGCCGACTGGTATAAATATATGGCATCCTTGCTTTTTCGATACGAGCCCAGCGAAGGTCTTGCTTCCTCGGGCGGACTAAACACCATAAAAAGAAACAAAGCAGAACTCAGGACGATGAGCCCCGCAGTTCCGATAGCTGGGTAAATAACATATTTTTTTTTTCGTTTGCTTTGGCGTACCAACACCACATCAAAAACGATCATAGCCAGAACAAAGAAAATAAGCGTATAAATTTGACCGTTTGACATTTGGACTTGAATTTACAATAGGGTAAAACCAGAGATCGGATCTGGTATGCGATCCTTCGATCTCTTTTGTCTTTCACCGCATTTCAGACTGTAATCTAGCTGGCTAATGGAATTCGGATCGGGGTGCCTGATGGCTTATCCGGATCCTCCCCCGGCAAATGTGAGAATTATTCGAATATAAAGCTCAATATGAAGCAAACGATTAGATACCTGATTCTTATCATGTGGTTCGAAGCTTGAACAGAAGTGGTCCTTGCGTCATTTTTCTTCCCCGTTTGGCCATCAAGCGCTATTCGCTTTCCAATACCTGAATTTGTTATCTTTGCCTGCTAAAAATCAGATTTCCAAACAGATCCTGCGGGAAAGAACAAGCACTGTGGAGGAAGAAATTTAAAGCCACTCAATCTTCATGATTAAGCCAAGTTTTGATGAAATATATATGGATCTGGCAAGCAATCTGGCCAGACGCTCTCATTGTGTGAAAGCACAGGTGGGCGCCGTGCTGACCAAAGACACCCGGATTATTTCTCTGGGATACAACGGACCGCCTGCCGGAACTCACAACTGCGATATGGAATGGCCTGAAACGGGCTGTCCGCGCGACAGCAAAGGGAGCTGTTCCCTTGCCCTTCATGCTGAACAGAATGCGATTCTGTATGCCGCAAAAAACAGAGGTTCAATCGAAGGATCGACGCTGTATGTCACGCTTTCTCCCTGTATTTCATGCGCCCGTATCATATACACCACCGGAATACGCCATGTCTATTACCTGAATTCATATGCCGAATTCAAAGGCCTGGACACGGACGAAGGTGTTGATTTTCTGCGTAAATTCGGGGTGAAAGTCACGCGTTTCATACCGAAGCCGGTCTCTTTCTGACAAAACTCCCTGATGTACTCAACCCTGGCGGGTATGGACCTTCGCTCAGGTTTTGCGAAGATCTGTCACCCCGGATGACAAAAAACATTGACACTGATGAAACGTAAGGGCCTGTTTGTCTATCTACCAATTGCATTTGCATTGATTTTCATTGCCGGGGTCGGCATTGGCAGATATGCCGGTAAAATCAATGCAAAACGAGGTCCGTACGCCCATGCAGACAAGATCAGCAGCATCATCGATTATGTTCAGGATCAGTATGTCGATACCGTTAACCGGGAAAAACTGATTGACAAAACCATTGCGGACATGCTTCAGGAGCTTGATCCGCATTCGGCTTACATGACGGCTGAAGAAGTAAAGCGCGCAAACGAGCCGCTGGAAGGCAATTTCGAAGGCATCGGCATTGAATTCAACATCATCACCGATACCATCCGCGTGATGAATGTCATTACCGGAGGCCCTTCTGAAACAGTGGGGATACATGCCGGCGACCGGATCGTCAGCGTGGATGGAAAACCCTTTACCGGTAAAAAGGTGAACAACAATCTGGTTCTCAAAACGCTTCGCGGACAAGGCGGCACCAAAGTAAATATTAGCATCCGCCGTCCGGGTATCCCCAAATTATTCGCCTTCAACATTACCCGGGGCACTGTTCCAATCTACAGCATTGATGCCGCTTATATGCTTAAAGGAGATATCGGTTATGTCAAACTGAGCCGGTTTGCCGCCACATCCTTTGATGAATACAACGCAGCCTTCAAAAAACTGCAGCTCCAGGGTATGCAGAAAATGATTCTTGACCTCCGCGGCAATGGCGGCGGTTATCTCAATATCGCCGTATCGCTTGCCGATGAGTTTCTTTCAAAAGGCAAGATGATTGTCTACACCAAAGGAAGAGCTGTTCCGCATGGAGGGAAAAAATTCATTGCCACAGCCGGCGGGGCATTTGAAAACAATACGCTTGTTTTGCTCATTGATGAAAACTCAGCCTCTGCCAGTGAAATCATTGCCGGTGCCATACAGGATAACGATCGCGGAACCATCGTAGGCCGCAGATCTTTTGGCAAAGGATTGGTTCAGGAAGAACGTGAATTGGCCGACGGATCGGCATTTCGTCTGACCATTGCACGTTACTTCACACCCAGCGGAAGATGCATTCAACGGACTTACGCAAAAGGATCGGAAGAATATTATCAGGAAGAATCCGACCGGTACAAACGCGGAGAACTCATGAACGCCGACAGCATCAAATTTATTGACTCCCTGAAGTTCCGGACACCCTCGGGAAAGATTGTGTATGGCGGCGGAGGCATTATGCCGGATGTGTTTGTTCCCCTGGATACGGCCGAACGCAGTCACTACGTGAATGAACTGATCTACCGCGGACTGATCAAGGATTTTGCCCTGGAATATGCAGATGCCAACGGCGACAAGTTGAAAAAGGAAGGCTTTGATCATTTCCGAAAATCATTTTCTGTCGATGACGCCCTGCTTCATCAGCTGATGGCCTATGCGCAAACCAATAAATTGAAAGCCGATGAGCAGCAACTGGAACGTTGCAGGACCTTTCTGAGCAATTATGTCAAAGCGACACTTGCCCGGATTCTCTGGACTGAAGAAGACTTCTACATTATCTACAATACCAGAGACAAAACACTCCAGAGAGCCATTCTGGAAGCGGAAAAGAAATAGTTGGCGACAAGCCACCCGCAAACGATCCTTCACCAGACAATTACGACAAAATACGGATCAATTGTATTCGATCACAGATAACGCCATTTGAACGAATAGCTTAAATTTGAGCTGCCGTCCATTTAACCGGTGCTTATTCTGCGGATTTATGAAATACCTCTTTTTTTTGTCAGTGCTGTGGTTCTCGCTTTCTTCTTCTGCACAGATCAGCCAAACCGACGAAACCTTTATTGACAGTATCATGAGCCGGCAATACCCGGCCGATCTTCCGGGTGCCGTCATCCTTGTTGCCAAAGACGGCAAACCGGTCTTTCGCAAAGCATACGGCATGGCTGACATCGAATTCCAGGTTGCGAACAAACCCGACTACGTATTTCCGCTTGCGTCGATGTCCAAACAATTCACAGCAGTGTGTATCCTTCAATTGGTTCAGGAAGGAAAAATTTCATTGAAGGACAACATCAAAATCTATTTGCCCGATTACAACGATCACAAACGGATCATAACGGTTGAACAGCTTCTGACCCATACCAGCGGAATACCAGGCTTCGACGACAACACCGACTTTACAGCCACGAAGGATTATCAGCGGGATGATTTGCTGAACCTGTTCATGAACGACACGCTGCTCTTCGAACCCGGAACCAATTTCGCATACACGAATTCCGGTTATTATCTGCTGGCCCTGCTCATCGAAAAAGTGAGCGGAAAATCATTCAATGCCTATATCGATGAACATATTTTCAAAAAATGCGGAATGCTGCACACCTGTATTGGCACAAACGAGTCTCCCATTCCTGGCCTAGCAAGAGGCTATGCCGCGACATCAGCCTCTGCAGTTTCAACCGGCGAATGCTTCAGGTGGTCTGCATTGATGGGAACCGGGAGCATCGTGACCAGTATCGATGATCTTCTGAGATGGGATCAAGTCCTCTATACCGACAGCCTTGTCAAACAGGACCTGCTTCAAAAAGCGTTCACTTCATACAAGACAACGAACGGAAAGTTGTGCAATTACGGGTATGGCTGGGCCATGGGAAAATACCAGCACATCCTCATGCTCACACATCGCGGAAATCAATCGGGATATACGACTGCCGGAATACGGATGCCATCGGTACACACCTCGGTTTTTATTCTTTCGAACAACAGCGCAACCGCCCCGGGAGGAATTGCCACGAAAATCGCGCTGCGTCTGGCAAATCTTCATCTGCCTGTTCCAGGTGGCTACAAACCATCGGCTTCCGAACTGAAAGCGGAGAGAGGGACCTATGACATCGACCGGATTGGCGTACGGATCGCCAGATCACATTGCTTCATCACCACTTCGCATGATTCGCTGTTTATCCAGGAACCTGAAAGTGAAAAGATTTTGCTGCTGCCTTTGCGAAAACACCACTTCATGTCCTCCAGGAGATATGGATTGTATTACCACTTTATTTCAAATCTAAGCGGACAGATCGTGAGTCTGGAAGTATACAATTTACCGGTCAATATTGGCATGATCAGTGAACGACAGAAGCTCCGGTCAACCACGCCTGATGACATGAAACTGGTCTCACTGACGGATGAGCAACTCAAAAAACGATGCGGCAGATTTGATTTCGGAGGTGATGCTTTTGTGACTGTGTCGATGAAGGACAGCAAATTGTGGGTTCAGTTTGCAGATCAGCCCCTTGTTGAACTGTTTCCCGAAAGCGAGTTTCGATTTATTGAAAAAAACACCGCTGTGATTTATGAATTCATGGCCGACTCAAAAGGGGATATCAATAAAGTCATCTTTCACGGCATACTCGATCATACCGGGCTGCGGGTACGATGAATGCAAAGCGGTAGTGTCCGGAATTTTAGTGATTTCCTTCGGGTTCATCCGCCGGCTCTGCCTCCTCATCCGTTCCTGACTGACGCAGCGCTTTTTCGGCCACGCGGCTTTCAACTGTTGTTCCCTCGGGCAGGTCTTTTGTTTCTTTGCAGATGAGTCCGGTCATTTGAAAGTGGGTATAGATATCCACCGGTCCCAGGTTATCGGCGGTATAATCGCCCCCGAGGATGGGCATGAGATGATACCCGAAAATTTCGTTTTCTTTCAGCTCCACTCCTGTTTTCAGGATATCTTCCACAACGGAAGCCAGGAACCAGTACTCCAGATTTTCTTCTTCGAGACAAAGCAGTTCAAAGTGTTTCAGGTCATCAGCTACAGTCACCAGATCGCCAAGTCCGGTATTCAGCCAATTGATTTCATTGTTCTGCCCCACAAAAAACAGGTCTCCGGCAAGCGAGATAAAAGCAAGATCTTCCTGTCCTTCCAGGAGCCAGCTCCAGTTCGAACAAAGCCTGGCCGCATCGAATGCGTTTTTGTCTTTGAGGAGTTCGCGAAAAGTAAGTTTCATCATCTCGTTTGCGTTAGGGATTCTTCTTTAGGATGGCGGCGAGGGCGTAAAAAAAGGGTCCAGGAAATCCTGAACCCTTCTTTTGAATCGGTGTGGTTATTATTTTGTTTTGGCCTTTGTTGTATCGGCTGCTGCTTTCTTGGTTGTATCGGCTTTCGTATCCGGAGCTGACATTTGCTTGGTTAAAGCGTCTGCAATAGAATCAGCTTCTTTCTTTAGCTTTTCTTCCATTGATTTTTGTTCTGCTGCTGAAGGGCCGCATGCAACGATGCTCATCATTGCAGCTACAGCAAGGATTCCGAATACTTTTTTCATTTGGATGAGTTGATTTTGTTTGATTTTTTTATTTGCTTGAGGCAAAGGTAATTAAATTTGGCATTTATCAAAATTCAGCGATAATTTAGCGATTCCCAGCCGGCTTAAACCCGTTTTGATCAGAAACCAAGCCCCTGTGGAAGGTCCTGATGCATCGGGAAAATCGCCCGGACCGGATTCCGATACCTGAACCGGGTTCTTGCGGGTAATATTTCGGTTTTCAACGAACTAGTTCGGATATGAATGAAGTTAATTTTACCTTTGGACGTATCAAAATTTAACACACCTAAACCTTGTAACAATGGCTTTCGAACTACCCAAACTGACTTACGCATACAATGCTCTTGAACCCCATATCGACGCACGCACGATGGAGATTCATTACACGAAGCATCACCAGGCTTATGTGACCAATCTGAACAATGCTGTTGCCGGCACAGATATGGAAAAATCGAGCATCGAGGACCTGTGCAAAAACATATCCAAACACCCGATGGCTGTGCGTAACAACGGCGGCGGACATTACAACCACAGTTTGTTCTGGACACTGATGAAACCAAACGGCGGTGGATTGCCTTCGGGTGATGTGGCTACAGCCATCAATGCTGCCTTCGGGTCGTTTGATACCTTCAAAACGCAATTCGCAACGGCCGGCACCACGCGCTTCGGCTCCGGCTGGGCCTGGCTAACCGCCTCTGCAGGAAAGCTGTCCATCTCATCGACTCCGAACCAGGATAACCCGATCATGGATATTGCTGAAGTGAAAGGCACGCCAATCCTCGGACTTGACGTTTGGGAGCATGCCTATTATCTGCACTACCAGAACCGTCGTCCGGATTACATAGCCGCCTTCTGGAATGTCGTCAATTGGGATGAAGTAGCTAAGCTTTTGAAACAAGCGAAGTAAAAGACGCGGCAATACGCTTTGGCAGTTGGCAAGGGAAAAATGAAAAGGCAATGAAAAAAGGCATCTTTATTTGTTTGTGCTTTTTCATTTTTTTTGCCAATTGCCCATTGCTAACTGCTAACTGTATCTATCCGTCACCGTCGATACACTTTGACAGCCCGAATCCTTTCACACAAAAACTCAGAAAAAAATCAGCCGACAACCGCCGTCTGATTGCCGCCTGTCTGGCATTTCCACTTCCTGTCGGTTTTCTGGGCGCGCACCGCATTTTCCTGGGTACGAATCCGTATGTGCCGGTGGCTTATGCCGGAACACTGGGCGGTTGCCTGGGAGCGATTCCTCTGGTCGATTTCTTCGTGATTGTGTTCAGCAAACACGTTGAGCAGTACGAGAATAATCCGCGATTTTTTATGTGGATAAAGAAGAAGGGGGAGAAATGAATGGGCAGTTGGCAATTCGCAGTTGGCAAAAAGAAAACAAAAAGAAAAGAAAAACAGAAGGAAAACGAAAAAGAGAAAGAAAATAAACTTATTCCAGGCTATACCTGCTTTGTTTATTTTCTTTCTCCTTTTGCAAACTGCGAATTGCCAATTGCAACCTTTTCAAAATCCTACTCCACCGTTACCGACTTCGCCAGATTCCTCGGCTGATCGACGTTGCAGCCGCGCATCACAGCGATGTGATAAGACAACAACTGCAGCGGTATAACAGCAAGCAGCGGCGCCAGAATATCATCTGTGGCCGGAATTTCGATTGAATAATCGGCGAGACCTTTTACAATTTCATCTCCTTCGGTGATGATGGCAATCAGTTTCCCTTTGCGGGCTTTTACTTCCTGAATATTGCTGACCACCTTTTCGTAATTGGCGCCCTTCATGGCAATAACGAACACGGGCATTTCTTCGTCGATCAGGGCGATGGGTCCATGCTTCATTTCTGCGGCAGGATATCCTTCGGCATGGATATAGGAAATTTCTTTCAGCTTGAGAGCGCCTTCAAGAGCGACAGGAAATGTAAATCCGCGACCCAGATAAAGGGCGTTGGTGGCATCCTTATAGATGTCGGCAATGTATTTGATCTGTTCGTTCTTTTTGAGCACTTCTTCCATTTTCTGCGGAATGGCATCCAGTTCGTTCAGCAGCTGGTGATAGCGGGAAACAGGAATCGTGCCTTTGCGGAACCCGATCCGAAGGGCCATCAGGGTCAGTACAGTCACCTGTGCGGTAAATGCTTTTGTCGAGGCGACTCCGATTTCCGGTCCGGCGTGGGTATAGGAACCGGCGTGGGTTGCACGCGGAATGGATGATCCCACCACATTGCAGATTCCGATAATGGTGGCGCCCTTGGATTTGGCAAGCGTCAGTGCGGCAAGCGTATCGGCTGTTTCTCCGGATTGGGAAATCGCGATAACCACATCATCCTCGTAAATAATCGGGTTGCGGTACCGAAACTCCGAAGCGTATTCAACCTCCACCGGGATCCGGGCCAGGTCTTCAAACAGATACTCTCCGACAAGTCCGGCATGCCAGGATGTTCCGCAGGCAATAAAGATGATTCGTTTTGCATTCAGAAACTTCTGTTCATATTCAGCAATACCGCCAAGCTGAACGATCCCTTTTTCAATGTTCAGTCTTCCGCGCATGCAGTCTCTGACGGAACGTGGCTGCTCGTAAATTTCTTTCAGCATGAAATGTTCGTAACCGCCTTTTTCGATGGTTTCGAGATTCAGTTCCAGCTGTGAAATGGTAGGCGTTTTGGATTTGTTCTTGATGGTTTTGATTTTCAATTCGCCGAACCGGGGAATGATTGCAATCTCTTCATCTTCGAGGTACACCACATCCTTCGTGTATTCAACAATGGGCGTGGCATCGGAGGCCACGTAGAATTCATCTTTTCCGACTCCGATAACAAGCGGGCTGCCTTTCTTGGCGGCAATCAGTTCGTTCGGGTTGTTTTTGGAAAGCACCACAATCGCATAAGCACCCACGACTTCAGACAAAGCCTGACGCACCGCATCACCCAGTTCCAGTTTATCTTTCGATTGCACTTCTTCAATGAGGTGAATGAGCACTTCGGTGTCGGTATCGCTTTCAAAATGATGTCCGAGTTTTTTCAAGGCTTCCTTGATCGACGAATAATTCTCGATGATGCCGTTGTGGATCAACACCAGATTCCGTGATTCCGAAAAGTGAGGATGTGCATTGATGTCATTGGGCTCGCCGTGTGTGGCCCAACGTGTATGTGCGATGCCGATCGTTCCGTTTTTGTTCTTGCCCTCGGTGAACTTTTCCAGATCGGATACCTTTCCTTTGCATTTGAATACATTCAGGCCCCCGTCCAGCAAAGCAACGCCGGCACTGTCGTATCCCCTGTATTCAAGCCTGTGCAACCCTTTGATGAGAATGGGGTAAGCTTGTTTATTACCGATATAAGCAACGATTCCGCACATGACGTAAAGTTTAAAGCCGTTTGAAAATCAACCGTTTGTTAATGAACTACCGTATAACTCAGCCTCAGATTCATTTTATAACCCGAAGCGTTATTGGCCCCTCCCAACACGACCCTGTTTGCCGAAACTGCAGAACTGGTTGATACCAGATACAGGCCGAGGTTTCTTTGTTTCCCGATCAGTACCTGTTGAATGTACCGATCCAGATGAAACACGTATTGGTTGTTGACCGCATCATACGTTCCACCAAAGTAATCAACTCCTTCGATATTGTCAACCAGAATAACTTCCTGACCGAGCGAATCCAGATTCACCAGGGCCACAGTGCCAATCGGATCATACACAGGTGTGGCTCCGGGCAGCGGTGGAATCACCTTGATGGTCAGTTCCGCCTTGTTCACAGATAGCTGTCCCAACTTGCGCCAGTTCAGGATATTCGGAAAATCGATTTTGGTTTTCATTCCCGACAGGGAAGAAACAAAAACAATGGGTTCATTACCCGGACTGACAGCCGGCAGCCAATTTGGATAGGTCGACGGAGTGGCATGAGCCGCACCCGCCAGTTCGGCCTGAACCAAGGGGTCAGCCACACTGTAATCGTGGTCAAAATGAGCAAAACGCGCGGCATTGCCGTTCACCTCAAAGCTGAAGCTCTGAGCGGTATCGCCCGGGGCCGGCGTGTCGTGATTGTGATAGTATAACGTCAGCTTGGTCAGGGTATCGGTCATAGGCAGATAAATCATCGCACCTTTTCCCGGACCCGTAAGATTGGCACTCGACTGAATATTGAAGCCTTTGATGAACGTGACAAAATTGGCATCGGTTGCAAGCGCTGTCTGCCCGCTTTGATCCAGAATCCATTGCCCCAAACTCCGGTCGATCGGCACGCGGATATGGGTGCCCACCGGATTTCCTTTGAGAATTGTTTTGGTGTTTGGGCGCGGATAAAACGTTTTCACCCCAACAGGCACCGGATTGCATTTGACAACGGTGTCTGATTTGTGCTGCACATTGAGCAGGATATCATCTTCCATTTGAAACACTTTCACGGTCTGAGACGTGTTTGTATCGCCGTAAAAAGTTGTGATGTAAGCCAGAGTCATCACCAGCGAATCGCAACTCAGGTTTTTGTTCACATGTCCCAGATCAAAATCGATATTGACAGTGGCTCCGGGCAATACGAATTGCGTATAGATCGAAGCACTGGCCTTACCGAAAATCGGATCCCAGTAATTTCCCAGCACATAGTACAGCAGTCCGCTTCCCGTTTTGAGCGGATCATCGGCCCGGCTCCAGCTGACGAGCGATGTGGTATCGCTCACCTTCGCATTCAGCAAGTCGCCGGCAGGTTGTACATTAAGCCCCACATTCGTGTCTTTTTTGCAGGAAGCAAGGGTCAGAACCGCCAGAGCGACACTACCTAAAAAAAATTTAGCGGGCACATGTGCCCGCAAAATTTTTGTAATCCAAGTTCTCTTTCTCATACTAAATAATCAATCAGCCAGTATAGGCTCTAGTTCCAGCACTTCCTCGTAAAAACTATTGTATGCATCGATGTAATCATCCTTGTCATGAAAACCCAAAACCGGTTTATCCAGCTTCTTGAGATATTTGCTGATATCCGGGTTGATCTTCTGGGCACCGATGATCACGGCATCCGAAAACTGAATGGCGTGTTTGGTCAGATTCACAAAAGAAGGCACTTTCAAATGATCCAGATCACCTTTCTCAATCCCGTCAAACATCATCTTTTTGGTGAAATCCTTATCAAATGCAGTCGGGAAATCATCTTCATAAACCGAATAGATGACCTTGGTATCCGCAAACAAAGGATTGTCTCTGAAGCAACGTTTCAGATAAATAGGCATCAGGGCCGACATCCATCCATGACAATGGACGATATCCGGAGCCCAACCCAGTTTTTTTACAGTTTCGATAACGCCTCTGCAGAAAAAGATGGCCCGTTCATCATTGTCCTGAAAATGTTTGTTGTTCTTATCGGTCAGAATGAACTTCCGTTGAAAATATTCTTCATTGTCAATAAAATAAACCTGCATGCGGGCACTTTGAATGGAAGCAACCTTGATGATAAGCGGGTGATCGGTATCACTGATAATCAAATTCATTCCCGAAAGCCTGATCACCTCGTGCAGTTGATTTCTTCTCTCATTTATGCTGCCGTAGCGAGGCATAAAAGTCCTGATTTCTTTTCCTCTTTCCTGAATTCCCTGTGGGAGAAAACGACCAATGTGTCCCATCGGCGTTTCTTCAAGATAAGGGCTGATCTCCTGCGAAACAAATAAGATTCTTGCTTTTTTCATAAGAGTGGGGTTAGGTTAGAATATCCCTGAAATACTCCTTCCGGCCTGAGCAAAAGTCTCTCTGAACCGGTTTCTTTCATGGATGGTGGACTTAAGGGTTTTAAATCGCATACAAAATTAAGCATATTTTTCGGGAAATTCAAGTTTTCGACAATCGCTTTGATCTTATTAGGCTTTTTATTTGGCCCTTTTGTCTGGACATTCTGGATATTCAACGATATTCTGTTGCCACTCATTGCATTATGTACTATAAGCAATGGTAAAATCCAATTTTGGCCCCACATATATATTAATTTGATATATTTATTCGTTAAAAAGAAGCTGTATTTTTCAATTCTGCTCCCCATAAACGAACCTTTCACAAAAAAATGATGAAAAATTAATTGCCTTCTGTCTCTTGCCAACGGCACTTTCTTAATATTGTGCATTCTTTAAAACCCAAACGAATACAAACCGCCGGAATGATTACCCTCCAGACTGTCGCTGAGATTCAGGAAAAACTTGCGGATTCCAGGAAAAAGGGCCTCAAAACAGGCTTTGTTCCAACCATGGGGGCGCTTCACAAAGGACATATTTCGCTCATTGAACGTGCAAAAGCCGAAAATAATATAGTTATCTGCAGTATTTTCGTAAATCCGACCCAGTTCAACGATCCTAAGGATCTTGAAAGATATCCCAGAACCCTCGATACCGACAGCCGGATGCTGGAAATGGCCGGAACATCCATTTTATTCTCGCCCCAGGTCAAGGACATATATCCCGAAGGAATGAATCAAGTGCCTCCGATCGAGCTTGGAATGCTTGATAAAGTGATGGAAGGCAGACTCAGACCGGGTCATTTCAGAGGTGTGGTCCAGGTCGTCAGCCGGCTTTTTGATATCGTTCAGGCCGATGTCGCCTATTTCGGTCAGAAAGACTGGCAACAGGTAGCCGTCATCCGCGAAATGGTCAGACAATTGCGGTATCCCATTCAAATTGTCGCCTGTCCTATCGTACGTGAAGCTGACGGACTGGCCATGAGCTCCAGAAATGTGCTTTTATCACCCGAAGAACGAAGTGTCGTTTCCGGAATTTACAAAACGCTTTCTGTCGTCAAAGACTTGTCTGCAACCAAACCCCTTGCAGAATTAATTGATTTTGCGCTCGATTCCATTTCGAAGATCAAAGGCATGAGTCCTGAATATTTCGAGATTGTCGATGCACAGACCTTGCTTCCCGTAACGAAGATGAATGATGCTGAAAGCATTGTGGCCTGCACCGCTGTCAAAATCGGTAAAGTAAGACTGATCGACAATATGATTCTCAAATAAACCCGTCCTCCATTTCTCCCGGAGCACAAAGTCTTTCCGGATACAACCAAGACCCTTCCTCTATTCGTTTAGTTATCCTGTCAGAAACGACGCACTGCAAACGCAATACTTTTTAT
>Ga0207091_1035_pt1 | contig 31807 bp, 31 predicted proteins | sample Alteio_BWMinHeat_47_FD_153534 | JGI IMG/M metagenome (GOLD analysis project Ga0207091, IMG submission 153534) | Enriched cells from forest soil in Barre Woods Harvard Forest LTER site, Petersham, Massachusetts, United States -... | ecosystem: Environmental > Terrestrial > Soil > Temperate forest >... | reverse complement strand
CGGCAAGACCGATATCTTCGACGGCCATTCGCACCATGCGACGGGCAATGAATTCAGCCGATTCTCCGCCCTCTAACATGCGGGCAAGCCAGTAGAGAGCTGCATCGGGGTCGGAGCCACGGACAGCTTTGTGGAGGGCAGAGATGAGCTGGTAGTGGCCATCATCGCCTTTGTCATAGAGGGCAGATCTTTTTTGAAGCAGCTGTTCAAGGCGGGCAGAATCAATAGCTCCTTCAATGCCTTGGAGATTTTCAATCATGTTCAGAAGATGGCGGGCATCTCCTTGAGAGAGTTGTAGAAGAACCGTTTTAGCTTCTGGTGATAGGTGGAGCGGCTTTTTGACCGATTCATAGCGTAAAAGAATTTGCTCTAGGTCTTGATCAGAGAGGGCTTTGAGCTGAAGGACGCGAAGGCGCGAAAGAAGAGCTTTATTGAGGGCAAAGGAGGGATTTTCTGTCGTTGCGCCGATCAGGACAACGGTGCCGTTTTCCAAGAAGGGGAGGAAGACGTCTTGCTGGGCTTTGTTGAACCGGTGGATCTCATCAACAAAAAGAATGATCTGGCGGCTGAGCAGGGGATATTTACGGCTATCCTCGATGACTTTTTTTAAGTCTCCGATCCCATGGAGAAGCGGGCTGAATGAGAGGAAGTGGGCATCTAGAGCAGCAGCGTAGAGCTTTGCAAGTGTTGTTTTGCCGCACCCAGGCGGTCCCCAAAGTAGTAAAGAGAGCGGTTTTTTTTCGCGGATGAGGTGCGATAAAAAACCGTCATGGTTGAGTAGATGGGATTGCCCAGCGATTTCCTCGAGTTTTTTTGGGCGGAGCTCTTCAGCTAGAGGCGTCATTTTCTGGTAGTCCTTAACATGCAATGCTGGACCCTGCTCGCGGAGGTAGATGATCTGCTGTGTCGCCCTGCATCGACGACCCGCTGAAGGGGTCGCCTGCTTCGGGGACCCGCCTATTGGCGGCTCCTTGCATCTCATCTACCTGCGCTTCGCACTGTCCTAGCATTACATATTGCGCACTACCCATTTTTTTTCCAAGAAGGCTGCCGGAACTGATAGATGATTAGAGGGATCCCGCACATGATAAAGAGTCCAATAATCAAGAAGATTTCGTAGAATAAAAGACTTCCTGTTTCGAGTTGGGATGGGGGAAAGAACGACATAAAAATCGCAAACGCCGAAGATAAGATGCCAAGACCCGCTGTGATCCACATGCCTGTCATTTTATAAGGGACTTTGTAGGCTCTATGAACTTTGGGTTTGGAGTACCGAAGTTTAATGGCAGAGATGAACATCATGATATACATGACGAGGTAGCTCTGTGCTGAAAGAGCGGTCAAGATCCAAAAGGACGCGCTGACAGTCGGCATCCGAAGGAAAACAAACGCAGCTAGCGTCACAATGATGGCTTGGAAAAGGAGCAAGTTGACAGGCACCCCTTTTTTGTTCAGTTTTTGGAAAAGCGGGGGAAGATTGCCATGCGTCGAGGTTGCATAGAGCCCTTTAACGGGACCGATGATCCAGGCATTGACCTCAGCAATGGCCCCAATAATAAGCAAGCCCGCCATCACAGGAAGGATCCATACAATGTTGTAAGCCATGAAAAACCGATGAAACGCCTCGATCACACCTGCGACCAGGCTGATCTCTCGATTAGGGATCACAACGGCAATCGAAAGAGAGCCTAACATAAAAAGCGCAAATGTAATGAAGGCAGCGAGCCCAATGGCTTTAGGGTAGTTTTTTTGAGGATTGATGACGTCGCTGGCGTGTGCTGCTGTCACTTCAAGTCCGGCAAAAGCTAAAAACATTCCCGCCAAAAAAACGAAGCTATTCAGAGAGCTTGCTTTTGGCAAAATGGCCGATGGCTCAAGCGATGTTTGAACAGGATGACCTCCTATGATCCAGGAGAGCCCCAAGGCAATAATAAAAAGACCTGGAATGATCGTTCCTAAGATCACTCCCAAAGTCGAAAACCAACTCGATGTTTTGATGCCTAGATAGTTCAGCAGTGTCATGCCCCAAAACGAGGCTAAGACAACCCCTATGACGTAGTACTTATTCATCCCAAGCTCAGGATTGATGATGTAGGCCAGAGTTGTCGCGACAAAAGATAAAATGACAGGATACCAAGAAAGGTTATGGGCCCATTGGACCCAGACAGCAAAGAATCCCCACTTATCACCCAATGCTTCACGCACCCAAATGTAAATTCCGCCTGTTTTTGGCCAGCCGGTCGCAAGCTCAGCTGAAATCAGCGCACAAGGAACCAAAAACAAAAGAGCAACCAGAGCAAAATAAAAGACCGATCCAAGTCCATACTCTGCAACCAGCGGAAGATTGCGCAAACTTGCCATCACAGAGACGTTCAGCATGGCTAAAACAAAAATACTCAAGACACGACGAGACTTCTTTGGTGTTTCCATAACACACTAAAATAGCTATTTTTTAGATTTTGGTAAATCTTCTTGATGAGCAGAGAGCCAATCGATGATGTCGCTTGCATTATAGATGGCCTGTCCATTGACAATCAGACACGGGACGATGAGATATCCGCCGATCTCTTCAAGCTCTTTTCTTGCAGGATTATCGGTTTTCACGTTTTTCATCGGGATGTCGATATTTGCTTGCTTAAGATAAGCCACGACCTTTTTACAATACGGACATTGGGGCGTGTAGTAAAGAGTCGCCTGATACGTCGTTGGAGCTGCACACCAAGTAAAGCTGCTGAAAAAAAGAACAAAAGAGAGAAGAATCTTCATCCCTGTTGAATACCACTTCAGCGGATTTTAATGCAATGTGTCTTATAATAAGCGACTTGCAATAAAATTAAAATAATAATTTACATTATTTAGCGCATGCGTATTTTAAGGAATACAATTCCACGCCATCAGAATGGGTTGCAATCACAAGGAAAGGAACATGAGCTGTAAAGTACAAATAAAACCAATTAAGAATAATCCACTCTCAGCAAAACTAAACGACAAGAAAAAGCCTTTAAAATCAAAACAAAAGTCAAACAATAAATAAAATTATGTTGATTTATTAATAAATTATTATAATAATTAAAGTAGGGACAGACCCTAAAACAAGGATGTATTTATGGCTAAGAAAAAAGCAAAGAAAAAAAAGAGATCAACACGTAAACGCACTGCTATGAAGTGCCGATGGTCTTGGTAAGTTCTTCGTCAAAAAGGGGGTATGACCCCCTTTTTGAATTTCGAGAAAGGATTTTTACTCGCCTTCTTGTAGATACAATTCGGCAGGAACTTTATGCCATTGGTCAAGAGGCAAATTGACCAGGTTAAAATCCGGCTTTCCTTGTTTTTGCATTAACCAAGTATATGTAACCAGACAAGCAACAACTGACACGACTGCAGATAAGGTTTTGCTAATTTTTTCAATAGTTTTATCTTCCATTTTATTAGCCGAATTAGGCTTAGCCGAGTACCATTTTTTCATAATTAATTTAGTAAGACAATAAGTGGCAACACCTGCAAGACCGCACACTGCAAGCGATTGACCTGCGATTGCCAAGGTTGTATTCGAAATCTGTGACATATTTTCTCCTTAGTTAAAAGTCGTGCGTTTATTATATCAATTTTACTTATTTATTTGCAGTTGAATCAATGTGATGCTTGAAGAATTTCTTAAATATTTTTAACAGATAAAAACAGCTATAAAATATGCTGTATTAGCGATTTTATATAAAATCTGTTGCATCTACATAAAAAGTATTTGCAAATAATATTTATATATAATATTAGTTGAATTGTAGGGAATAAAAATGTGTTTATGTGGTCCTAGGCGGATTGTATAAACTTAAAGCTCCTACAAGCCAACAAGGAGAATATATGGCTAAGAAGAGATCACGTAAATCAGCTCGTAAGACTACAGCTAAAAGAAAAACAAAACGTGCTCGTTCACGACGTTCTAGAAAAGCTGCTCGATAAGAGAGTTTTTTAAATCGAGCAAGCTTCTAGGCTTGCTCGGTCTTTTTCTCGAACTTCCCTTTCATAATGAACTGTTTCACAGGTTTTCTAAGACTCGGAGCTTCCATTTTTTGCGTCTCAGGCGGAAGTTTCTCTTTAGGCGCTCGTTTACCGATGGCAGCCATCGCCTCAACTTGATAATCATCAGGAATTTGGAGTGTTTTCTGTGCTTTATCATAGTCAAAGCCTTGCATTCCGTGCACAACATAGCCCCGAGAAGTTCCTTCCAAGGCCAATGCCATCCAGGCAGCACCAGTATCGTAACTATGCGTTGGAGCAGGTTTCCCATTATGATAAAACGTTTTTTTAGAGACAGCCACAAGAAGGACTGCAGCATTTTTTGTCCACGATTGGTTGAACTCGACCATCAGATCAAAGATCGGTTTCCATTCAGGAGTATCTCGATGGGCGTAGATAAAGATCCACGGCTGATTGTTATAGCTGGAGGGAGCCCATCTGGCAGCTTCAAAGAGAGGAAGAAGTTCTTCCTCTGTCATCGCTTCTCCCGTCATTGACCGGGGTGACCAGCGATAAAGGATCAGCGGGTTGATTGGATAATCAGATTTTCTTACTTTTTTGACTTCGGCGTCTTCTGTCATAGTGACCTTTTTTATATAAACGTGTATAATATATGGATATATGCGTCAATGCATTCTTCATTTGATTCGTCATGGCCAAACCGACTGGAATGTTGAAAAACGGCTCCAAGGTCATGCGGACATTGCTTTAAATTCAGAAAAATTCATATCCAAAATGTCGGTTGTTTGACATTAGTGGGAGATGGGTCTAAGCTGACAATTCAAGGTCTCAAAAGGATAACAATGTGAAAATTGCCATTATCGGTTGTGGAGTCATTGGAACCGCTCTAGCGCGTCATTTTGCACATGAAAATCAAGTCTTGCTGGCGGATCATAGCTATCCAAAGAGTCTTGCGCTTGCGCAGGAATTAGGAGGCGTTGCATTTGAGAGCGGCATGGAGGCGATCCAAAAAGCTGAAGTTGTTGTGATCGCAATCAAACCCAAAGACCTGGCTGCTTTTGCACAAGAGACTGCGGGAGCTTTCAAGCACGCTCCGATGGTCATCAGTGTTTTAGCAGGAACATCCGTAGCGATGCTCAAGCAGTATTTCCCTTCTTGTGCGATCGTCCGGATCATGCCGAACTTGCCCATGATTTGTGGAGAGGGCGTGATAGGGTTTGTTCAGACGCCTCAAATGAATCCTGAGCGTAAAAAGGGAGTTGAAGAGCTTTTTGAAGGGCTCGGCTTACTTCACTGGGTTACCGAAGATCAGCTCGAAATGCTCTCTGCAATCGCAGGCTCTGGCCCTGCGTTTAATCTCGTGATCCTACAGGCAATGATCGACAGTGCGATCAAACTCGGTTTTACTCCTCAGCAGGCAAAAGAGTATGTCCTACAGACAACAGAAGGCTCCATTGCTCTTCTTAAGTCCACCGGAAAATCGGCTGAGGAGCTCATCAACCAAGTGGCCCCTCCGGAAGGCACGACAAGGGCTGGGTTAAAAGTCCTAGCCGACAAAGAAATGTCCCAAATCCTCCAAGAAACCTACCAAGCAACTTTTAATCGCGCGAAAGAATTACACTAATGAATCTATCCCTTAATGATAAAACTTTTGATTTTTGATGTATTTTTTCGCAGATTTTAAAGCCGCTTCGCAGGATATACTTGGAGAAGTAGGCCAAGAAGCGGCTTTAGAAGATGCGTAAAAAGACGCAAAAAGCGAACTTTTATCATTAAGGGATAGATTCATATTTCCAAATAATTTATAATAAGATTAAGAGGGGGTAGTGTTGTGAATAAACTCCATATTCAAAATGAAATGGTCCGTAGGAACATTGCTTTAATCGTAGATACTATCCGTCAGCAAAGGAAATTGTCTCAAAGAGAGACAGAGCAGCGACAGAAAACCTTAAAATTTACCATAGATCTAAAGACAGGGGAGCTAGCTACAGGAGGCAAAGCGGTTGAAATCCACTTCGACTTAGATAAACACCAAGTTGTTTTTACTGAGGTCAAAGAGATGGACCCAAAAGGTCGTCAGGTGCTTTCTGAAACCTGCCATTATCTCCAATCGACGCTGATGCATCTCCATGATATTCATGAGTTTGCTCAACTGGAATTGGAACCGACTGTCCAAGAGATCAATGATAGGAATCTTCTGAAGGATGCTTGGCATGCGATTGGACGGGAAGAGGCCGAATTGATGCTTTTAAATGCCTCAAAGGGAACCTATCTCTTTAGAAAAGACCATTTTGCTTCCGTGATGGAAGAGATCATTTCTGGAGCTAAGAAAATGAGTGTTCGGTGCATCACGTTAAGTTATCTAGATCCTGAAGGGCAAGTGCGGGATAGAACCATTGTGAATTGGAAAGACCACTGGCTGTTTTATGATGACGATCCGATGCTGTCAGGTCGTTATTTTACGTCTTTAGAGCAACTCTTGTCTTCGATGGGACCAGTCTTAAAAAGATCTCTTCCAGCCTTAAGAAGCGCGTAAGAGAATCCTTTCAGCTGTATTGCGAATCGGTTTTTGTCCTTCTTGAATCAGAGATACTATTTTGCTGACATAGAAAGGATGTGGGGTAATGACTGCAGGGGTTTTTTCATCAAACCAAGTGTTGATCTGGGCTCTGATTTTATCAGGAGCTTGCGATATGTCGAAGGCAAGATTTCTGATAAATTCAGGGACGCAAAGTTTTAGAGAAAAACAATTTTCCCGATTTTCTACGTAGCCGCTATTGTACATATATGCCCCTACTGCAAGGGCGCCGCAAATGATGAGTAATATCACAGTGACTGGGATAGGCAAGGCGATGAAAAATCCGATACACGAAAACGCACCGATCATCGCGCCGATCATTTTGAGGAGATGGACAGTGCTTTTTTTGTAGGCATATGTATGCATAGTCTCTAAGAGTTTAGATGCCTCATCGATGGCTTTCTGGCTGCCTTTATCAACCTGTTCAAGCAGGCTGCTAAGATAGTGTTCTCTTCCGCCTTTATTGGTGATATCGGTATTGAGCCATAGGGGAAGCGCACGTTCGAGCTCTACGGCAGGCAGCCTTGCAATTGTGGCTAGTTTGCCGCGGATGTGACGACCTTTCCAACGCGCAAAAATTCTCTCAGCTCTTGTTACGGCTTCTTGGTCTCCGCTGTCGATCTTTTTCAAAAGTCTTATCAGGTGATCTTTTTTGCCTGTAACGATCCTTGCAAATTTTGGAGAAAAATTTGCCTGAAACTCAAGGTTATCAAAATGTTCAATCGTCTCAGCTAAGTCACTTCGGATATCGGTTCCTTTCCAAGCATGCTTTTCGAAAAGATTCAGAAATTGGTTCTGACGATATAGAGATAATCCTTCTTTTACCGCTCTGATTGTGTTAAGAAAGCCTCCTATAGAACCCAGGGCATGCTTCAACGGGATTATCGCAATGTGCACAAGGAATGGAATATTCACTGTAAAAATATTTTCAATCGAATAAAGGACATCGAAAAATTTTCCAGCATAGTAGGCGTAGGCTGTCACTCCACCAGTGACTTCAAAGCCCGATTCAGCGATACAAATGCGGTGGTCTTGCTTGAAACCATCAATAAGGTTATTACAAGCGGTGCTTAGGCCTATAATTGATCCTTCTATCTTTGTAAATATGCTCATACTAATTCCTCAGCTATTATTATACTAAAAAATAGACTTAAAAGGCTATTAAACTATTGATTTTAAAAGTGTTAAGTAAAATATTTATTATTATAGTGTTAAAAATTTTAATATATACGAGGGTGACGTCGAAAAGAACGGATGAGGCTAGCTATAACTCCTAGAGACACAATGGCTAACATCCCAGAAGGCATAAATTTCAGGGTGGCTAAAAAGCGGTAGCTGAAAAAGGCATCTAAAAGCAGGGTTAAAATAAGGGCAAAATAGGCGGACTTCTTAAAGTGTTTTTTTGAAAACATCCCTCCAGAGGCGAGGAGTAATAGGAGTCCGGAAACGACCCCCATGACCAAGGAGGCGGTGCTTGCTGCCTTGATATGGCCGATGATTCCACCGACTAAAATCAAAATTCCATAGAAAGCGACGATGTAAGGCATTGGAATACTATAAATTGACTTTTGGCAAAAAAACAAGTAAAATATCGATACTATGTTTGGCTTTGCAAAAAAGATTTACGCTTGGGCTTCTAGGAAGGCAAACTCCCGTTTTGCCCCTCTTTGGCTAGGGGTTGTCTTTTTTCTAGAGCTCATTTTTATCCTCCCCATGGACGCTATTTTGCTCTTGTTTTGCTTGGAAAACCCTAAGCGGCGCTATACGTATGCCTTAGTGGCAGGAACTGCTTCTGTAGCTAGTGCTTTTGTTGGGTATTATGTCGGACTTGCCGCCTGGGACATTGTCAATCCGTATGTCTTGGACCATCTGATTTCCACGACCTTTTTTGAACGCATCCACAGCCACTATTTAGACTATCAGCATTGGGCTGTTTTTTTAGGCTCGTTTTTGCCGGTCCCTTTTAAGGCCGTGACTTTGACAGCTGGCGTTTGCGAACTTGCCTTAGTGCCTTTTATTGCTGCGGTAGGAATTGCTCGTCTGGCTCGGTTTTTCTTGATTGCCAAAGCGGTCCAGCGGTGGGGGGTTCAAATCAAGAACTTTGTCGATAAACATTTTCACCGGTTTGTCTTTGCAGTCGGTGCCAAAATCGCCCTGGCTATTGGGTTCCTATGGGCTTTAAGTTAAATCCTGATCAAATCGCTTTAGCTGCAGAGTATCTTCGAAAAGGGGAGCTTGTGGCATTTCCGACGGAGACTGTCTATGGTCTGGGAGCTCCTATTTTCAACCCCGAGGCATGTGCTAAAATTTACCTCGCTAAAGGTCGTCCGTCTGATAATCCTCTCATTGCACATATTTCCTCTTTAGATCAAATCGACCAAATTGCAAGAGAGATCCCTCCAGAGTTTTTCTTGCTAGCAAAGGCGTTCTTTCCAGGCCCTTTGACGGTGGTATTAAAAAAGCACCCTGCAGTCCCTAGCATCGTTTCTGGGGGGTTGGATACGATTGCGGTTAGGATGCCCAGTCATCCTATTGCTAGGCAGCTCATATCAGCGTTAGGGCAGCCGATCGTTGCTCCTTCGGCAAACCTCTCCGGAAAGCCCAGCAGTACCACAGCTGATCATGTCATGGCTGATTTTGAGGGTAAAATTGGGGCTGTGATCGACGGGGGAGCCACAGAGTATGGGATCGAATCGACGGTGGTGAGTTTGGTTGGGAAGCCTTGTTTGCTTAGATTGGGAGCCATTCCGAAAGCTCAAATTGAGCAAATATTGCCGCTAGGGGAGGCGACTTTGGAGGGCAAGCTTGCCTCACCAGGAACCCGCTACAGGCATTATGCTCCAGAAGCCCGCATCAAGCTTTTCTCCAATCAGCAAGAGATGGAAGTCTATCTGAAGGGCTCGAAGTGCCGCTGGATCAATCCACAAATCACCTTAGCGAATCTCTATGCGGTGCTGCGCCAGGCAGATGAGGAAAGATACGACGAAATCGTCCTCATCTCTCCTTCTGATGAGGTTTTAATGGACAGGCTCAGACGAGCAGCAGTTGATCAGACTCGGTGACCTTTTTGACCTTTTGGGTGGCGACGCGGATGCCGCGAGCTTGAGCGCCTTTGACAACGACGTCTTTAAAGGGATAGAGGATCTTTTTTAGCTTCTGATTGGCCTGGGGGACAAATTGAACTTCGACGGTGGCTTTGGGATCATCGGAGATATAGAGCAACTCTCCCAAATCATCGATATAGTGGTAGCTTTTTTCTAGGATGAACTGTTCAACAATGAACCGTTTTGCCCACGGCTGTCCGGTCTCTTTATTCTTATAGACGACATTCATGACGGTTTTTTTATCAGCAACGGCGACCCAAGCGACATTTTCTGCGTATTGTTTTTCTGGGATGTTGACGACTTGGTAGGTGCCGTTTTGATAGAAGAGGACGATCTTATCAAAGTTGGTGCAATTGAGTTTAACAGGTCCGGAGACTTTGGTTCCGAAAAAGCCTGTTTTAGGATCGTAGCAGACTTTAATTTTTTTGGTTTCTATGGCCCGCTTGTCGATCTCTTCGATGGCTTTGACGCGGGTTTTGCGGGGGGTATTCTTTACCGTATTTGTCAATGAGTCGTTTCAGATAATCGATGGTGAATTTCTTGACGTTTTTGAGGTTTTTTTCGACCTGTTGAAGATTCTCTTCTAAAAGAGCAATCTCTTCTTGGTTTTTATCGATATCGAACTGAGAAATACGACGGATGGGGATTTGGAGAAGCCGTTCGCGGTCTTCGTGTTTAGGCTCTCGGAGAAGCTGTTTGATAAAGGCCTTGAAAGAGGTTTCGAGAGCTTGGTGGATTCCTTCTAAGGTTTTGATGGTCTCGATCTTTTTGTAGATCCGGTTCTCAATGAAGAGTCTTTCGAGGGTTTTGTAGAAGATTTTCTCGAGGAGGCGGTCTCTTTCGATTTGGAGTTCCATTTTAAGAAACTCGACGACCTTATCGGCGTTGTATTTGAGGATTTCATGGACATCGGTCTCCCAAGGATGGCCGTCTTTAATCACGATGATTTGAGAGGTGAGAGAAACTTCGCATTCCGTAAATCCGTAGAGAGCATCGATCAGTTCTTCTGCGTACTGTCCACGGGGGAGTTTGATTTCAATTTCGACATGTCGGGAGGTATAGTCGTTGATTGATTCGATCTTGATTTTGCCTTTCTTTGCGGCTTCTTCGATGGAGCGCATGAGGCTTTCCGTCGTCGTTCCATAGCAGATTTCTCGGATGACAATCGTTTTGGCGTCTTTGATTTCGATTTTTGCACGGATTTTAATTTTGCCTTTCCCTTTGTCATACTGGCTTCGATCCATGATTCCGCCGGTCGGAAAATCGGGATAAATTCGGAAATCTTTCCCTTCCAAATACGAGATTTCAGCTTCGAGAAGCTCTGTAAAATTGTGCGGCAGAATATGGGTTGACATGCCGACAGCGATTCCATCAGCGCCTTGCATGAGGAGAAGTGGGATTTTTGCAGGCAGAGTGACAGGTTCTAAGTTGCGGCTGTCGTAGGACGGGATTTTTTCGGTGATGTCAGGATTGAAAAGGGTTTCGCGAGCTAGCGGTGAAAGGCGTGTTTCAATGTAGCGAGAAGCTGCAGAAGGGTCGCCAGTGAGGATGTTGCCGAAGTTTCCTTGCCTATCGAGCGTAAAACCTTTATTGGCCAGGTTGACTAAAGCTTCGTAAATCGGAGCATCGCCGTGGGGATGGAGCTGCATGGTTTGTCCGACGACGTTGGCGACTTTATGGAGCTTTTCGTCGTTGATGCGCCAGAGGGTTTCTAGGATGCGTCTTTGGACAGGTTTGAGTCCATCGATGACATTGGGGATCGCTCTGTCAAGGATGACATAAGAGGCGTATTGGATGAAGTGATCCTTCATCTGGTGTTTGAGATCATCCATTTTCGTTTACCAGGTTTTTCATGATAAATGTTTTTCGTTCAGGTGTGTTTTTCCCCATGTAAAATTCGAGTGTCGGCTTAATATCGGAAAGGTTTTCAATGCTGATCGGCACGAGGCGGATATCTTTTGCAATGAATTGCTTGAATTCATCAGGAGAGATCTCACCGAGGCCTTTAAAGCGGGTGATCTCGAGCCCTTTCTTGAGTTCTTTTGCCGCATCGTCTTTTTCTTCGATCGAATAACAATAGATTGTTTTTTCTTTGTTCCGGACTTTGAAGAGGGGAGTTTGGAGGATGAAGAGATGGCCGCTGGAGACGAGCCCCTCAAAGTAGGTCAAAAAGAAGGTGATGAGCAGATTTCGGATGTGCATGCCGTCGACGTCGGCATCGGTTGCTAAAATCACTTTATTGTATCGAAGATTAGCGATGTCGTCTTCGATATTGAGCGCTGACATGAGGTTGAACATCTCTTCATTCTTGTAGAGTTGATCGAGCTTCATGCCGTGGACGTTCAGGGGCTTGCCGCGGAGAGAAAACACCGCTTGGGTCAGAGGATCGCGCGTCATCACGATGGAAGCAGAAGCCGATTCTCCCTCAGTGAGGAAGATCATGGAGTCTTCGCCTTCTTTTGTACCGTAGTGGTATTTAGAATCGCGTAATTTTGGAATTTTAAATGAGATCTTTTTCTGTTTGTCTTTAGCTTCTTTTTTTACTGCTGCGAGTTCTTTGCGGAGTTTTTCATTGAAGAGGATCCGTTCGACAATTTTCTTGCCAGTCTCGGGGAATTTGTAGAGGAGGTCTTGCACGGCATCTTTGACTTCTTGGACAATCGGAGCGCGGATATCGCTGTTGGAGAGCTTGTTCTTGGTCTGGGATTCAAAGACAGGATCTTTGACTTTGATGAGGATTGTCCCAACGATTCCTTCTCGGACATCGACGCCTTGGAAGTTCTTTTTTGCAAACTCATTGACGCCTTTCAAGATCCCTTCCCGAAACGCGGAAAGATGGGTTCCGCCATCTTGGGTATATTGTCCATTGACGAAAGAAAAATAAGTCTCGCCGTAACTCGAGGTGTGCAAGAAGGCAAACTCGACGTTTTTTCCTTTCCAATGGAGTGGCTCATACAGCCTGTCTTCTTTGACTTCGGAATTCAAAAGATCAAGAAGGCCATGTTCGGAGAAGATCGTTTCGCCGTTAAAGAGAAGCGTCAGGCCCGTATTTAAATACGCATAGTGCCAGAGCCGTTTGTTGATGAATTCTTTCCGAAAAGCATACTTTTTGAAGATCTCAGGATCGGGAGTAAACTCGATATAGGTGCCGTCGGGCTCTTTCGTTTTCCCCTTTTTTTGGTCTTTCAGGATGCCTTTAACAAAGCGGGCTTCCACGAACTCGCCATCGCGCATACTTCGGACGATAAAGTGGGAAGAGAGCGCATTGACAGCTTTCGTTCCGACGCCGTTTAAGCCGACAGAAAATTGAAAAACATCGTCGTTGTATTTAGCGCCCGTGTTAATTTGGCTAACGCAGTCGATCACTTTTCCCAGCGGAATCCCCCGTCCCCAGTCTCTCACTGAAACCGTCTTGTCATCGAGCTTGATCTCGATCTTGCTGCCATGGTGCATGATGAACTCATCGACAGAGTTGTCGATGACTTCTTTGAGCATAATATAGATCCCGTCATCGGCATGCGATCCATCGCCCAGCCGGCCAATGTACATCCCAGGACGCAGCCGGATATGGGCCAACGCGTCTAAGGAAATGACTGTACTTTCGTCGTATTTTTTAGCCATGAGGATCTATGCTAGCATGCCTTGATTTTTTTTGCGCGGACGTCTTTTCTTTAAAAAAGCCGTTTTACACTAATTTGTCAATGAAGATTCTATCTCTCTAAATCTTTAGCATGCGTAGAATCCGTGTCAACCTATTGAGAATAAGCAACTTGATTTCGGATATACTCTGTATTGACGGTTAATGGGAGGTGTTGTAACATATGGATATACAACGAGGAGAGTTATTATGATTAAACAATTGATCCATCACGGTAATAGCAGGGCGCTAGTCATTGATAAAGCTATTTTACAGGCTGCAGGTCTCGATGAAGATACAGCTTTATTCCAAATCACAGTAGATCCAAATGGAGGAATTATCATACAGTCGGTAAAAGCTGCGAATGAAGATTTGCATAAAAAAGCATTTAGAGAAGTTCTGAAAGAGAATGATGCGCTAATGAAAAGACTTTCAAAAAGATGATTTTTATCACTGTTCAAGAAGTCATTGACGATCACGCTGAACTTATCCGCACATATGGCGGTTTAGATGGGATTAGAGATATCGGATTATTGATTTCAGCTATTGAGATGCCAAAAGCCACGATGTTTGGAGAATTCCTTCATCCAACTGTTTTTGACAAAGCTGCTGCATACTTATTTCATCTCGTCTGCAACCATCCATTTGTTGATGGAAATAAACGAACGGGAACTATGACAGCATTAACGTTTTTAAGGCAAAATCAAGTGCATATCAAATTCACCCTAAAGCAAACTGATATTTTAGAAGAGCTTGTTGTCAGTACAGCCGATAGTAAAACAACAAAAGAACAAATAGCAAAGTTCTTTAAAGAATGTTACATAGGCCCAGAGCTGCCTGAGGAGCTAGTCTCTAAATCAGCTTTGGGCGTTGAAAACAAAAATAGAACTTAGCCTCTACTAACAAGCAGTAGAAAATCTCAGGTGCCCAGAGCCATTGATTCTGGAGTGAGCATCTGCTTTCCAACTTCTAGGGACTTAGGCTTACGGGAGTAGACCATGTGCCCAAAGAGAAAGTGCTCGTGCGGATGAGTAGATCATTGCCTATCTCTGATATCCAACCAGCAACGGCTACTCCTGCGTCATTAATGAACAGCTGATAGGGGGCTACATCTAAGCTTGCGGAAATTATTATCACATTTTCCGACGAGCTTGAAATTTGGGTAGGTGTTGTCCACGACCCTCCGAAAGGAAGCCAAGTTGCATTCAGTGCTTCTACGCCCTGCACAGAATTAAAACTGGACCATATGACGATCGCATTACCTAAAGCATCGACTGCAACAATAGGATGAATAGCATCCTCTCCTACAGCGGACAGCGTCACTGCAGCAGACCAGCTTCCTGCGCTAAATATGGAAACCATCACAGACCTATATGTGGACTGTTCTGTTGTCCATACTAACGCAGCGACATTTGCTGTTCGATTTATCGCACCGCGCGGTGAATACGATTTGGCTGCCTCCACCTGAAGTCCCCAAAAACAGCAGATCGATGCAAGGATTGTTGTCCATTTGCAAAAACAAGCATTTAAAATTTTCATAAGAAAATCTCCATTCTAATGGTTTAAAGTTTAGTTGTTACAGGAGTGGACCAAGTTCCTCCCGATAAAGTTGATGAGCGAACAACTAGAGCGCCATCGATGTAGGCATTCCAGATTGCAGTTGCTCTTGTTTTGTCAACCACTAATTTAAATGCGGCATCAGTCTTGTGCTCTTCGAATGAAGCCACATCTTCGTTTGCTTTTGAGATTCTGGTCGGCGTTGTCCAATCTCCTCCGAAAGGAAGCTGAGCTCCGTCCAAAACATTTCTGTTTGATGCTTTGTCAAAATAACACCAGATCGCAACAGAATTACCTAAGGCATCAGACATCACCAGATGGTAGGGACAATTTTCTGCTGCGCTGGGCAGTTTTTTTTCAAAAGACCAGCTTTTGTCTGTGGACAGCGTGGCAGAATGCTCTGAGTGGGACGTGCCCACGTTGATGTGCCATATCGGCTCAGCTGCATCTGTTGCAACGCTGCTTGCAACCTCATCAGCTTCTATAGTTCCCCAAAAACAACTCAGCGACACAAGGGTTATTGCCAACCGGCAAATGCCAACATTAAAAAATATCATGCGCACTTCAATCTCCTAAATTAATCTAACTAAAAAATCCAAACATCTTCCAACCTCTTACTACGGATTAGAGAGAAGCTTAATTGTCATGTAGGCTGTGAGCTGGGGGCTATCGCTACCATTTATTACTACACTACCGGAGTTGAGTCCGAAATCATTGGCAGACGATTTTCCAAAGGCAAATAAAGAGATATTGTCAGTTGCAATAAGCGACACCATGAAAGAGCACGTAACAACAGAACTTTCGGAGCCAGTGGCAACTAACGAATTCGGCAAAGGAGCCTGTGATCCTAATTGCTGATTTTTGACCACTCCAACAAAGCCTTGAGGACTGGACGGAGACACACCATAAGTAATTTCATAGGTTCCAGCTTGTGAGACTTGAAATCCAATCAGATTACCTCCAAATGAATATGCCGAGACAACCCCTCTAAATACATTTGGAGGAGCAATATTCTGAAATGGAATGGGATTAACTGGCGCGATTTTCGCCAGTGTTACTGGCGGCCCAACACCGAGTACTGTCGAGATATAGCCTTCACCGGCTAGCCCGATTGTGCCAGTTGGTCCAATGGGTCCTGTGGGACCTGTAGGACCGGTTGGGCCTGTGGGACCAGTAGGGCCTGTTGGACCGGTGAGGCCGGGACCCGTCGGACCAGTAGGGCCTGTTGGACCGGTGAGTCCAGGACCTGTGGGACCAGTAGGTCCGGTTGGACCAGTGAGTCCAGGGCCTGTGGGACCTGTTGGCGCAACGGGACCTGTCGATCCAGTAGGACCAGTTGGACCGGTGAGTCCAGGGCCTGTGGGACCTGTCGGCGCAACGGGACCTGTCGGTCCAGTAGGACCAGTTACTCCAGTAGGACCTGTGCAGCAGGGTCCAGTTGCACCAGTGTTGCCTGTTGGGCCTGTGGGCCCCGTAGACCCTTGGGGGCCTCCAAAGGGACCTGTCGGGCCGGAGATTCCTTGTGGGCCAGCGGGACCTGGGAGACCCTCTTTGGGGGCCTTACACTTACTTGCGAAAAGAGGACTTTCAGTGACCATGAATAGGGTCGTGCATAGGATGGTGAAAGTACAGAGTGATTTTTTCATAGCAAGTCTTTCCTCTTGGTGACTTTAATGTTCATAAATTTGTTCTCCATCTACAATATTTATGGAGAACGATAATTTCATGGCGCTGAACGGGTTGAGTTAACCTTCTTTGCATCCAGCTTTTTTTACCGCTGCAGCCAAGAGGGATATTAACTCCCACTTGTCCTTGGCCTCTAATACCAAATACGGGATCGTGAGTGATCAGAGCGTCGACGAAAAAGTGTGTGTAAACACTTAAGTGTACTCTGTACCTTCCACCCCAGAGATTTTGACAGTGGTCAGCGTAGAGATAGGTTCCAACAGCGCCATAGAGTTCAATATCATCATTGTGAAAGAGGGCGTTTCCAATCTCAAGATCTCCTCCTTCCAACGCAGCCTTGACTTTTTTTCTCGAGATGAAAAATTTACCAGAGGAGTTTCTGAAGGTGCACTTGCGGACTCTTTCCCATTTTTTTAAGGGAAGATATCCATTGATTCTAACATCGACGTAGGGGTTCAGGATTTCTACACCGGCTCCAACCTGACTAAAATGAAACTTGTGAAAGTGGTTTGTTCTGTAATCGATGTATGAATTAAATCCAAAAATCACTTGTGGTTCAGGGGCATAATATCGAAATCCCAGACCGCCATTGGCTGCATATTCGTTATTGTCGAAGCGGTGCCCTCTTACATCGATCAAAGGCCAAATATAAGTGGAATCTTGAGCTGGAAAAGACAATCCCTCGATCGTTGTGTATCCATGATTGTAACCCACTCCTCTAGGTTCAATATGGCGGGCCCTTATAGTGCCGATACAGGGAGATGGACCTTCTTCAGTCTGCACGGGTTGGCGACTTTCGCCATAAAGATTGGGAAAGGCAAGAGATGCACTCAAAATGAGAAGAGGCTTCAGTCGTGAGATCTGTTTTAGCACTGACACAGCCTGCAAGTAAAAATTACAATATTAGCTAAATATTAATGATGCTGAGAATTTTTATCAAATAGAATTTTTTCTTGTCGGTTGCGTTATTTTTTTCACATACGGTAAGCTCTATTAACCCAACAGTCTCTAAGCAAAATCGAAGCTGTCAAAGGCAGCGGTCCGCACGAGCGAGAATCATTGCCGAAAAGGCTGCGGACACTGATAAACAGTCCGGGGGACTGTTTATCAGGGAAGCAGGTGAACGAAGTGAACTGGCCCGAAGGGGGCAAGCGAGTAGGATCGATTTGGCAAAGCCGCAGCAAGCTATTTGTCGCATATTTGACTGGCGGGTTAATAACTGAAATTTTTACTGGACTAAGATGAACAAGCTCGCACTGTTTTTTTCTTCGTTTCTTTTTTCATTTTTATGTGGCGCTCCCAATTTAACAAAGGCGATTGGTTCTGTTAAAAAGGGGAAAAATTTTGAGGTGTTACAACCTAAACCTTCGTCATGGGCTCCTGAGTGGCAAAACCGTTTTTATGAGCTATTGTGCCAATCAACTCTAAAGTTTAGGCCGAGTCCCTACTCATATAATGTGCCGCGCGGCTCTGCTACGGTGGCATGGTGGCCCCAAAACAGACAAACGTCGATTTTTCTGGGGCGGAGGGTTTTGCAACTGCCTCCGAAGATTTGCCTCAACATGATTGTGAAGAACGAAAGCCGAGTGATCAGGCGGTGCTTAGATTCTGTAAAACACCTGATCGATTATTGGGTCATTGTAGATACAGGTTCATGGGATGGGACTCAAGAGATCATTAAAAATCACATGAAGGATATTCCCGGTGAGCTTTATGAGAGACCTTGGAGAAATTTTGGACATAATCGGATGGAGGCACTCGAGTTAGCTAAAAACAAGGGGCAGTATCTGCTCTTTATGGATGCTGATGATGTGTTGGAATTTGAGAAAGAGTTTAAACTGCCCATCTTGACTCTGGATCAGTATAAAATGTGGCGAGAAACAAAAAGCGCTTCTTTTTCTTTTCACACCACTCAGTTAGTCAAAGCCGATTTGCCTTGGAAGTGGGTAGGTGTTGTCCATGAGTACTTGGATTGCCCTGTATTTTTCACTTCTGAAATCATGCAAAAAGTAAGGTATGTATCGGGAGAGGGTGGAGCGAGCTCTTATGATCCGAAGAAATTTGTTAAGTATGTGCAACTGCTAGAAGAGGGGATAAAGAAAGAGCCCACGAATTGTCGGTATGCTTTTTATCTAGCAGAAAGCTACCGCTTCCTTGGCGAAAAAGGCAAAGCTCTTGAGTGGTATCAAAAGCGGGTTTCTATGCGAGACTGGGATGAAGAGGTTTTTTGCTCCAAGTTGCAAATCGGTCATCTGCTCAAAGATATCGGACTCCCACCGAGTGTTGTCGCAGAAGCCTATATCGATGCGCACCATTTTCGTCCGCACCGCGTAGAGTCGATCTATTATCTTTCTGCGCTCTACAACCAGCAAGGAAGTTACAGCAAAGCGTATGAATGTCTTAAGTCTAAAATCCCAAAGCCTAAAGAGAAAGACTGGCTTTTCAATGAAGATTGGATCGAAGATTATGGCCTCCTTTTTCAGCTCTCGATTTGTTCGTATTACCTTGGGCACTATCAAGAATCGATAGATGCTTGCGATGCAGTGCTTGCCATTAAAGACCTGCCAGAAGGGTGGCGCGAGCAGGCGATCACCAATCGCACTTTCCCCGTCGCTAAGTTAAAAGAGTTGGGTTTTTGAGCATGAATGGCCAAAATATGGGTATAATTTTGAACATTGATGCTTGTTTTTCGCTCATAGTTCTATTTAAATAGAGCGTTCATGGTGATTTCTTGGTCAACGACTGATAGAAAATTCTCGTTATGCTTTGCTCCATGGGTTGTGATGAGGGTTGTAAATGTTGATTTTCGCGTGCCAGTTACAGTTTCAAAGCAGGCTTTTCTTGCTCGAAGTTTTTTGGCGTCTTCCTTGGTGAGTGATAATTCGTCTTCATAGAATTTGACTTCGCATAAATTGATGCAATTATCAGCTCGATCGATCACCAAATCAATTTCAGTTCCCGTTTCTTGTGATTGTTTGGGAGGGCGATATCTCCATTTAGAGGTCTTGGTTTGGACTGCAGAAAGACCTAGAGCTGCTTTAATTCCCTCGATATGTTTCAGGCACAGGCACTCATAGGCATGTCCTGTCCAGGTTTTCCAGGCCTGAGTATTTCGTTGTTTAAGCCAATAGTCAGGTTCACTGCTTTGCAAATCGAGAGCCGGCACTCCCGCATTCCAAGATAAGTAGAAAAGAGAATATTCATCGACTAAGTAAAAATGAAAATTTGTTACAGATTCTCCAAAAATAGGAACTTCTGCAATAAAACCTGATTGTTTGAGCTCTTCAAGCCTTTTGCTAAAAGTCCCTCCTGGAGATATGTTTAATTTTTTAGCCAGTTCTTGATATGAAAATCCCGATCGAGATGTAGCTAAAGCAGTCACAATTTTTACATGTTCTTCATGATGTTGAAAAAGAGAACGGTAGAGTTTATGGAATTCTGCGATGAGCGGGGCGCTATATGAAAAGCAGAGTTCCCCAATGATTTGAGGAATGGATTTGCCTCTTTCAACATAAGATAAATACTTAGCAACTCCTCCTACACACATATACAGCTCAAGAAGTTGTTTCCGATCCAATGAGATATTTTTTTTCGCTAAAAATTCTTCAGTTTCTCTTAATGTAAAGGGGAGAAGTCTTAGTTCTTTTGTCACCCTTCCATGGAGACCTCCTTTATGATGAAGGACGTTATCGATCATCCAAGAAGCCGCTGATCCGCAGACGATCAAAATCAGATTTGGAGTTTCAGAAAGATAACGATTCCAAAGATGTTCCAAGGCTTGCAAAAACTTAGAGCGCGGAGTAGATAGCCAGGGGAGTTCGTCAAAAAATAGGATAATTTTAGTATGTTTTGGAACTTTTGCAATCTCCTTTTGAAGCATACGGAAAGCAAAAAACCAATCTTTAGGTTTTTTGATCTGCTCCCCCTTCAAAAAAAGGTCTGAGAATTCATCAGCGAAATTTTGAAGCTGGACTTCGGCTGTAGCTTCTTGAATTCCAGTAAGATGGAAGAAAAGACCCTTATCTTTAAAAAAGTTTTTAATTAGGTATGTTTTGCCGATACGACGTCTTCCGTAAACAGCTAAAAAGGCAGGTTCTTTGGAATCAAGAATTTTTTGCAAGGTCTCTTGCTCTTTTTTTCGCCCTATTATTTCATTCATAAAAAATGTTTCCACGCTGGTTATAGGTCTATATATAGCGCAAACAGCCAAAAAAGTCAAATCTGGGCTGGATAAAGGTATATAACCAGCGCAAAATGGCAAAAAATATGAATTTGCGCTGGATATGGGGTTATAACCAGCGCAAGCTAATCTTCAGCGATGATGCTGGTGAGTCCAGAATTTCCCACAATGAGCCAATAAGAGCCTTGGTTTGGCTGGAGTTCAGCTGTGACCAAAGGCAGATAGGTTGATTCTAGGGTTGCGGTTTTGATGCCGGGGATTTTCCACTGGCCGTGATAAAGTTTTGTCCAGAGCTTTTGCAGAGCGGGAAATGAAAAGGGGAGAGACGAGGCAAGGTGGGGGAAGAGATTATGTCGGCTAGAGGTGGTGTAGCCGTTGTGGAGCGATTCTAAGTGGCAGAGGTTTGAGAATCCGAGCAGATGGAATGGCCAGTGAATGGTGAGCACTTGGGCCCTGATTCCAACAAGATCTCCAAAGAGATGTTGACGGGAGAGCTCTTTTCCTTTTGAGTCTTCGACGATGACTTCATAGCTCTCGAGCCAGGCGCCTTCTAGGTCAGATCGAGGATTTTTCCAGGAAACCCATTCGGATTGAGCGTTCCCAGTCATCACGACTTTTCCAACTCTTTGATCCGCTGTAAAAAATGTGCAAATAAGCGCTGCAAAAGCGCCCATGACATAAAGAGAGCTCCAGCCGAGCAGCGATTGAAAAGAGAACTTATATCCTTGAGTGAAGCGGCGATAGGTGAAAAAACCGATCAAGAGAGCAGTAGCCAGAAATGGCATCCAGTGGAATTCTCTAGGGAGTAGGAGAAAGAGAGCAAGAGACAAAGTGCCTAAAGTGACATCTAGAAAACGGAGGGTGGAAGATTTTTTCGGCTGCCAGGCTAGGATATACGATCTTAAGGCAAGTAGGAAAAACGTCCAACTAAGCATTAATCAACTTGTACAAGTTTAAGGCCGATGATTCCGATAATAATGAGCATGATGGAGAGCAATCGGACAATATGGTGAGAATCTCCAAAGAAAATAATTCCTGTCACGACGGTTCCAGCAGCGCCGATTCCAGCCCAGACGGCATAAGCGGTGCCAATGGGGATGGTTTTCATCGCTTGTGATACCGCAAAGAAGCTCAGCACAATGAAAACGACGGTGATGATACTTGGAACGAGCTTGCTAAACCCCTGGCTATATTTCAGGGAAATGGTGAAGCAGATTTCAAAAAAACCGGCAAGTAAGAGAAAGATCCATGCTGTAGACATGCTTTCAACTTATACCTAAGTGGCTAATATCATTCCAGCAGATGATGACGCGGCTCTCTTGTTCATAGCCTAAAATGGAAACAGAAGCTGTTGATAAGATGAGTTCGGTTCCAAAGGTTGGGGGCGCTCCGAGCCACACCGTGGCAAAGATTCTAAGAAAGTGAGCGTGGGAAAAAATCGCAATTTTTCCTTCCAGTGAATGGACCTGGTGCAAAAAATGATGAGCTCTGGAGGCAATTTGCTGAGGAGATTCACCGCCAGGAGCGCCTTTTTCAAAAATGTCCCAGCCGGGATTTTTTTCACGGATCTGCAGGGTTGTCAATCCTTCATACTCTCCATAGTTCCATTCTCTGAGATCGGGATTGATCGTAGGATTCAATCCGCAAATTTTACAGGTCTCTAAGGCTCTTTTTAAAGGGCTGCAAAAAACTTTGCTGAATTTTTCTTGCGATAGTCGCTTTTTTAACTGCTCTGCCTGTTTTTTGCCCAGCTCTGTCAAAGATAAATCGGTGGTGCCTGTGTGCCGTCCATTTTCTGACCATTCGGTGGCTCCGTGTCGAATGAGATAAAGCTCAAGGAAGGTAGTTTTTTGCGACACGCGTAAACTCCTTGATTTGTCTTTTTTGCCAAGAGGAAGATTTTTTGAGTTCCTTGGCTAAAATTTTGGCAACTAAAGGCGCCGCTTCGATGGCAGCTTTTGCGTCTAAAAATAAGATCCGGGTTCTTCTTGCGAGGATGTCTTCGACAGTGCGCGCCATTTCACTGCGGGCTGCCCAAATCACTTCTGCTAACGTGTAGGGGAGAGAGGGGGTGATCAACTTTTTATTGCGGAGCTTTTTGATGGCTTTGACGTCGGTGCCATAGAGGCTCCAGTGGTGCGAGCGATCGGCCTGTTTTTCATAGCCGTGCAGGTGAAGATCGGCTGTAATACAGGCGCGATAGGGCAGGCCTGCAACGGAAATGGCTCTATTGATCACATCTTGTGCCATTTTGCGGTACGTCGTCCATTTACCACCAGCGATGGTAATAAGTTTTGACTTAGACGTGGTAATGACGTGATCGCGGGAGATATCGGCGGCCCTTTTTCCCGAAGTTTTAATGAGAGGCCGCTGTCCGGCATAGATGCTTAAGATATCTTTTCTTGTCGGTGCTTTGTGTAAATAACGTGCGGCTGTTTTAAGCAAAAAGTCGATCTCTTCTTTGAGGGGTTTGGGTTCTAAGGAGGCTTTATCAACTAATATGTCGGTTGTTCCGACAAGGACTTTTCCATGCCAAGGGACTAAGAAAATCACCCGTTTGTCATCGGTGTGTGGGACTAAAATGGCGGTATGGCTTGGAAGAAAAGAGGCGGGCAAAACGAGATGGATCCCTTGGCTGGGCTCAATCAATATTTTGGCTTTTTTATCATCGGATTTTCTTAAGTTGTCGGAAAAGATGCCTGTGGCATTGATGACGACTTTGGCTTTGAGGTTGTAGTGTTTTCCTGTTTCAAGATCGGTCGCACGGACGCCGCAGATGATCTTGTTTTTCTTTAGCAACGAGGTGACAGGCATGTAATTGATGAGCGTAGCACCAAGATCTGCTGCTGTTTGAGCCAGTGTGATGGCAAGTCTTGAGTCGTCGAATTGTCCGTCATAATAAAGGGCACCGCCGCGTAGGTCCTTCCTTTCGATCGTTGGGATCTCTTTCAGCGTTTGTTTACGGGTCAGGGTCCGTGAAGGCTCTAGTCCGAGCTTTCCTGCCAAAAGATCGTAGACTTTTAAGCCGATGCCGTAAAAGGGGCCTTCCCACCAACGATAGAGTGGAACTAAAAAAGGAAGGTGATGCACAAGATGAGGTGCATTATCACAGAGAAGTCCACGCTCTCTTAAGGCTTCGATGACTAAACTGATATTGCCTTGCTGGAGGTATCTTAAGCCACCGTGGATGAGTTTTGTACTGCGGCTTGATGTTCCCTTGGCAAAATCGCTCTGTTCCAAAAGAAGTGTTTTGTAGCCTCTAGATGCGGCATCGACAGCTGCGCCAAGACCAGTGGCACCGCCTCCGACGATAATGATATCCCACTCCTCTCTTGCAAGGTTTTGGATCATCTGATCTCGATTCATTGGGGCTCCCACGTTTGTGCGCACTTGACTGCTTTTGCCCATTTTTGTTGAAGGATTTTAACTTGGTTTTTTTGCATGGTGGGTTCAAACTTTCGATCTTCTTGCCAAGAAGCTGCCGCTTCTTCTTTATTCTTCCAAAAACCGACAGCAATGCCTGCTAAAAAGGCAGCTCCGAGTGCTGTCAGTTCGGTGATTTTTGGGCGGATCACAGGCGCGTGTACGAGATCGGCTTGAAATTGCATGAGAAGATTATTGGCAACAGCACCGCCGTCGACACGGATTTCTGCAATCGGCACTCCAGCGTCTGCTTCCATCGCTTTTAATACATCCATGACTTGGTAAGCGATGCTGTCAAGGGCGCTTCTTGCGATATGGCCAGCGGTTGTTCCACGCGACAAGCCAACAATCGCTCCACGCGCATACGGATCCCAGTAGGGAGCGCCAAGGCCTGTAAAAGCAGGAACAAAAAAGACATCACCGCTATCGGGCACAGAGGCGGCAAGCTTTTCAATATCGGACGATTTTTTAATCAATCCTAGATTGTCCCGCAGCCATTGGACGACGGCTCCTCCGATAAAAACGCTCCCTTCTAAGGCATAGACGACTTCCGTCTTGATTTGATAGGCAATTGTGGTGAGAAGATTGTTTTTCGAGACGACCGGCTGAGAGCCAGTGTTCATGAGCAAAAAACAGCCTGTGCCGTAGGTTGTTTTGACCATCCCTTTGGAAAAACAGGCTTGTCCAAATAAAGCCGCTTGCTGATCGCCTGCAATGCCGCTGATGGGAATCGATCCTGTCAGAATGGGAGTGTTTGTTTTGCCAAAGATGTCACTCGAGCATTTGACTTCTGGCAAAATCCCTTTGGGAATATTGAGGATTTTTAAAAGATCTTCATCCCACTTTAACGTATGGATATTGAAAAGAAGCGTGCGCGACGCATTCGAAACATCGGTCATGTGGGAGGTTCCGCCGGTCAGTTTCCATAAAAGCCAAGCGTCCACGGTTCCGAATGCAAGCTCACCTTTTTTCGCTTTTTCAAAAGCTCCTGGAGTGTTTTTCAAAATCCAAAAAAGTTTCGTCCCAGAAAAATACGGATCTAAAAGAAGCCCTGTTTTTTGTTGAAAAAGAGGTTCAAACTCTTTTAAGTCTTGGCAAATTTTCGTTGTTCTCCTGTCTTGCCAGACGATGGCATTCCCAAGAGGTTTGCCTGTTTGACGATCCCAGACGATGGTCGTTTCCCGTTGATTGGTGATGCCGATGCCCGCAATTTGATCAGGACTGATTTGACCTTTTGCGAGCACTTCGGTGATACAAGAGGCTTGAGAAGACCAAATTTCTTGCGGATCGTGTTCGACCCAGCCAGGGTGTGGAAAAATTTGCTTAAATTCTTTTTGTGCGGTAGCGTGGATGTTTCCTTGGCGAGAAATTAAAACGGCCCTGGAACTCGTGGTTCCCTGGTCGAGCGCTAAGATGTACTTCATTTTTTTAAAGTGAAGCTTTATACTTTTATTTTCAACTGGAGAAGTTCTATGAGTATTTTTTGGGGAGAATTAATCGGTACGATGTTGCTGGTTTTGCTAGGCAATGGTGTTGTCGCTAACGTTTTACTCAGCAAAACCAAAGGCCATAGCAGCGGATGGATTGTGATCAGCGCCGGCTGGGGATTTGGTGTTGCCATGGCGGTTTATGTGACCGGATGGGCCAGCGGCGGCCATTTTAACCCTGCTGTGACACTCGGGTTTTGCATGGCTAAGAAAACAGCGTGGAATCTGATCCCGCTCTACCTTTCTGGCCAGTTTATTGGAGCTTTTATTGGACAAACGCTCGTCTGGCTCTCTTATTTTCCTCACTGGCAAAAAACCCCCGATCCTCAAATGAAACTTCTCAGTTTTTGCACACAGCCGGCTCTGCGCAGCTATAAATGGAACTTTGTCTGTGAAGCTGTCGGAACCATGGTTTTGCTCCTAGGGGTTTTAGGCATCTTTGACATGCACAACGGTATGAGCAACGACATGGGCCCCTACGCAGTCGGCATCCTAATCTTTTCCATCGGCCTCTCTCTTGGTGGACCTACAGGCTATGCAATTAATCCAGTCCGAGACCTCGGCCCTCGCATCATGTACGCCCTCCTCCCTGTCAAAGGAAAAGGGTCTGCTGATTGGGGCTACTCATGGGTTCCAGTCTTTGGCCCTCTGCTCGGTGCCGCCATCGGTGCTGTGATCTACTTGCTCTACATCCAGCCGCTGAAGGCTTTGATGGAAGGTGCGATGTGATTAAACATCTGCCAATTTTGCACAGGAAAAAAGGTAAAGATTTTTCACAAGACGAGTTTGACAAACTCCTTTTTGGAGAAAATCAAGGAGAAGGGGTTCTCAAAATTTTGAAATGACAAATGACCTAGCTTTAGCTACTTCATCACTTAAGAGTTCTTGAGAAGAATCAAAAGATGAAAATGACATTAGACCTTCTAAATACTAGCGAAGTATTCGGGAAGGGGAGAGACGAACTTCATCCTCTTGTTCCGGAACGGATGGTGGAAGCCTAAAATATGGGCATGCAGGCAGAGCCTGCGGCGGTTGGTTTGTCCGCCGTACTTCGTATCGCCGAGGATCGGAAAACCTGCTTCTGAAGCGTGGACGCGGATTTGGTTTTTACGACCTGTCTCCAAGGTGAACTTCACAAGCGCGGTGTGTTTTCTTTGCTTGATAACTTCGTAGTGTGTAATAGCGAGTTTGCCAGCCTCTTCGGAGAAGGCTTGTCTTTGACGATACCGGGCAGCCTCTCTAGAGCGGAAGTCGTTCTTAGTTTCAGGAATGCTTTTGACGAAGAAGAAATCGTCTTCGACAAGCGTGCTTTTCCAGGTCCCTTTTAAAGGAGTTGGCATGCCTTCGACAATCCCCATGTAGATTCTGTCGATCGAATGCTCGGCAAATTGCTCTTTCAAGACATCCCGAGCCTTTGTGGTGTAGGCAAAAAGCATGACGCCAGAGGTGTCTCTATCGAGACGGTGGACGGGATAGACCATACGTCGGAGCCGTCTTTTTAAGATGGCATGGACGGTCTTTTCATTTTCAGCAGTCGTTGCGACGGTGAGGAGTTTATCGGGCTTGTCGATGACGACGAGATGTTCATCTTCATAGAGGATTTTGATGCCGTGCTCGGTGTAGGCGGCTTTAGGGCCGACTTTGAGTTCTTGGCCTGGAAGGAGCTCTTGACGGGCAGAAGAAGCGCGGGTTTCATTGACCGAGACACGGCCTTGTTCAATCCACGATTTCAAAGTGTTTTTTGAACTCTCCGGGGAAAGTTTTTGCAAAGCGGCCAAAAGGGAAGTCTTTTCTTGAATTTTCGATTTCATGTTCAACATTCTACCATATTCCTTGATTGGTTTTCAAACGTAGGTTATATATGTCTGAAAATAGGAGTGTTTTTATGAAATCGACACGTGAAAAAGTGAGTTATTGCATTGGTCTTGAGACAGGTCGGAATTTGAAGCGTCAGTTCAGCGACATGGACTCAGGCCTTCTCAAAGATGGTTTTGACGACGGAATCAAGGAAGCAGCCCCCAAATTAAGCCAGGAAGAGATCCAATCAATCATGCAGGCTCTACGCCAACAGATCGAGCAACAGCAAAGACAATATTTTACAAAAGTCTCTGAGCAAAATAAGACCGAAGGCGAGACTTTCTTAGAAGAAAACAAACAAAAAGAAGGCGTCCAAGTCTTGAAAAGTGGCCTTCAGTACAAAGTCCTCCAAAAAGGGACGGGTGAAAAACCAACTCCCATTGATGTCGTTTCTGTCCACTACCGCGGCAGCTTCATCAACGGCTCGATCTTTGACAGTAGTTATGAGCGCGGCAAACCTCAAGTCTTCCCTGTCAACCGTGTCATTCCAGGTTGGTCAGAAGCTCTCCAACACATGCAAGTTGGCGACAAATGGCAGATCGTGGTGCCTCACTATTTAGCCTACGGCGAAGCCGGTTTTGGCAACGAGATTGGCCCTTGCACCACCCTCATTTTTGAAATGGAACTGCTCGGCATCAACAACGCGCAGCCAGAATGAGACGCATCCGTGCTTCGAAGCTCCGAGGAGTCCACAAGATTCCTCCTTCAAAGTCACAAACGATGCGAGCATTAATTTTTGCGTCCCTTTGTAAGGGACGCAGCTCTATCCACAACTACCTCCATTCTCCCGACACCGATGCCATGATCCAAGCTTGCCGCTGCATGGGAGCTCAGATCAAAGTCATGGAAAAAATCCTCGAAATCGAGGGGAATTTAACGTCTGCACAAAATGTCATCGATGCAGGAAATTCTGGACTTGTGCTCCGTTTCATCGGAGCGATCAGCGCTCTAACTTCTCAATACACCATTATCACCGGCGACGATTCAATCCGCAGCCGCCGTCCTGTAAAACCTCTTTTAGATGGACTTACTCAACTGGGTGCTTTTGCCATTTCCTCTCGTGGAAATGACCACGCTCCCATCATCATCAAAGGTCCTCTCAAAGGCGGGATTGCTGTCATCGATGGAGAAGATTCTCAGCCCGTCTCAGGACTTTTAATTGCCTCTGCTTTTGCTACCAATAAAACCGAGCTCATTGTCACGAACCCTGGAGAAAAACCGTTTGTAGCGATGACACTCAGCTGGTTTGATCGGCTTGGCATTCCATATGAAAATGAAAACTTCGAGCGGTACCTCATTCCCGGCGGTACTGAACTCGAAGGCTTTGACTATACAGTCCCGGCGGACTGGAGCTCCGCAGCGTACCCGATTGCTGCAGCTTTGGTCACCAACTCTGAGCTTACCATCGATGGCGTCGATTTCTCCGACGCGCAAGGCGATAAAGAACTGATCGGACTTTTGCAAGAGATGGGAGCCAACATCCAAATCGAAGGGCACAAACTCACCGTTCTTCCTGGATCAAAGCTCAAAGGTCAAAAGATCGATGTTGGCCGTTTTATCGATGCGATTACACTGCTGCCGGTCATTGGATGTTTTGCTGAAGGCACGACCGAGCTCACTGGCGGAGCAATCGCACGTCTGAAAGAATGCGACCGGATTAAATCGATTGTCTCCGAGCTGAAGAAAATGGGCGCTAATATTGTAGAGACCGAAGACGGCCTTATCGTTGAGCAATCTCAGCTCCATGGAACTGTAACGCAAAGCTATGCCGATCATCGCATGGCGATGTCGCTCACAGTGGCGGGCCTTGGTGCAGAAGGGGAGACCGTGGTCACTGGCACCGAGACCGTCGCCAAGAGCTTTCCCGGATTTTTTGATAAACTCCGTGAAGCAGGAGCACACATTGAGTAACATTATTCTCTGCGGGTATAAGTCATGCGGCAAAACAACGCTGGGGAAAAAGATCGCAGAAAAGACCGGCATGCACTTTATTGATACGGATGACCTCTGCCATCACAATTATTCTCACTCCTTTCGCGAGGTCGAAAAACAGGTGATTGCTGCCCTTGCCGACTTCCAAAACTGTGTCATTGCAACAGGTGGAGGCTCTGTTCTAGATCCTGAGAATGTTGCCATTTTTAAAAAACTCGGTAAAATTATTTATTTGCGTGTCCCCAAAGAAATCATCAAACACCGCCTCCTCTCAGGGAGGCTTCCGACTTTCTTAGACCCAACCCGTCCGGAAGAGTCATTCGAAGAGATGTACGAATCCCGGAAAGAGCTCTACGAAACAATTGCTGATCAGATCATTGACGCTGAATCTGATTTGACAAGTAAAATTTTTACTAATATATTAAAGTCAATAGTTGATTTTTAATTCAATTAGTTATATAATGTTTATATGACAACTGAATTAGTTTCATCTAAATCTTATTTGGATAATATCAAGAATTATCTGCCTGAGGAACCGAACTCTTCAGAAAAAGCTAATCGAATTTTTGATCAAATTGTCAACTCGATAAATTTCAGTTTCGACAGAAATGACACAAGAATTACTGATCATTTCAGAAAACTTCTCACCATACGTCCAGGACAGGAACTTTTTGAGCGGCTATTAAAAGCGAATCAACCGTTGAAGATTGTTTTTGATTCGGCCAAAAAAAATTGCCTCAGTCATAGGAGAGGATTGAGAACTGTCCATATGGCTCGTAACGATACAGGCAAGCGCTCTTATCATTTTTGTGTTAACTCCAAAGGGGAGAAGTTGTTGGCTGAAAACAGTGTGGTTACTTCCCTAGCTCATGAACTCATCCACGCATTGCACCATTTTGAAGAAGGTGAATTTGTGCAGAAGAAAAAGGAAAGAGGCACGATTTCCGAAGATTTGGACAATAAAGAGGAACAAGAAACAATTATAGGAAAAGCATGGACGGGAACGCTTTGCGAAAACGTTTTCCGCCACCGTTTTGGGTATCCTCTACGGATAAATCATCGTGGTTTATGTTTGAAGGGAGAAGAAAATTTCACTGCCTCAACATATGCACTTGAAGGGGCTTTGGTCAATTTAAGAAGCCTGCTTTCAAACAATCGCTCTTTGCTCAACCTTCCCCAGAAATGCACCGGCTCTAAAAAATGTCTAGACAATCTGGTGACAAAATATGCAGATATAGCGCTGACTCCCTTGAATGCAGCGATAGCAGCTCAACAAAAGACAATATCTGACTTTCTTTTTATGAAGAGCGTTAATGTCAATGCCCGGGATGGCTATTGTGGAACTGCTTTGCACACAGCGATACAGACTAAGCAACTCGACATGGTTCGTTTGCTTTTGGAGAAAGGTGCTGATGTCAATATCAGAGACCCTAGAGGACTTACTGCTTTGGAATTGGCAAAACAGCTGAATCATCAAGAGGCGGTAAGGCTTCTGACTCCTCCTTCTCTTTTACAACGATGCGCGCGTAAGGTAGGGTCTTTAATCAGTTTCTTCTTTCAAAGGTTTTTTCTCAATCCTTTGTTTGCCCTTTACAGAGCTCGTTTGATTTAATGTCTTGGCATTGTTATAATGCTTTAACTTTAAATAGGAGTTTATCATGACAAATCCATTATCAAACCTCATCGATTCGTCAGCGACATTGAGTCTTGAAGCGTGGACGAAATATTTGAAAAAAGCAAATGATAAATCTTCTGCCGCTCACCCATATCTTTGCGTGTCCAAGGAAGAGGAGCAAGCTCGTTCTATTAAGCTCATGTCTCAAGAAACCTATAATAATTTCTTTCAAAATCATTCAAGGTGGGACAGCTATGTAAGAAAATTAACCCTCAAAGAAATTGTCTTAATCTCCGAATATTTTGTTTGCAGTGGCAGCGAAACCTTTAGTTCTAAAGAGTATGAAGAATTTAGCAAGCGGGTTTCTCTGTTTTCCCCGGAAGCTGTTCTAAAACAAACAATGCTAACACCCATCTTTACCGCTGCTCATTGTAGCGTGATTGAGTCAGAAGATGTGCAGAATAAAATCTTGCTTAAGATAAAATCTGTCAAAGACCGTATGGCTAGACTTGAAGAAGTATCTACAGGCTTAAAGACCATGCAGAAAACATCAGAAGATAAAAAGCAAATTGAATGGACGAAGGGCCTTTGTGGAAAGATCATGTGGTATATCTGGTCTTGGTTTTATAGTCAGCATCAGCGAATAGACAAATTAGGAAGTTCTGTTTCGACATTCACTAAAGACGCTTTTAAAGAAGCCATTGAGAGCATCAAAGAACGAACACTTATTAACATGGATGGGTTTGAAACAAGGGTAGGGGTTCTAGACAACGATC
>Ga0207091_1007_pt1 | contig 32068 bp, 29 predicted proteins | sample Alteio_BWMinHeat_47_FD_153534 | JGI IMG/M metagenome (GOLD analysis project Ga0207091, IMG submission 153534) | Enriched cells from forest soil in Barre Woods Harvard Forest LTER site, Petersham, Massachusetts, United States -... | ecosystem: Environmental > Terrestrial > Soil > Temperate forest >... | reverse complement strand
CCATTTTCTAATGCTTGAGCTGCAATCCACATATCATTTGTCGGGATGGGTTGACCTTTTCGTTTTAATGAAGAATATACATGACTATAATAATTTGCCGTATCCAATGTCAGTGGAAAAATCTTAATTCGTGAAGATTCCAAAAAAGTACTTAGTTCTTCACGATTTTTTTTTGATTTATTTTCATGCTCAAAACCACCTAATAATTCTCCTAAAACAATAGGACTGATTCCTATCACTTCAATGATTTGGATAATTTCAAGGATTGCTTTTTCCCCCAGTTTAAATGCGCTATAGGCATTCGTATCGATTAAAATGGGACGCATTACCAAAGATCCTTATCAATTTTTCCAAAATCTTTGATATTTATTTGGAAATTCTCGTAATCTTTTTGAGACCATGTACCAGAAAGTTCATCTAAGTCATGATAAATCGTTTTTTTCTTCTTTTCTCCTATGCTCTCTGCAATCACTTGTAAGATTATTTTATTGACACTGATGTTTTGCTGAGCAGCCTTATGCTTCAGCGCCACCATCATTTCTTTAGGGATTCCTCGAAGATTGAAATTCATTTCGTTACGCATTTTGATACCATATTTAATATCATATTAATACCAACTAATAATACCATTTTTAAATTAAAAATCCATTAAATTTAATAATTCCTTAAGGTTGATTGGATAATATATATCCATATTTTAATAAACGGGGTAGTTTTTATGTTAGGAAAAAGAAAAGAAGCTGAAATACAAACGCAAGTAAACAATTACTTAAAAATACAACCTCATTTTCAATCATTCAAAAAAAAGAAATACTATACCTCTAAACCTGACGAGAAAGGATATCACGCAGAAGTACCAATGGGCACACCAAAGGCTGTCAAGGGAGTTTCATTATATCATAAATATAGATACGCTATAAAAAAAGAGGATGAAAAGAAAACGCAATCAGATTTAAAAATACAACCAAAACAAAGACATTTTCAATCATTCAATAGAAAGAAATACTATAACTCTATGCCTGACGTGACAGGAATTCACCCAGAAGTACCAGAAGGCACGCCAGGAGCGATCTTAGGAACTAAATTAACTACAATATATAGGCGAAAAAAAGAATTTGAAGACAAAGAAAATTGCTTTCTTGAAATAGAAAAAATCAAGTGTTTTTTAAATACAGAAATAAAAAATGATGAATTTAAAAAAGCTGATCTCGCTGCTGCTGGATCATTATCAAACTATGATTCTTATCCACTCGAAGACTCATTTCGCGCATACGCCGGGGAATCGTTGTTATCGTTGTTATTGAAACGAGAAGAAAATATTAACAAACATATCACTAGATATCATCAATTGAATGCCAAACTTGGCATACAAGAAACAGAGTTTACACCTGTTACAGCAACTTATACGAGAGATTTATTGCAAAAAAAACGCGAAAAAATATTGCCTGACTTTCACCCGCTTTATAATTTATATTCTGAACAAAAAAAATCCGATGCTTCTTTCATCGAGCAAGGCTTGGAAGAAGAAGTTAACATACTTGTTGATTTCTATCATTTAATCAATGGGTTACTTGAGACGCAATCAGAATCAAAAGTAGATACAAACACAAATGCAGTAACAACAACCCCCACATTAACCCCGATGTCCTCTTCTTCTATAACGCTAGCACCGATGCCCTTTTCTTCTTCTATAATGCTAACGCCGATACCCTCTTCTTCTATAGGTACAGAATTAAATAATAGGCCTACAGTCTCGCATCGCAATATGCTATTTACACCACCACAAATAAGTGAACAAGAAATACTAAATTCGTTTTTTATAGACAAAGATAACATTCCTGGAGTAGGTGCAGAATTAGATCATGACCTACAGTCCCAGATCGCAATATGCTATTTACTACACCGCCTCAAATAAGTGAACAAGAAATACTAGATTCGTTGATAGACAAGGATAGCACCCCTATTTGCTTTGATCGTAAATCGTAAATGCCCATCCAGGTACGCTTTTGCAGAATTTTCATCTTCTGGGATCCAAGGGAGTTACCTTATTTTAAAAAATATTTTTTAATTTCAATTTTTTTGCATGAAGTGCCATTATTTTATCTAAGGTAGCAATATGTTTTGCACCATGCCGTTCGGCACACGCAAAATGCAAAGCATCACCTGCTCTTAAGCCTTTATTGGTACTTAAGATCATATTCGCAGCTGCATAATATTCTATAGGTTCAAGCGGCAAAAGATTAATATCTCTGCTGCATAACTTTTGAAATTGATCCCAACATTGGATAGCTTGGGCATGCGTCAACTGTCCCATTCTTTCTTTGATACCCAATGCACTTGCAAACTCTGAAATACACCATATCGCAGAAACTAATTCGTCTTTACAATGGACGTACCAATTTTCGACACGTGTACTTTCTGTTTCATTTGTACATAGGGCCACTAAAACACTCGTATCAACATAACAAGACATTAATAACGTGATCCTTCTTCGCGACGTAATTTATTAATGACTGAAGATCCTTTTTGCATCGTGTCTCGCAATTGGCGTAACTCTAAAGCAAATTTTTTACGATCAAATGCCTGATAACGAATGGTTAATTCACCATCCGGCGTTAAATTTGCATAAACATGCTCACCTTCTTTTAAACCCATTCGACGAACAAATTCTGCTGGAATACGCAGCGCTAAACTGTTACCCCATTTTGATACTTGTAAATCCATACTCCTCTCCTTTGTTAATGGATATACATATAAGTATATCCGTTTTTTATATTTTTTTCAATACCCTTTAACCACCGCATCAATCGCTAGAGCATGAGTTCTGTGATGGTATTCCCCATCATTAACCCATCAATTGCACTGAAATGTTTATCATAAGTACAAATCGCACACCCATTTTCTAATGCTTGAGCTGCAATCCACATATCATTTGTCGGGATGGGTTGACCTTTTCGTTTTAATGAAGAATATACATGACTATAATAATTTGCCGTATCCAATGTCAGTGGAAAAATCTTAATTCGTGAGGATTCTAAAAAAGTACTCAGTTCTTCACGATTTTTTTTTGATTTATTTCCATGCTCAAAACCACCCAATAATTCTCCTAAAACAATAGGACTGATTCCTAACCTCAGTCAGCGCTCATTCCGAGTTTAGTACCCTACTAAAAACGACAGTCCTTAATGACACCATCAATCGCCTGCAACTGCATCAGTAGCGCCTCCATCTGATCCAACGGCCACATGTTAGGGCCATCGGAGGGGGCATTATCCGGATCGGGATGGGTTTCCATAAAAATTCCGGCAATACCGACTGCCATCGCAGCTCTTGCGAGCACAGGGACAAATTCACGTTGACCGCTCGTCGCATGCCCTAAACCACCCGGTAACTGTACCGAGTGTGTGGCATCGAATACGACAGGACTTCCTGTCTCACGCATAATCGCAAGCGAACGCATATCAGACACTAAATTGTTATAGCCAAAGCTTGCACCTCTCTCACAAACCATAATTTGCGTGTTGCCTGTGCTACGCGCTTTTTCAACGACATTCTTCATTTCCCAAGGTGATAAAAACTGCCCTTTTTTAATATTGATCGGCAATCCAGTCGATGCCACATTTTGAATATAATTGGTTTGGCGACATAAAAAAGCGGGCGTTTGTAAAACATCGACAACTTCCGCCACTTCATACAAAGGCGAATCTTCATGAACATCCGTCATGACAGGAATTTTAAATGTTTTTTTGACAAGCTCAAGAATACGTAAACCTTCATCAATACCTAATCCCCGAAAACTTTTGATCGAGGAACGATTTGCTTTATCAAATGAAGATTTGTAAATAAAAGGAATACGAAGCCGATCGGTTATTTCTTTTAAAATACCTGCAGTGTCTATCGCAAGTGTCTCACTTTCAATCACACATGGCCCCGCCATGAGAAAAAAAGGATGTTCTAAACCCGCCTCAAAACCACACAATTGCATCAGCGTTTCTCCTTATATTTTTTCGCGGCCGTAATAAATCCTGTAAACAAAGGATGCCCATCACGCGGTGTTGAAGTAAATTCAGGATGAAATTGACAACCCAAAAACCAAGGGTGATCTTTGAATTCCATCATTTCCACCAAATGATCTGGCTCAGATCGACCTGAAATCACTAATCCTTTTAATTCAATATGGGGAAGCAACACATTATTGACTTCATAACGATGGCGATGTCTTTCAATAATTTTATCTTTGCCATAAAGCGTCGCTGCGAGTGTTCCTTGTACCAACTGACAGACTTGACCGCCTAAACGCATGGTGCCGCCCAAATCAGATTCTTCATCACGTTTTTCAATACCGCCTTTGTGATTGGTAAATTCCGTGACGAGTCCAATCACAGGATAAGGCGTTTTCGGATCAAACTCCGTGCTATTGGCATTCGCCATATCAGCTTCATTCCGCGCAAATTCAATAATGGCAATTTGCATGCCTAAGCAAATACCCAAATAGGGTACTTTATTCACGCGCGCATAATGCGCCGTTGCAATTTTACCTTCAACACCACGTTTACCAAAGCCACCCGGGACAATAATACCATCCATATCTTTTAAAACGGTTGTACCATTTTTTTCGATATCTTCGGAATCAATATAATAAATTCTGACCCGCGTACGTGTTTGAATGCCTGCATGCAAAAGAGATTCGGATAATGATTTATAGGATTCCGTCAAATCCACATACTTACCCACCATCCCAATTTTAACTTCATCATCTGGATGTCGATAAGCATCCACGACTCTGTCCCATTCACTCAAATCCGCAAGCGGTGCCGTCAAACTCAACATTTCAATCACAATATCATCTAAACCTTGCGCATGGAGTTCTCGCGGGATTTGATAGATAAAATCGACATCTTGTAAGGGAATAACCGCGCGTTTTTCCACATTGGTAAATAATGCAATCTTTGAGCGGGCATGTTCTGATAAAGGTCGATCACATCGACAGAGTAAAATATCAGGTTGAATACCGATAGAACGTAATTCTTTAACAGAATGCTGCGTGGGTTTTGTTTTAATTTCACCTGCCGTTGGAATGTAAGGAACAAGTGTTAAATGAATAAATAAAGCATTTTGACGACCGAATTCGATACGCATTTGACGAATGGCTTCTAAAAATGGCAAGGATTCAATGTCACCCACCGTGCCGCCAATTTCAACCAAGGCGATATCGACGTTACCGGCCCCTTCCATAATGCATTTTTTAATTTCGTCGGTAATGTGGGGAATGACTTGTACCGTACCGCCCAAATAATTACCACGTCGTTCATTACGAATCACATTGGCATAAACTTGACCCGTCGTAAAATTATTTTTCTTACTCATGGTAACCCGAACAAACCGCTCATAATGCCCGAGATCTAAATCCGTTTCAGCGCCATCTTCGGTCACAAAAACTTCACCATGCTGAAGTGGATTCATGGTTCCTGGATCCACATTAATGTAAGGGTCTAATTTCAATAGGGTTACTTTCAAACCGCGGGCTTCAAGAATAGTGCCGAGAGATGCTGCGGCGATTCCTTTTCCTAAGGAGGAAACAACGCCACCTGTAATAAATATGTATCGTGTCATGACCTTATATACCTTTATTCAATCCGCGAATTTAACAAATTAGGGGGGAGGCTGCAATGGACTTTACAGACATGTCGTTCCGTCTGACGGCGAATTGTGGCCACTGAGTGCGAAACAACCGTTGAACTTACAATTTTGATTTTAAAGGCTCAGTATAATTAGTATCCGAGCCTTTTTGCTGTCGTGTAGCAGATGATTACATAACTCTGCATTGTGTTTTTTCTTTATTAATCTTTTCTATTTCATTTGTTAATTTATCCTCAGCCTCCGTCGGACGAAAAAAAGAAGCTGTTTTCCCTAACACATCTAAAGGAACTTGAGATAAATAACTGGTGCTGCTTCTTCCACCTTGCGCTAATAATTGAAGATTGATTTTTTTTTCTAAAAGTAACCTATCAACACGATTATTAATGGCTTTTTCTAGTGAAGTACCATTAGGAAAGTGCTTAGCCGCAGCGGGAGTAATTAACTTTTCCCTCAAAGCAATTAAACCTTTTGTTGTTAATAAGAGATCGATTTTGTGGATTTGTAACTGAAGTTCAATAAGCTGATTAATATCAAATAAATGTTCTCTTAGAGCAGTGAGTCCATTCTCTACTAAAAGAGACGAAGCGCCCCACAGTTGATTGTATTGCTCAACGGTGAAAAGACCTTCCTGCAGAGCAGTAAAAAGACACTCGCGTTGTCGATCAAATAATACTCCATTACCCATAACTCCTAATGAATCAAGCGTAGATCTTATATTCATTGTATTCACCCTCTAAATTTGATTAGAGACAATTACTATACATAATTATCAGAATGTGTCAATAATTTACCACTGTTCTTTGTTCTTCATAAATTTAATCGCATCTATTCACCTCCGTCGTCCCGTGATGCTTTTACACGGGACGACGGAGGTGAATAGATACGATTAATCAATAAAGAGATTTTATTTGATCACTTGACTATAAGGGCTTCAGACTTTAGGCTTAGTGATTTTAGGAGAGTTAGCAATGTTGAAATCGTTTGTGATTTTAATCATTTTACTCGCATTACTTGGCGGACTTTTGACAGTATTCTTAAGACCCGATCAAATTATAAACATTGTACGATTTAAAGATTTCTTAGATTTCGCCATTACAATTCTCGCCTTTGGGGCTTTGATTAAGTATTTGTGCACGTTCAAAAGTTAGGATAAAAAAGCCATCCCAGCACCCACATAATGACTAAAACCACCAAGATCACCACTCAAACGCTGGCCTAACTCAAAATCCACACTGACATTGGGGTGAAGCAGATAAAGCGCACCCCCATCCGTGTTAAAACCACTTCCTTCATTTGGGGCAGTTTTGCTTTGACCGTAAACTTCAAGATAAAAATTTAGCTTATCACTGACAGCGTATGTCACAACCAAATCTGGATTGACACTTTGGAACCGTCCACCACCATTTGCATGGGGTTCTGTTTGTGAGGTCACACCCAACATAAAAGAGATATCCCATGACGCGTTCGGCGCGTAACTTACGATCCCATTTAATGCAGCACCCACACTTTCACTTCCAAATGCGGGACTGCCTGTCGGAAGAGTCGCTAAACTCTCAACTGTTCCAAGCCAATGCGTATTATATCCGACCTTATGTTTTACCCCCACGGTTGTCGCCGTTGCACCTGAATGCGGGACGATAGATTGATGCATATAATTCGGTAACACCCAAACAAATTCATTATGGAAGGGTAATCCTATTCGTAAAACTGCTTCTGGAAAATTCTCTGCATACCCTGGACCTTGCAGCTTTTGATATTGAAAACCTGATTCTATGACAACTTTTTTTTGAGGAACGACACAGGCGCTATCTGCGACTGTAGGTCGGTCGACGATATTTAATAATGCACTTGGGCCACCGCAAGGATCGTCGGCGAAGATATGGGTTGAAAAGAAAAAAAGAAAAAGAAAGCTAAGTTTGTCATGCCAGCGAAGGCTGGCATCCAGCGCAGTCTTTACTGGATGTAAGCCTTCGCTGGCATGACATGTATTTCCTTTTCTAAATCTCATTAAATACGAAAACATTCCCATATGCATTTTCCTTTGCCACAAACCGCTCATCCACATAAAAACCCACGATCGAAACAAGTTCCTCTTCCACATATATCAAAGGAATTCTCGCACGTTGCCAAGGCGGCACACCCCATTGTTGAAAAAGTTTTTTGAGATCATGATGACACGTACGTCCCTGAAGCTTACATACTTCACCACCCTTTCGAAACCGTATAGTGATATTTTGCATTTCTCGAATGCCTGATCCTATTTTCTTATCAACCGTGATTACTCCAAGATTTGGAATCGATAATGGCGACTGCAAATCCCAAGTGTATTTAATCTTAGGATCATGCGGTAAAAGCGCTTTCATCGCATAAATTTCATCACGATAACGTCTTAATTCTACATTCGCAAAACGTATCAAAGGGACTTTATCTGATCCCGCTTTTAAAAAATTTTGCAAAATTTGCTGCATTTTGACGTGACTCGGCAACGGAAATTGTAAATGCTGCAGCCATATCCGTAAAACCAATATTTGACGAGAGGGATTTAATTCCAATAATTTTTTCAAAGATAATCTTTTTGTGACAGGATCCATCACTTTTGCTAAATCATCCCTGCCAATACCGCTTAACAAATCATCGGCATCCGCGCAATGTTTTGCAACGCGCGCCATGGTTTTTGAAACCGTAGGCCAACGTTTTTTTAACAAAGGCAATACTTCATGACGCAAATAATTTCGGGTTAAATGACGATGATCATTCGAATCATCTTCTATCCAACGAAGTTTCTCCGATTCTGCATAAGTTTTTAATTGAAATTGCCGCACATTCAAAAAAGGCCTTGCATGAAATCCTTTTCCTAACGGTTTAATCAATGGCATCGCGGCCATTCCTTTGGGGCCTGCCCCTCTTAAAAATTGTAAAAAAACTGTTTCTGCTTGATCATCTTCATGGTGCGCCGTTAATAAAAAATCGTTTGCATGCAAAAGTTCTGAAAAAACGGCGTAGCGATGTGCTCGGGCGGCTTCTTCAATACTTTGACCAGGATACAAGGGAATCGAAATTTTTCTTTGTAAAAAATCAATCTGTAAACCACGGCACACGCGCTCACAATGAAAACCCCAGGCATTGGCATACTTACTAATACCATGATTAATATAAACGGCATACAGTTTTAAAGGATATGCATTTCGAAGCTGACTTAAGGAATGCAATAAAACATGAGAGTCTAAACCACCACTATATGCAATCCAATACGTCTTCTCCAAATCTCGACAAAGTTCTTTCAATGAATTAAACAGTAATTCCATAAGACATCAATCGCTGATAACGCTCTTCAATTAATTGAGAAGCAGATAATCCTTGCAACTCTGCCAATTTTTCTGCGAGTATTTCTTTTAACGTTTCTGCCATCGCATCATAATCTCGATGCGCTCCACCTAAAGGCTCAGGAATAATTTGATCGATCAATTGAAGACGTAAATTTTGTTCCGCAGAAACCCCCATGGCTTCTGCTGCCAATGCTGCTTTATCCGAACTTTTCCAAAGAATAGAAGCACACCCTTCAGGGGTTATCACACAATAAATAGAATATTGCAACATTAACACGCGGTCGCCCACACCGATGGCCAGCGCACCGCCCGATCCACCTTCCCCGATGACCGTACAAATAATAGGGGTTTTTAAGCGGGATAACACAAATAAATTACGTGCGATTGCTTCACTTTGATTATGTTCTTCCGCTTGAATCCCAGGGTATGCACCAAAGGTATCTATAAAAGTAAAAATGGGTAATTGAAAACGTTCCGCCAATTCAAACATGCGCAATGCTTTTCGATAATCTTCTGGGTTTGGCATACCGAAATTACGTTCGATTTTTTCTTGCGTTTTACGACCTTTTTCGTGGCCGACGACCATGACCGGCTGTCCTTGAAATCGTGCAATCCCGGCAATGATAGAAGGACCTCTCGATAACATGCGATCCCCTTGCAACTCATCAAAATCTGTAAAAATCCGGGTAATATAATCAATCGTATGGGGTCTTTGTGGGTGACGCGCAATTTGGGTGATTTGCCATGATGATAAGCGGGAGAATACATCTTTGGTTAACTGCTTACTTTTCAATTCAAGACGTGCAATTTCATCAGAGATATTAATATCACCGCCATTGGCTACCATTCGGAGTTCTTGAATTTTCGCTTCAAGTTCCGCAATGGGTTGTTCAAAATCTAAAAAATTTAAATTCATAATAATTACTTAAACCTTTAAAAATGACTCACTTGTATTGCGAGGAGCGCGTCGTCCAGCGGACAAGCCGCGGGACGACGCGCTCCTCGCAATGACTGCATTTTATGCTTATAATGACGTACGCCATATCATAAACCAAGGTCTGACATGCAGCCACGATTTATTCATTTACGTCTTCATAGTGAATACTCTTTAAGTGATGGACTTTTAAAAATTCACCCATTGATCGAGAAAGCAGTCGAATATCAAATGCCTGCGCTTGCACTGACTGACCAAAGTAACATGTTTGCAACTGTCAAATTCTATCAAGCAGCGATCAATGCGGGTATTAAGCCTATCATGGGCGCAGATATTTGGCTAGAAAACCGAGAGAATCCAAGGGAGCCTTTCCGGCTAACATTATTTTGTCAAAATAATCAAGGACTTAAAAATTTAATGGCTTTGATTTCCAAAAGCTATCTTGAAGGTCAGACTCATGGAAAAGCCGTATTTGCATTGGATTGGTTAAAAGAATCCTCCGAGGGGTTGATTGTGTTAAGTGGCGCAGAAGAGGGAGATCTTGGAACCGCATTACTTCAAGGAGATCTTGCAAAAGCCAAAACAATCATTGATTTTTGGAAAACCCATTTTAAAAATCGTTACTATATTGAATTGCGCCGCACCGGATTAAAAATACAAGAAACGTATATTAAAGCCGCTTTGGTATTTGCGGAATCGGATGCGTTACCTGTTTTATGCACCAACGACGTGCGCTTTTTAAAGACGGACGATTTTGAAGCACATGAAGCCCGTGTTTGCATCCATGAAGGATTTATTCTTGCCGACCCAAAACGTCCGAGAAATTACACAGAACAGCAGTTTTTTAAATCACCAAGTGAAATGTGCTCGTTATTTGCGGATATCCCAGAAAGTTTAATCAATACGGTGGAATTGGCAAAACGTTGTAATGTATCACTCACGCTGAATAAAAGTTTTTTACCGCGTTTTCCTGTCCCTCCACAATTTACGATTGAAAATTATCTTTGTGATATTGCGAAAAAAGGCCTCAATCAAAGATTAGCAAAACATCAAGTAAAAGAACGAAACGCCTATGATACGCGTTTGCAAACAGAACTCGATGTGATTAATAAAATGGGATTTGCGGGTTATTTTTTAATTGTTGCCGACTTTACACGCTGGGCGCGTGATCATCATGTCCCTGTCGGTCCGGGTCGCGGTTCAGGCCCTGGATCACTTGTCGCATACGCGCTTTATATTACGGATTTAGATCCGCTTCAACATGAGCTTCTTTTCGAAAGATTTTTAAACCCCGAACGCGTATCCATGCCCGATTTTGATATTGATTTTTGTATGGAAGGTCGCGACCGCGTCATTGAATACGTCATGCAAACCCATGGACGTGAAGCGGTGGCGCAAATCATCACCTATGGCACCATGGCAGCGCGCGCTGTTGTCCGCGATGTAGGACGTGTGCTTGGGATGAGTTATGGACATGTTGATAAACTCGCAAAGCTTATTCCTTTTGAATTGGGTATGACATTAGAAAAAGCGCTCGAGTCAGAAGAATTATTACGTGAGCGATATTATCAAGAAGAAGATGTCAAGACGTTGATTGATCTTGCAAAAAAACTCGAAGGCATCACACGAAATGCGGGAAAACACGCGGGTGGTGTTGTGATTGCGCCTTCTAAATTAACAGAATTTACACCTCTTTATTGTGAAGCCGAAGCAGAAGAACATGTCGTCACACAATTTGATAAAGATGACGTAGAAGCAGTCGGCCTTGTGAAATTCGACTTTCTCGGTTTACGTACCTTAACGATTATGGATTGGGCAATACGTGAAATTAATCAATTGCGAAAAGAAAATGAAGACCCCTTAGATATCCATTTTATTCCCATGCACGATGAAAAAACCTTTGCCTTATTAAAAGCCTGTAAAACCACTGCCGTTTTTCAATTAGAATCCCGCGGCATGAAAGATTTGGTAAAACGTTTACAACCCGATTGTTTTGAAGATATCGTAGCGCTCGTCGCATTGTTTAGGCCTGGACCTTTACAATCGGGCATGGTGGATGATTTCATCAATCGTAAACATGGCAGAGCCCTCGTCAGTTACGCGCATCCTAAACTGGAACCCATTTTACGCGCAACGTATGGTGTTATTCTTTATCAAGAACAAGTCATGCAAATTGCGCAAGTGCTTGCGGGATATTCTCTCGGATCCGCAGATTTATTAAGACGCGCCATGGGTAAGAAAAAACCCGAAGAAATGGCAAAACAGCGTGAAACCTTCTGTAAAGGTGCCGTGGAACGCGATGTCAGTGAATCGATTGCGAATTTTATTTTTGACTTAATGGAAAAATTTGCAGGATATGGTTTTAATAAATCGCATTCTGCATCCTATGCATTAATTGCCTATCAAACCGCATGGCTGAAAGCGCATTATCCCGCTGCATACATGGCAGCGGTATTATCTTCTGATATGGATCACACAGAAAAAGTCGTACATTTTATTGATGAATGTAAAGCATTAAAAATCCAGGTGAATCCGCCCGACATTAATCAAAGTGAATATGCATTTAAAGTAGTATCTGAAAATCGTCTTAACTATGGATTGGGTGCCATTAAAGGGGCGGGAAGATCTGCGATCGAAGCAATCATTGATGCACGTAGGAAGTATGGTCCATTCAAAGATTTATTTGATTTTTGTGCGCGCGTTGATTTACACAAAATGAATCGACGCGTTTTAGAAGCCTTAATCAAAGCAGGTGCTTTAGATTCCATTGGTCCTGATCGGGCATGCATCATGGCAAGTTTAGAAGCAGCCATACAACATGCAGAACAAAAAGCACGTGATCATGAAGTGGGACAAAAAGATTTATTTGGCATGGTTCATCTCGATGAAGAACATACCATACAATATCTCAACGTTTCTGCATGGAATGAGCACGAACGTTTGATGGGAGAAAAAGAAACGTTAGGACTTTATTTATCGGGTCATCCCATTCATCGCTATGCTTCTGAATTAAAAAATTTTATTACAGGAAAAATTGCGGATCTGCATCCAAAAACACATCCGACAGTCACGGTTGCTGGCATCATCATGAATATACGCACTATTCAAACCAAACGCGGTGATCGAATGGCAGTTTTTACGATTGATGATGCAAGTGGTACACTGGATGTGCTTTCTTTTGCAGAAAATTATCAAAAATATCGAGAATATTTAGTCAAAGATAAGCTTGTCATTATATCAGGCGATCTCAGTATCGATGAATATAATGGCGGATTTAGAATATTAAACCGAGAATGTTTATCCATCGATGAAGCACGTGAACGTTTTGGGAAATATTTAAAAATTCGTATTTCTCCCGAGAAAAAAGTCATGATAACGGAACTTGCGGATATTTTAGGAAAATATCGCGGCGGGCGCTGTCGTATTGCAATCGATTATGCAAGATCCGATGCCAAAGCCAATTTGAGCTTAGGGGACGCTTGGCGGGTGAAACCGACGGATTTACTTTTGGATACTTTATGTGATCTCTTCACGAAAAATAATGTGGAAATGATTTATTGAACTAATAACAATTCCGGTTAAGTAACTCCTCGCCCTGTCATGCCAGCATGTTTTTAGCTGGCATGACAGGGCGAGGCGCTGAACCGGAATTCGCGTCAATACCTCAACTTCACACACCAACGGTCCAATGTTATTCCAATCGTCTGATCCAATGTTGCTAAATTTGTCACATAGGCTGTCACCGTATTGATATAACTGACTTGCGCAGACAATAAATTCGTTTGCAAAGTACTTGCTTCAAATGCGGAAACTTTTCCATATTTTAATTTCGCATTGGCAATATCCACGCTTTGTTGTGCGAGTTTAACCGATAATTCAGCTTGTTTAATTTGTTCTTTTTGATTTAACACCGTGTAATAGGCATTAATTACATCATTGATCACTGTTCGCTTAAGCTGATCGAGTTGTATTTCCTGCTGTTTTAACGCTATTTTGGCATTGAGATATCCCTGCTGCAAAGAAAGATCATTAATCGGTACACTTAAGGTTAACCCTAGCATGGTATTTCTGTTCGCACCATTCACAATGCTTCCGAGTCCATCGTTAGGCTCACCACCGCTTCCGCCACCTTGTGTTTGTGTAATCGACGCATTTAAGGTAGGACGCTCTGCATCTGCATTCACGGTGAGAGCAATTCTTGCATTTTTCAAATTAATTAATGCTTGTTGATAAACAATATTGTTTTCCAAAGCGATTTGAATACATTCTTCCAACGGTTTTACATCTTCCGTCGGTAAATGAACGTTTTCTGTCACATTCAGTGTAATTGCAGGATCAATCCCTAATGTAATCAATAAGGCACGCTCTTCCTGTACATAACTCACTTCTGCTTGTTCTAATTGTAATTTTTGACTGGCAGCAGAGGCTTCAAATTGCACTAAATCGGCAGAGGCAATCCGACCTGCTTTCAAAAGTGCTTTTTGCTGTGCTAATATTTTTAATGATTGATCTAAAGAAGCCTGGGTTACCTTTAGATTATTTTTAGCACTAGAAACGGCTGCATACTGACCAATAACAGTCGTAATTGTATTGATAACAATATTTTGCATATTCAAACGATTGATTAACTCCGTATTTTCTGCCTGATATAAAGGTGCTAAAGTCACGTCCGGTCCAAAACCTTTTAGCAAAGGTTGGGTTGCGTTGAATACAACTGAAGGATTATAAAATCGCGGCGATCCTACCGTGTGTGCAAGCGGATTTACCCAACTTAATGAAAGCTGTGTCCCCAAGGGTAATAATAATGTTGCGCCCGGTGTCAGCGATGCTGAATCATTTTCACTTCGGATGCCACCACTGATGGCTTGAGTGTAAGATGCAGCACCCGTTAAACTATATTGGATATCATATTGCCAAAGGGCGACTTTTAATGAAAATTTATCGACAATACGTTGATAATCTTCTACGACAACACTCGCGTTGTATCGCAGCGCAAGCACAACTGCATCGCGTAGACTCATGTCGAGTGGCTTTTCTTTTGATTTTGCAAAAGTGACTTGCAGACATGCAAACAATAACAGAAAGATTATACATAGCTTCCTTTTCATCATACATTTCCATAAAATATGACCCTCATAATATCAATGGATGATTTCTTATGAAAATAAAATTTTTCATCATCATCACTATGACCTTTTGCATCACAAGCTGTGCTGATTTATTCACGCGTAATATCGGCAGATGCATTACACCCGGGAATCAAGTCATGGCAGAAAACCATTCTACGATTTTAGATCGCTATTCAGAATGGGAAACAAAAGTTCCGTCATAACCCACTTAAATCAACCAAATTATCAAATGCATTTTTAGGAAATTGACTATATTTTCCTGTATTGATAATTTTTCTACCATCCCATTGGGCTACGTCGACATTCCTTACCCAACAAGATCGGCAGGGATGATCATCAAATCGATAAAGTATACCTAGATTGAAAAGATTATCTTGCGGATATAGCTGATTTCCAAAAATATTCCGCGAGGGATAAGTGGTATAAACATATTCCAGACGAATATCCAATTTTTTAATCAATTTTGTTTGCGCACCAAAACCGAATTGGTACCCTATGATATTCTTTGCTTGATTATCATCATTAATCTCTGTGATAAAATGGGAATCAACTAGCCCAATGCGCAAAAATAATAAGCTATTTTGAAAAATATAATGCGCAGGGATCGCACTTACTCCGACACTCCATTCCGAACGCGAATTGGCAACCGTATCCGAATTTATCCTTTTTTGTTTAGTTTTAATATGATTGATATCCCCAAATCCTTCTATACCTAGATAAAAATTCGGCTCAATAATAATCCCCCCCCCTCCAAAAATCCCACTATCTTGCCCGTGCGTTGGAAAATCTATCACATCACGTTGTATATTTCTGATCTTCCAAACGCCGCTATGTTTACCCATCGAAATACCGAGGTAAGAAACTGCATATGCATTGGTTGACATGATAAGTATGAATAAAAAACATGATTTTCTAAACATTCAAACACATCCCTGTTACAATATTGAAATGATATAGGGATATATATGCATAGTCATCGTTTTTTTTATCCGCTTATTATTTCGACTTTATTATTCATCAGTCTCGGTACGCACGCGCAAACTAAAACGCTCAAAGTAGAAGCGAAACCGAATGAAATGACTTTATATTATTCGGGAACCATTCAACCTTTAACAGGAACAATCGTTCAAAATATCAATGCGGACGGCATTATTACCAAAAAATATTTTGACTATGGCACACGTATTGAAAAATCCCAAATATTATTTGAAATCACTTCAACGCAATTGGCTAAAGATTACCAAGATGCGCTCACTGCTTACGCAAAAGCCAAAAAAACTTTGTCTGATGTCCAATATCAAGTTGAAGGTGAAAAAGAACTCAATAAATTAAATATCGTTTCAAAACAAGAATACATGACCTCACAAACCCAATTATTTAATGCAGAATTAGATTATGAACAAGCCAAACGCGGGCTCTTTAGAATCATGGAAATGGCCGGTGTTCCTAAAAATACCATCAATAACTTAAACACATCCGACTCGCAAGCACTGAAAAAAGCATTGATGAATGTTCCTCATACGATCAATATTGTTTCCCCCATGGGCGGTGTTGCATTATTTCCCCAAAGCACAACCTCCACGGAGGAACCCACCGTTGGAACCCACGTCAAAGCCAATGATCCTTTAGTTTTAATTCATAATAAAATGGGGATTGCCATTCATATTAATGTCAGTCAACTAGATATTACGCGTATTCGTTATGACAATAAAGCGCTCATCACCAGCGATGCATTTCCGGGATTAACCCTTATCGGCCAAATAAATGTTATCGATCGAGAAGCCACCAAAGCAGAATTTGGAGGACTCCCAACGTTTGGCGTCAGAGTCATTGTCCCCACATTAACACCCAGTGAATATAATTTGGTTCTCATGGGCATGTCTTCTGAAGTTGCCCTGAAAGTCACAACACCGCCTGTGATAAAAGTGCCCTTAACGGCCGTTCATCAAAAAGATAATACTGCTTTCGTTTCTTTACTCGATCCAAAGACAAATGAAATTCATGACGTCGCTGTCACCACGGGAAATACCGATCTCAATTCAGTGGAAATAGTCAGTGGTTTAAAATCTGGAGATGAGGTTGTTCTGAATGCAGCCGATCATTAAGATGTGTGATATTAAAAAATCTTATCATTCAGAAGATGTTTCGCAAATGGTTTTACGCGGGATTTATTTAGAAATATTACCCAATGAATTAGTGGCTATTATGGGTACTTCGGGTTCTGGGAAATCCACTTTAATGAATATTATCGGATTATTAGATCGAGCTGATAGCGGTGAATATTTTTTAAATGGAAAAAATGTCACAACGCTCACCGATGATGAGGCTGCCAATGCCAGAAACCAAACCATTGGTTTTGTTTTTCAATCTTTTTTTCTTTTACCGCGATTAACCATTTTAGAAAATGTAGCCCTTCCACTTTATTATCGTGGTATTTCCGATGATATCCGCTTCAAACGTGCAAAAGAAATATTAAACAAAGTGGAACTGGGTGCTTTAGGCGATCGCAGACCAGGACAATTATCGGGTGGCCAACAACAACGCGCGGCAATTGCGCGTGCACTCGTGGGAAATCCTACATTTATTTTAGCAGATGAACCCACTGGCGCACTTGACACCAAAACCGGCAAAATAATCATGGATATGTTTATTCATTTAAATAAAAATGAACAAGTCACCGTTATTGTCGTCACACATGATCCCAATATTGCTGCGCAATGCCAACGTACCTTACATATTCATGATGGTCTTATTGGATGATATATCATGAAAATGAAATTTCTTGATATAGCAATAGAAAATTTTAAAAATACAACGCTGCGCACTGTTCTCGCGATGTTAGGTATCCTTGTCGGTACTGCATCTGTCGTCGCACTAGTCTCCATTGGACAAATGGCAACAGATGCTGCACTCGCACAATTTAAAACACTGGGCACGAATCTCATGTCCATTTCGATGAATAATCGTAAGGAATCGTCAAAAAAATTCAGTTTAGAAGATGCTTTATCTATTAAAAATGCCTCCCCCGATATTGATATACTTGCACCCTATATAACAAGCTTTGCACAAATGAACTATCAAGGAAAACAAATCGATGGTACGATTATCGGTGTCACACAAAATTTAGAAGATATCGTTCATTTACACATGTTAGCCGGACGCTTTATTTCTGTTTTTGATAAATACGAACAATTTTGTGTCTTAGGGAATGATATTTTTAACAAATTAAATTTACCTGTCACGCAAGTGATTGGCTCCCGTATCACATTGGGTAATTATCGATTTGTGATCATCGGTATTATTGATAAATGGCCAGAAAATGCTTTTTTTAATCAGAATATCAATACCTCCATTTTAATACCGATTTTAACAACGCAGTTTTTGGGTCAATCAGAAGATATTAATACCATTATTTTACGTCTGAATCCCAATATCACTGATTTGACTGATATTAAAAATCATGTTCAACAATTTGTCAGTCATATTGCGCCTGATAAAGAAATATTTTTTCGAAGCGCAGAAGAATTAATAAAAAGCATGGCAGCACAACATAGTATTTTTATTTTATTACTGGGTCTCATTGGCAGTATCTCCTTACTTGTGGGTGGAATTGGTGTGATGAATATTATGCTCATGTCCGTGCTTGAAAGACGTCGCGAAATTGGCATACGTTTAGCGATCGGCGCCCATCGTCGAAGTATTCAAATGATGTTTTTGGCAGAAGCCGTTGTAATGTCGGTTGTGGGTGGTATTTTAGGTGTTTTAATCGGTATTTTATTTTCTTTTATTGTGGCAGAGTTTGCAGGATGGGGTTTCGAAATATTCCTCTTTCCACCTATCATCGGATTTGTTTCATCGGTTTTAATCGGCGTATTTTTTGGATTTTATCCAGCGTATCAAGCTTCTAAATTAGATCCGATACAAGCATTACGGATAGAGTAACTTTTAAGGGTTGCATATTTTACTTTGTTCTAAAGAACCTAATTCTTTTATTTGCCACTCACAGTGATTTTTAAAAACGTTTAATTGAATATCTAATTCTTTATCAGGTAGCTGAAGAGTATAGGGATTTTCCTCGTATCTTAATATAAATATAAGTCTCATCATAATGATGGACCATTAGCAATTTGCTGATAAGCAAAGAGGAGGGATTTATGTATTATTTTAATACATATTTAATTTTATTGTGTATTTTTTCTATAAAATAGCAACTCCCACACATCCTTAATTGGATATTTTGGTATAATTAGATATAAAGGCAAATAAGGAGGCGAAGAAAATGAAAAAATTTATATTACTTATTACATTAGCAGGAACTTTAGCATTTTCAAGCATTGGTATTTGTGATACTACTTTAACACTAAATTATTTTATCAGTAACCGTACCGGCGCAAAGGTTTGGATGGGGCCTTTTAGCACACCTGGAGCCGATCTTAAGGCTCAATCCGACTTCATTGCGATCGGGAGTAACACTAAAGCAACTTTAGTAGTTACCTGGGCTGGTGGCGGTAATTTCCAATTTGGATTGGGAACTGCGGCATATCAAAACCAAACAGCTTTTTGTATGGTAAAGTATAATGTTACCTTTAATTGGGGAACTCCAAGTTATACGACTGACGTCCAACCGGGAGGGTCGTTCATTTGCGACTTGAGAAATATTGGTAATAACGATTGGCAGCTGACCCTCTGTAAATCGGGCGCAACCCATTGCGGAGAATGAGGATTCAACAGGTAACATAAATTCTTCGCCTTCATATCTCTTACGCTTTTTTTTTGCATTTGACCTTGTGTTCCTGCACTTGGTCTGTGTAACTCTAAATAGGAGAAACAAGCCGGAATTGATACACGCCGTTTGTTTCACTCAATAAAAGTCATTGGCTGGGAGCAACCGAGATTTTCCGAACCAACCTAGAGTGTAAACCCTGTTCGCAAAAGATAAAAAATAGACATTTTCCGAACAAAATAGTATTGCATTTTTCGTTCGCAAAATGTAAAATTATTGCATTCTACGAACTAAAATGGGAATATCATGCATCCAGAGCTCTTTGTTGGGAGGCAAGAAGAATTACAAACGTTACAAGCTTTGCTTAAAAAACGTGCCGCAAGCTTAGTTGTGGTTAAAGGACGACGAAGAGTGGGAAAAACGAGATTGCTAGAAGAATTTGCAAAAAATAAAAAATCCTATTTTTTTCGTGGCTTGGCTCCCTCTGATAAAACCACAGCGCAAGATCAGCGTGATAATTTTTCACGTCAATTGAGTACAATGACTGGATTGCCTGAAATGACAGCTAATGATTGGAGTAAATTATTTTTATTATTAGCGCGTGAAACTAAAAAGGGTAGAATCATCATTGTCTTAGATGAAATTTCTTGGATGGGATCTTTAGATGCTAATTTTGTCAGCCAGTTAAAAGATGCTTGGGATACGTATTTCAAAAAAAATCCACATTTAATATTAATTATCTGTGGCTCAATTTCCACCTGGATAGATGAGAATATCATTAACAGCACCGGTTTTTATGGGCGAATTTCCTTAACCCTTACTCTGAACCCCCTGCCTTTGAATGATGCAAATCAATTACTAGAATTACAAGGATTTAAAGGTTCTATTTATGAAAAATTCAAAATACTTTCCGTGACAGGGGGAGTTCCTTGGTATATAGAGCAAATGATCGGAGGTTATTCTGCAGAGGAAAACATTAAGCGGCAATGCTTCACAAAAAGCGGGGCATTATTTGCGGAATATGATCGAATTTTTAAAGAATTATTTGGTAAACAGGATACATTATATAAAAAATTCGTTAAATCTTTAGTAGCAGGACATTTAGAATATCATGAAATTTCCGAGGCAGCCGAATATAAAAGTAGTGGTCGCTTGAGCAATTATTTAGAAAATCTTATTGAGGCAGGATTTATCACGAGAGATTTTACATGGGATATTAAAAATAGCAAACCATCTGACCTAAGCCATTATAGACTTAGCGACAATTATTTACGCTTCTATTTAAAATATATAGAAAAAAAACGCGCACAAATCGAACGAGGATTATTACAAGATATGGCATTATCTTCATTGCCTGGATGGGAATCTATCATGGGCTTACAATTTGAAAATTTAGTAGTGAACAATCGAGATATTCTTTTAAAACGATTAAACATACGTAAAGAAGATATTATTTATGACAACCCTTACTGGAAAAAAGCCAGTACAATCACCGCTGGTTGCCAAATAGATTATTTAATTCAAACGAAATATAAAAATATTTATCTCTGTGAAATAAAATTCTCCAGAAATAAAGTTAACGCCAAAATTATTGAAGACGTCAAAGGAAAGATTGCTTGTCTTGCACTACCCAAAAATACCGCCATTTTACCTGTGTTAATCCACGTCAATGGCGTCCAAGAAACAGTTTTAGATAGCCGATTTTTTTATGAAATAATCGATTTTGGAGATTTACTAAGATAATTTTGTAATCTATAATCTAGAGTTTGCACAACCTTGGATAGCAGAAACAAGCATGAAACACTATTTAAGGATTGCATATTTTACTTTGTTCTAAAGAACCTAATTCTTTTATTTGCCACTCACAGTGATCTTTTAAAACGTTTAATTGAATATCTAATTCTTTATCAGGAGAAATACTTGATAAATCTTTTTGACAAATCTTACTGCCATTGGCATCTTGTACTTGTATCAATTGATAATCCACTAATCCTCGCAGAAGATCACGGGTGTTCAGAGGAAATGCTTCCGTTTTATGGTCATTTGAAATTAAATAAAGTTGCGTTATGGTAGGTGAATTTTCTTGATCTTTGTTGTTATACTGCACTTCAATTTTAATAGGGGCATTGAATTTATTTTGAACAAAAAAACAATCGGCGAAGAGAGGGGTTGATAGAAGATAAAAACACGCTAACAAAATGAATGTTCTTAAAAAACGCATAAGATTACCTGTATGAGCTAATCTAAGCAAGTTACCCCTGGTTTACAGATGTTCATGGTGTAAGTGCCATTACTACCTGTTACAGTGCAATGAAACGTTTTTGACGGACTCGCATTCTGGTATCCCTGGGTATAAGTTGCGGAGTATCCACCAGGTGCGATGGTAACTTTATAATCTACATGACAATAATCTGTTTGATTTTGATAAACTGTATTTCCATATCCATACTGGAAATCACCATCAGTAGACCAGCCCGTTGTCATAGTTAATGTTCCGGTTTGCCCAGGAAGAATCTTGTCAGTACCTTTAATAGTGGCATTAGGTGAATTGAAAGGTCCCATTACAACTTGTTGGTCGGAAGTATTAACGATGGTATAAGTTGCTACATAAATAGTGTCACAAATACCAGTACCGGTGAATCCTAAAATTCCTGCTATTACAATCAATGATATAGACTTTTTCATTTTCTTTACCTCCTCTCTCATTATCTTTAATAATAGCAGATATTCAATTATAGAGTGTGGAAGTGTTGTTATTTTTGAGAAAAATATTACTCAACAAAATAAAATATGCACTATAATAACACAGAACTAAGGCCCTCTTTTTTGCCCACGATTGTAATACGAAATCCCTGGCTAAGAAAGTAGGGTAGGCCTGATTCAGCAATTATGGATGAATAGATAAGCCAGCATTATAGCGACCTTGAAAGGTATGGATGATCTCTCACCCACATCCGAGCATAATTATTATTTTTAATGTGTAAGCATTCACCCCCTTTGAAAAAGGGGGTCGCCATGCGTTTTTTGCATGGCGGGGGGATTTTTTAGGCTGTAAAATCCCCCCGCCCCCTTTTTCAAAGGGGGTGAACAGATACGTAAGTTGTGTTCTTCATGCGATTGGAAAAATGAATCACTGACATTAAAAGATCGAAGCTGGCGTTGTCAAAGTTGTAAAACATTTCACGATAGAGAGATCAATGCTGCGATCAATTTAGAACGGCTGGCATCCGACACTGCCTTACCCGTGGCGAGTTATTCGGTGACGAGTAACACTAAAAAGGGAGTTATCCCTTCTTTTAGGCGGGAAAGTTACGCCTGTCAGATACGAAGATGGTCTTGAAGACACGTCGGGGCAGGAATAAGGTGTGAGCACTTTCGTTCACATTTTTAATAGCAGAAATAAGATGTTATATAACAAGAGATTAAAAACAAGACATTGTCAGTAGAATCACATCCCTCGTTCTACTAACGTCATATTCATTTTTGTTTTTAATGTTATAATTAAATTATAAACTTTGTGAAAAATTATGGAGAAATAAAATGAAAAATATCCATAGCTTTTTAGTTTTTATTTTGCTTATAGTCTTGAGTAGCGGCGCCTACGCTGAACCTAGTGTGACTCTAACACCTCTTATAGATCAATGCCAATATAGTGATGATAAGGGACGAGAAAATTGCACTAATGAGAATGTGACGGTGACGCCAACAACTGAATTAACAGCCACCTATAATTCTTTTGCCTATCAGTTTTATCTTAATCAAAACCAAGGCTCTTGTTACTCACCTACAGTAACCTATCAAATGACTTATGCTGGGTTCGATAGCGCATCAGATCAAAAATTTGTTCTTAATATGAGTGAAGTACAGGGCTTAAAAATAACGACTGCGCCTAAGTCATACAGCGATAAAATTATTTTAGACCCTAACGATCCAGATAGTTTTCCTAAGTATATTACATTTAATGGGTATGGTTATGATTGTAGAAGTGGTCACGCATTCATACACTTTAAGGTGTTCAGCCAATAAGAGAACCTCTCTCGTTTTAGAGAATCTCTTCTTAAGCCCTCTCCCGCCCTCGATTGATTGAAGAACAACACTTATCAGCGGAGAGGGTTGGGTGAGTGAATGTGAGAGGAAAAATCAATGAATAGGTATTTCAAACAACTGATGCAACACATCATCAATTGCTTTTTTTATTTCTTTTGGCAAAGAATAAAAATCACTGGTCACAAGACAAATTGCCCATAAGAATTCATCATAATATCTCGGGTGCCCCAATTTTTTAAATGCTTGTGTGCCTAATATGATAACTTGGGTCACCGCTTCCGAAATTTCAGGTATTTTATCGAAAAAATAAAATCCTCGACATCGTAAAAATGTATCGACATGTACCTCGCATTGTTCAATTTGACTGCCGGAAGCTAAGACCGCCGTGAAACCCAATCCAACAATGACGCCCAATTCAAGGTAAGGAAAATTATTAAATCCAGATTTTGTCTGATTATCTTCCAAGACGGGTTCATTTGATGGGGTGTTGCGAGGTGATAGTGAAAAAGATATGATGCGCTTAGCCATATTTACTGTTCCTTAGTTGGGTAAGTGTGGTTAGCACGGACCTGGTGGTTCGACACCTTGGTCTGTGCGACTCTAGATGGGAGAAACAAGCCGGAATTGAGAACATACCGTTGGTTCCATCTATCTTCCATGACTTTTTATAAAATTTACAAAAAGTGACTCATGATCGTTCACATGAAAGGAAATGTCAAGCGATTGACAAAAATATTTGAGGAATTATGACAAAGACAAGAATGGAAGAACGATGGAAACATTTGAACGGACATATTTATAAAACACCACCGCTTTTAATTCACGCGTCACCTGAAATGGTTTGGCAACATGTTATTGATATCAAAAATTATGAAATTTATTCAAAAAAAGTGGTGAGAGGTCATGTCGATGGAAAACCTGAGGCAGGAAAAAAAATTATTTTAACACTTCCCGCCTTGGGAAAAATTTTGCAAACCTCTGAAGAAAAAATCAGTATCGTGGATCATGATAAAAAAGTCATTGGTTGGGAACGTGTTTTACCTGGCGGCAGCGTTACTGAGCGTTATCAATGGTTAGAAGAAACCGCTGAGGGTGAAACGCTCTCTCATATCGCACTTTCAATTCCGGGCTGGTCGGGATTTTTTACAAAGGTTTTTAAAAATACGATTGAGCACGCTTTTGACTCCATTAATCAAGGGATAAAACAAGCTTCGGAATTGGAGATGGAACAGCCGGGGTTAGAAAATAAGAGACGTTAAAATTATATTGGCTCTTCCGGAAGGTGAGAAAATCCTGGGATATTCTCTTCGTGAAATTGCAACTGAAAAAACTGTAGCGCTTCTCGATCGAGCGAGAACCGAGCCGCGCGATCTTTATGATCTTTGGTATCTCACAGAGCATAGCAGTTCAGTTAATCTTAGCAATTGCATAGACGCAATTCATGCAAAGCTTAACTTTCGAGGTAAGAAGCTGGATGAAGTGCACGGGGAATTTTACAAAAAAGAAGCCCGTCTCAAAAAAACTTGGGAAACTAGGCTTTTCAGCACAAATGACCCGTTTATCTGGCTTTGATAAGATTTATCGAACTGTAAAAAGAAATTTACGCCAGGCAAAAATAACCGCGGCTTGATTTCTAAGGAATGTGCACGGAATAAGTCCTACAAATGTGTTTTCAAAAGCATGGCACATCCCTGTGCCTCCCGCTTCATACATCCATGGAAGCTAGCTTTTGAAAACACATTTGTAGGACTTATTCCGTGCATGATCCTAAGGATGCGAGCCTGGATTCGGATCATCCTCATGATCTTTTTTATCCTTTTCATCCTGATTAAAATTTTCTGAAAAAAATGCCAAACGGTTTTTAAATTGTTGTTGTATGGAATGTCCGAAATAATGATGATACGCACTGAATGCAAAACTCGTTAAATAACTGATACCAGAAAAGCCATAAGTGATCAGTAAAAAATACAGATCATTTTCCGTGATATCTCTATTTTCTAAAGTTTTCTTAAAATCATCACCGATAGCCCAGCTAGAATCAGCAATATCCTTTATAACTTCTTGTGTATGCGAAGTACATTTCCACTCTTTCGTCATCAGTGTTGCGAGCGTTTTAGCATCCGCTTTACCTTCTTCCACTTCTTGCAATAACGTTTGAATGGCTTTACGTTCTACTGGATCTTTCGTGCCCGGAAGATACGTTTGCAATTTTTTTGCATCATTTTGCAATTGATTAAAGGATTTTTCTTTCAGTTTAATATTATTTTTTATAGATTTATTTTGAAAAAAAAAAGTTGTTACATCTGATGCGGAATGATTGAGTAATGAAAACGCATGTATATCATTCAAATTAAAATATTGAAAAAGTGTAAACGCAACCGGATGAATCACAAGCACATGTTCCGCAATGATTTTTTTTCGTGTTTCCATAGAGATGTTCTCCTTATTCGAATTATTTTAATATATAAAATCTATCAATAGAACGTCAATAGGATTTGTGATATTTCTATTTATTGGGTGAGAGAGTTGAATCAGAAAATTTTTTTTCATCATCAGCTAACTTTTGAGGATCAGTAGCCTTGGATACAGATTCGGCAACTGTGACTAAATGATCTACTGCTTTAATTAACCTATTCGCATTAGGTCTATTAAAGAAGTATCCCCCTATTCCAGCGGTAGCAAACCCCAACATTATCGTCCCCGTTTCGACGATGGAAAAACCTACGCTGGCGCCTACGAGTCCTCCGATATTTGTTAGTGGTAAAGTGAAGAGAGATGTTACTGCAATCGCGAGACCCAAGACAATTAAAAGACCTCCCAAGATTTTCTTACCCCATGACTTTGACGTATATAATTTATGTGTATTAAGGCTTTCGATATCTGCTCTTAAACTTGCAATATGCTTTACCGTGATATTGGGTTCTTTTTTACGCGCCTCCTGTTTAAGAACCCGTGTATCGACTAAAATTTTATGCAATCTTTTATAATATTCGAAAGAGGTGCCAGAATCGTTTTCTAAATTTTTATATGCTTGTTTTACTTCATAATAAATATACTGACAAGCGTCTAATAAAAGATCTTGTAGATCACCCGCGCTTACGGGTCGTTTTTCATCATTTTCTAGCATTCGATTAACAAGATTTTTATAATATTCTGATAAATGTCGATTGTCCTGAAAATTTTTATACGCTGCTACATTAAATTGATTATTTTCTATATCAACTAAAAAACTTGAAGCGATAAAAAAGTCATAGTCACTGAGTTCTTTTTCATTGACATCATTTAAAATAATTGTTAAATCATCTTGCTGCGCTTCAGTTAAATTTTCTAATTTGTGCAATTTTGATTGAAAATAAATTTCATTTCTTGCTTTTTCATCTAGTTTAACAATACCTTCATTTGATGCATGCTCAGCTATTGTTCTATCATAAATTGCTGCGCTATAACCTTCTTTAATGAAAAAATAAATAAGATAAAAGGATAAAGATGACATTGGCTCTAGTTTTATCATCATATTCTGAATAAACTTTTTATTTCTATTTTGCAATAGTTGATACAAAAGAGGCTTTTCTTCAATTTTCTCTTCATGTTTTTTATCGGTATTTGATGCGCTCATCAATATTTCTATGTTTCTTTTTTTTGCAAAATCTTCGATATATTCCCTGAATACAAAGCGAATGGGCTGGGGAGTTGATTTTTTTCTAAAATTTTCGAAAATAATAAATAACTCAAGTAGGTCGCTAGTTGTGTTTGGACAATATTTAGTTAATTCATTTAAATATTGCCTTAAAAGTTCTTGGTCCTGATCATTGGTTTTCAAGACCACCCTTCCATAAAAATTTAAAACATATAGTAATTGACTGGGTGTAACAAAACTTCTTTTAATAAACTTATAAAACTCATCGAAAGGCGCGTCAAGCTCAAGCATTCGCTTCGCGATAGTAAAATGTTTATATTTCTCATCGGAGAATTGTTCTCCTTTTAAAGCATTAACTTTCATTTCATTAAAAATTTTTTCTCTTTTTTGCATTTCTTTCTCATTCCATTTTTCTGCGATATCACTTTTAAGCTCAATTTTTTCAGATTTATCCATTCTAGAAATGCATTCTTCAATTATTTTTTTCTCTTTTGAATCCAAGGCTTGATCTCTATTCTCGATTTTCTCAACCAATTTATTTAATACGCCTATAACATCAGAGTCTACTTGATATTGATTTCGATAAATAAACCGATTCAATGTTCTTAATATTTTTAAGTTGTTTTTCAATGTATTTTCTTTATTTTCTTGCTCAAGCATTAATTTACGATCTGATACATTTGAAACCCATAAATCCTGGTCACGTTGATCTAAAGATCCTTTTCCTACGTTGGTATCTAGACAAAAAATATTTCCTGCAGGATGTTTGCATGTGTGATGACCATGAACGAAATACAATTTGGTTCCGTCTTTCAATATTTTTGGAATATGTTCTTCATCTGATGTATCACGATTAAGGAAAAGATAGGTAATAGGATTACTTGCTGAAACGCCACCACCTAAATCTAAAAAATGTTCTAAACTATCCCTATTTTTTTGACGTTCTTCACGAGTTTTAATATGTAGGCGATGAGTGATTAAAGCTCTTTTAAATTTTTCATTAATTTGATGAATTAAATTATTTAGTTCGGGTCCAGTATGATCTTCAATAGATTTTTTTAACTCAACATCAAAAGACTTTGCTAATGAAGTGATGACTTCGAATATTTTATTCGGAGGGGCATGCGTGAAGAGAGTAAGCGTTTGTTCTTTTTCATTATACGAAGTATCAATAATCTTACTATTCGGATAATAATATTTATCAATAAGTGCGTCGACTTTTTCTTTTTTTATAACTCCACAATGTATTGAATTTTGCAATGCGATGTAGGTTCGTCCAACCACCTCCAATTCAGATTTACGCTCATCTTGTAACCAAGCTTTAAAAAAAGCCTCTTCATGGTTACCATAAGGAAGAGGAAGAGAAATGCCTTTTTCAATGATCCATTTAAATACTATAAACATGAAATAGTCACTTGCTGACAAATTTGATGTAGGACCGCGATCACAAATATAATCCCCTAGCAGTCGAAGTAGTCCCAGATTATGCCATGTAGCTTTTTCAAGAATTTTTTCAAATTCAGTGAGATTTTCTTCTGTGGGATCAGGAATAGTACAAAGATAAACCAATCGTTCATAAGTAGAGTTTTTTAATTCTAAAAAACCCCTACTATATAAGAAACGAATAAGTTTTATAACATTGCCATGCCCATCTCCATAAGTGAATTCTAAGAGATATTCATCATCAGAAATTTTTTGGTCTTTTTTATCGTAATCTATTGTTTCTTCAGAGATTTCCTGTAATGTATCAATCTTCTCCTTATTTAGCTTGGGTGCTGAAAACATAACGCCTCTGTTTTATAATAAGTCAAAAAATATTATATCATAGATTGTTCAAAAAATGTGCTTATTTGATCAAAAAATCAAAAAATGGGTAAATACAGAGTGATTTATGTATTTTTTCAGATTAAGGTATCAGCCTCGCGACCCCTCTTCCACGAGGATCTGATGCCGCTTCGGGTTGATCTCTTTTAATTTTAACCGCTTGAATATCGCCATTAAAATCTTGTAGGGTTAATACATAGCCCATTGCTTCCAATTCTCTTGCCGTCTTTCCTTGTATGGGCTGATATTTTTCCATGTAAATCGTATTCGGCGGCAATAATTGATGATGGAATCGCATTTTCGCAACCGCTTCGGCTAAAGAAATATGATAGTCATATAAATCTGTGATCACTTGAAATATCGATGTAAAAATACGCGAACCACCGGGTGTACCGATCACCAATGCCACTTGTCCATTTTGGGTTAAAATCGTGGGTGTCATCGAAGATAAAGGACGTTTTAAAGGTGCGATCGCATTTGCATCTTTACCGACAACACCAAACATATTCGGTACACCGGGTTTCGATGCAAAATCATCCATTTCATCATTCAATAAAAATCCGCCGCCACTCACTACAACACCCGATCCAAATGGACCATTTAATGTGTACGTATTAGAAACGGCATTCCCCCACTTATCGACCACTGAAAAATGTGTGGTTTGTGGCTGTTCCGGTACAGAAAATTTTAATCCCGGTTTCACTGTTTCCGTCGGTGAGATTGCGTTCGGATTCACTTCTTTGGCACGTTTTGCGATATAACTCTCTGCGGTTAATTGTTTGACTGGCACATGATAAAAATCTGGATCTCCTAGATATTCTGCACGATCTGCAAATACGCGTTTTTCTATTTCAGAAACTAAATGAATATATTTTGTAGAATTTAAAGGAACATTTTGAAAGGTATTTTGTAAATCTGCTTTCATCTTGAGTAATTGTATCAACCCAATACCGCCTGAACTCGGAGGAGGTGCTGTAATAATTTGATAATCATTCCATTTTGCAATGAGCGGTTCTCGCCAAACCGCTTTATAATCATTCAAATCACGCGCTGTGATTAAACCATGATTTTTTTGCATGTCTTGCACAATTAAATTGGCGGTTTTTCCCTTGTAAAAATCATCTGCGCCAAATTTTGCAATGCGTTTTAAAACGGCGGCTAACTCCGGTTGCTTGAAAATGGTTCCTTCTTTCAACGTTCCAAAATATTTAGAAAAATTGGTTTTACCTTCAAAATGTATTGCAGATTCTTCTACTTTGTTGGCAAGTTCGGGACTCACTTCAAAACCATTTTCTGCATAGCGAATGGCAGGCGCCAATACTTTTTCCCACGGTAAGGATCCAAAACGTTTATGAACAACTTGCATTCCACGTACCGTACCTGGAACGCCCACGGCACGAATCCCATAAAGACTCATGCCAGGAATAACATTGCCTTTTTTATCAAGGTACATATTTTTAGAAGCAAGATAGGGTGCCCGTTCACGATAATCGAGGAAATACGGTTTCCCGTCGATATACAAGGTCATAAATCCACCCCCACCGATATTCCCCGCATCGGGATAAGTCACGGCTAAAGTAAATGCCATTGCAACAGCCGCATCTACGGCATTCCCCCCTTGTTTAAATATTTCTTCTGCTGTTTTTGCGCTATATTTATCAGCAACCGCGATGGCATTTTCCGGCAGTATGGGAGTTGCAGTTGCATAAGAAAATGAAGAAGTGAAAAGGGAAAAAACAACAAAAAAAAGAATAAAACCATGGCGTAAAATTTGGGTCATAAACTCTGTCTCCTCGAGTGTTTTTTAATTATACAGAACCATATGAGAGATGCAAGACAAACTCGAAAATTGTCATGCCAGCGAAGGCTGGCATCCAGTTTGTTGCGCGAAGCTATCCATCATGACACTATCTGAACCCATTGAAATTTCCTTTTTCAAAATTGATAAGTTGGTTTATTTTCTACTTCCGGTTGAATATGAGGTGCTAAGCCGATGAAAGATAAATAAGGATGCTTTTTATCGCATATTCTTGAGTATAAATCTTCAACTGCTTCTGCATTAAGATTATTCTGAGATTTTCGTAAATATGCAATACCATCTCCCGAAAAAATACCTGATAAGAAAATGGGTTTTTCTTCAGCTTTATACTGCATGACCACTTGTAATTTGTTCAAATAGATTTTTACAGGTTGTAAAATATATTTTTTGTAATCTGCCTCATATTTATTATCTGAAAAACGTGTTTCAATATGTTCACATAATATTTCGAATGCCTCTTTCACGATCGATTTTCTCTGGTCACATTCACGAAGATAATAATATAAATTATATGGATTTTGAAATAAGGCACCCTTTTTCAGTAATAAATGGATAACCGGTAGTGCTTGTGCAAATTCCGCACGCGTAACGCCGTCTGCCATAGCACCCTTTGAATTAGGTGCATAACAGGAAACCAAACCATCCAACTCTGTCGGTAGCGTTTTTTTCGTAGGGACTGCCCCCGATTCAATCAATTGAATAATGAGATCCAATCGTTTAGACCTACATGCAGTTCCGAGTGGAGTATCGAGTCCTCCAATAGAATAATCTGCTTTTGATTCTAATAATAATCGCACGACCTCCCTATTTCTTCCATAAGCACTCAGATTCAGCGGCGTGCTTTGATAATAATTCATCGCATTGATATCCGCTTTTGCTGCAATCAATAATTTTAAAATTTCTGGATTACCACGCGAAGCTGCAATATGAAGTGCGGATTGTTCAAATTCATCTTTTACATTCGGATTGGCTTTAGCATCTAATAATGC
>Ga0207091_1034_pt1 | contig 32081 bp, 35 predicted proteins | sample Alteio_BWMinHeat_47_FD_153534 | JGI IMG/M metagenome (GOLD analysis project Ga0207091, IMG submission 153534) | Enriched cells from forest soil in Barre Woods Harvard Forest LTER site, Petersham, Massachusetts, United States -... | ecosystem: Environmental > Terrestrial > Soil > Temperate forest >... | reverse complement strand
AGCAGGGGTTCTACTGGATGCCAGCTTAAAGCATGCTGGCATGACAATAGTGACGCGGCTACTCTTGATTTGAGTAGACGCTTTAATTTTTTACTGTATCAAATTTCTAATAATTTCAAATTGCTTTTGCAGAGCACCGCGATTGGAGCGCACAACATGATAAGCATTATCACCTGTGCGTTTACGATATTCATCATCTGCAAAAAATCGCAATACATGTTCTGCTAATTCTCCCGCATTATTAACGACATGCATACCTTGCGCAGATAATAATAATTGACTCACTTCCGAAAAATTAAAAAGCGTAGGTCCCGTTAAAACCGGTTTACGTAAAACTGCAGGCTCTAACATATTGTGACCGCCAACGGAGACAAAACTGCCGCCTACAAATGCGACATCGCTCACAGAATACATAAACAATAATTCACCCAGCGTATCCGCCATATAAACATCGGTATTTTCAGAACAGCGTTCTTGTTTACTGCGGACAACATAACTCATACCTTGTGCTTCTATCAGTGATGCAATTGATTGGCAGCGATCTGGATGACGCGGCGCTAAAATGAGAAGCGACTGCGGATATTTTTCTTTTATCAATTGATGCGCGCGCAAAACAATTTCGTCTTCCCCCGGATGCGTACTGGCGGCAATCCAAATTTTTCGTGTGACACCCAACTCTTCTCTAAACTGTTCTGCATTCACCTGCGGGACTTCAAGATCAAATTTAATATTGCCGGTTACACTCACTTTTTCTATCGGAAATCCGAGATCCATAAAGCGCTCAGCATCTTTGGAAGATTGCGCGGCTAAATGACCCACTGCCTTAAACATTTCGCGTGTGATACCTGATATGGCCGCATATCCCCTTCTAGACTTTTCAGACAGTCTCGCATTCATCACTAATAGAGGAATATTTTTTTCGCGGCATGCGGCAAAAAGATTGGGCCAAAGTTCGGTTTCAAATACAATGGCAATTTTAGGTTTCACTCTTGTTAAAAATCTTGAAACCGCATCGGGTAAATCATAAGGAATAAAAGCTTGTCTCGCGCTATCTCCAAAAATCGCTTTGACACGGGCAGCGCCTGTCGGCGTCATATTCGTGAGTAATACAGGATAATAGGGGAATTCTTTAATGACTGCCTTGATTAAAGGGGATGCCGCAATCGTTTCGCCCACAGACACCACATGTATCCAAATGCAATCTTCTATATGATGCGGGCAATAGCCTAAACGCTCTCCCCATTGCTTGCGATAACCTGGAATACGCCGAGAACGCCATAATAATCGTAAAAATACGAATGGTAGCGCGATATAAAATAATACTGTATATAAAAATCTCAAATTAGCTATCCTCAGAGAATATGCAATTATATCTTATTTAATAGAATTAAACCTGGTTTGTGAGTAAAATTATAGTTTATTCAGCACCCAATCGTGCCCGTGAGCGTGCCCGTGCCCGCGTGCGTCTTTTCTCCGGATAGGAAAAGACGCACGCGGGCACGGGCACGCTCACGGGCACGATAAAAGGACATTTCATGCACAATTATTTAATCGCACCCTCCCTTCTCGCTGCGGATTTTGCCCGTTTAGGCGATGAAGCACGTGCCGTTTTGGAAGCTGGCGCAGATGTCATACATCTTGATATTATGGATAATCACTATGTCCCAAATCTAACTTTCGGTCCTGTCATTTGTGAAGCATTGCGAAAATTCGGCATCAAATCCCCTATTGATGTACATCTCATGACCCGTCCTGTAGATCGGCTTATTACTGAATTTGCGAAAGCGGGTGCAACCTACATAACCTTTCATCCTGAAAGTTCCGACCACGTCGATCGCAGTTTAAATTTGATCATAGACCACGGATGCAAAGCGGGAATAGCGTTAAATCCGACAACCTCACTCGATTGCTTAACCTATCTATTGGACAAAATAGATATTCTTTTGCTAATGTCTGTTAACCCGGGTTTTGGCGGGCAAACATTTATTCCATACACGATTCCAAAACTACAAAAAGCCAGGGCTTTGATTGCTGAAAGCGGTAAAAACATACGCTTAAGCATTGATGGTGGCATCAAATCCAATAATATTTATGAAGCAGCCATTGCCGGTGCCGATATGTTTGTGGCAGGTTCTGCCATCTTTAGTCAACCAGATTATGCAAAAGTCATTCAAGACATGCGTCAAGCATTAAAAAAGGTAAAATAAATGCAAAAACCTAATCCACTCGGCGGTCTTCGCCATGTTGCATTTCTTGTGAAAAATTTCGATGCTTGTCTCAACTTTTATAGGAATCTTTTAGGCATGTCTATCGTTTGGCAGCCAGATGCTGATAATATTTATCTTTCCTCAGGTCTAGACAATTTAGCACTGCACCGAGCACCTCAAGATTTCTCTCCTTCAAAACATCAGCATCTTGATCATGTTGGATTCATTTTGAACAATCCTGAGGAAGTTGATCAATGGTATGAATACCTAAACCACCACTCCGTCGACATAAAAGCACTTCCCAAAAATCATAGAGATGGTACTCGCAGCTTCTATTGCGCGGACCCAGACGGAAATATTGTTCAAATGATTTACATTCCAAATATATAAGCCCATTTACCGGTCAAATCCAATTTTAGAATTCCGGTATAATATAGGTGTGTATTCAAAATTAATGAACGGAGGCAAGTATGGGTACCGATAATAATTTTGGTGGCAAAAATAAACCTGGCCAACCACAACAACCACACAAACCAAATCAAGGTGGGCAAACACCAGGTGGAATGGGTCAACAAAAAGGGGGTAAAGATTGGCAACAAGGAGGTTTTGGTGGCGGTAAAAAAGAAAAAGACGATCAAAATAGATAAAAATAACAATACGCCATTAGACCCTAACTGGGAACAGTTGGGGTTTTTTTTATCTCGCTGGTAAATTTCCTCATGACACTGTTATACTATAATTTAAGTGCTTTTACTGTAAGCCTTTCGTGGAGAAACTCTATGCTCCCACTATATAAGGTCATCGCATTTATCATTTTTTTAATTCCCTCTTTGGTTTTTGCAGCGACACAAGGGACTTTAGGGACTACGACTACAGGGACAGTTGGCATCTCAATTACTATACCTTCCTTAGTTCAACTGTGTGGATTAAGCGATATTACACTAGGCTCAACTTCCACATTTCCAGCGACAGGCGCTACAACAGCCGCTATTTATAGTAATACCGCATCACCTGCGGGCAGCTATCTTGTCACTGCAAGCAGCGCCAATGCATCGGGCACCACATTTCAAGTCGCGAATGGAAGCAATATGATCGCGTACAGTGCTTTTTGGGGTAATACCTCAGCAACCTCACCATCGATTGCACTTCAATCAGGCGTTCAAACAGTCCGGCAAACAGGCGGTAGTAATTCTAACTCCTTCAGTTGTAGCACTAGCGCTAACGCTAATTTCAATATCAGCTTTAGTGCTGCTCAAGCACAAGGGGCACCAGCATCAGTAACCCCTTATACCGATACCGTAACAATCCTAATCAACCCCTAACAAATATATATACCTCGCGCGGGCATATGCCCGCGCGAGGTATAGTGTAGGATTTTTTGTTTTTAATCATAATCCTGTTACACTGTCTTTTAGGTTTCACCCATGCTATCAGCCTTTGTGGAGAAACATTATGCACCCACTGTATAAGGTTATATTGTTTATTGTTTTTTTGAGTCCCTCATCTGTTTTTGCAGCAACACAAGGCACTTTAGGAACTACATCCACAGGCACAGTCAATATTTCAATTACCATACCTTCGTTGGTACAAATTTGTGGGTTAAATGATATTACACTAGGCACAACCTCCACATTTCCAGCGACAGGCGCTACAACAGCTGCTATTTACAGCAACACAGCATCACCCGCAGGCAGTTATCTTGTGACCGCAAGCAGCGCCAATGCATCGGGCACCACATTTCAAGTGGCAAATGGAAGCCATGTGATCGCATACAGTGCTTTTTGGGGTAATACCTCAGCAACCTCACCATCGATTGCACTTCAATCAGGCGTTCAAACAGTCCGGCAAACAGGTGGTAGTAATTCTAACTCTTTCAGTTGTAGCACTAGCGCTAACGCTAATTTCAATATCAGTTTTACTGCTGCCCAAGTACAAGGTGCACCACCCTCATTGACCTATACAGATACGGTAACAATTCTAATCAACCCTTAATTAAAATATGATAGAAAAAATCAAAAAGCCCTACATTTTACATCTATTCACCACCATCATTGCGAGCCAGGTGTATGCCGCTAACCCATCCACAGCTACAGTGACTGTCACCATTCCTGCTTTAGTACAAATCAGCGGACTGAGTGATATTTCGTTATCGCCGACCAATTTTGGTATCGCCGTGACAGGCAACACAACTGTTTGTATTTATACCAATGTCATCAGCCCCTTGGGAAGTTATTTTGTGACGGCAACAAGTGCCAACCCTTCTTCGGGTGCATTTCGGGTTGCTAATGGCAGCAATTTTATTACTTACAATGCCTTTTGGAATGGCACTTCATCGCCAACGCAAACCACTTCTCTGAGCTCAGGAACCAAAACGACACAACAATCCGGTGGAAATAGCGCATCACTCACTTGCAGCGGAACGCCAAATGCAAACTTCAACATTAGTCTTAGCAGCGCGCAGGTATTAGGCGCATCAGCGGCAACCTACACAGACACGGTCACACTCGTTATTTCACCTACGTAAGGTATAGAGCTTAATATTATTCCATGTTATCCTCACGACTCAGGATTGATTTTATGATATATCAATGGATTTTTTTAATATCGTTATGGTGTTTGTCCTTTGCCACATTTGCTGACATAGGCGTCAGCCCTATTATCGTTGATTTGATAGGTAAAGATGCTGATACTGAAATTGCTGTCAAAAATTTTGATACAAAAAATAATGCATATGTTGAAGTTACGCCTTATCGTTTAGTCCATCCAGCCAATCATGCCGCGCCTAAAAAAAGAGTACGTGATCCAGAAAAAGAGGGGTTATTGGTATTTCCTGCAAAATTAGTTTTATTACCAGGCCAAACCCAATTCGTGCGTATCATAAAAACAGCAAAATCTTTAACAAAAGACCAAGTGTATGAAGTGGATTTCATTCCAAAAGTTGCTACACGTCTTATCAGTCAAAAAACACCGGATGGACTGCAACTGGGAATTCGCATCATTGTGGGTTATGGGGCACGCATTACTTTGCGACCTGATAATCCATCTCCCTCCCTTTCTGTAAAAAGAGTGAATAACCAACTCATTATTAAGAATACAGGAAATACCTTACTGACTATTACTTCTTGTACACAACAAATTTCTCAAAAAAAGATGGAGATCCCTTTGGAGGCTTACACGCTTTTTGCTGGGCAAATGACTAAAAAAACATTAACGCGATTAACCCAAGTGACTTTAGAGGCTTCCTTTATGGGCAAATCACTAAACACATTTTACACGGATTGATGAAAAATTTTTTTTTAAAATGCATTATATTTTTTAATTGTTTCTTAGCCTTTTCTTCTTCCATTTTAGCAAAAACCGTGTTTGTTGATTCATCGCAGCCACCGCCTGGGTTTGAATTCGCGCAAACGAATCAGCACTTACGCGTGTCCGTATTATTTATGAATCAATACATTGGTTTTTATTATGTTACCATTCATGACGGTCAACTCAGATTCTATTCACCCAAGCAATTATTCTCACATCTACAAAATATTAAAAATAATAAAAATATATTACGTTTGCTAAAGAAATCCTTTCCTTTAAATATAGAATGTGCTGAAAATGGTATTGCAGCATTACCCCATGCTTGTGAGCAATTAAAAAGAAAATCTATTTATATTATTTACAATCCAGAACAAGAAACCGTCTACTTATACTTATCGCCCACCTATTTTAAAAAACCGACAAAAGAGAATATGTTAAACTTTATTCCTTACCCCACTTCTCGTTGGTCCTATATTAATAAACTCGGCGTGGCAGGCTCTTTCAGTAATGAAGATACCATTTTTTTATCACGCGTTTATTCTGGTTTACCTAACTATTACAATCTTTATTCTAATAATACCCTTGCTTATAAAAATAATAGCCTTATAGCAAATATTTCGCAGAATAATGGTATTAATGATGGACAGCATTTCCAAATTCAAAATTTATATGCGGAACATATTACAAGAGACAAAATCTATACCGCCGGTTATATTTTTAATGCGACTTCTCCTTTTCTACAATCTGAAGTTATCGTCGGTGCAGGGATGCAAACGACATTAGAAACGGTAAAAAATGCAGAAGCAATTATAGCAACCCCTTTAATTATTTTTATCCCTGAGGCATCCCCTGTAAATATTTTTAAAAACGAACAATTAATTTATTCTCAATATTTAGAAGCCGGTTATCAACGAATTAATACCGTAGGATTTCCTCAAGGGGGATATGATTTAACGATAAAAATAGGCGCAAACAATACCATACATCGTTTTTTTACCAAAGGTTTTTTTCTCCCCCCGGAACTTGCGCCACAATTTTATGTGATGGGCGGATATTTAACCAATGGATTGATTTTAGATACCTCTTTTAATTTTTTACCCAATGTACTCAATATTCCTGTATTGCAATCGGGGTTAAATAAAAGAATGAGTGAGCGCGTTGCCTTATTGGGAGATATTTTGTTGACATCTCATCAAGGATTACTGGATTTTGGTTTTACTTTTTATTTAGGAAATGTATTTGTTAAAACGGCAGGACTGATCACCACAAAAAATAATTACGGTATTTATACCATGTTAAATACGCAAATGAAGCGATTAAACTTCAGTTTGATTGCAACAAAAATTTTCTATCAAAACAAAAATCCTGATAATTTTTTTCTTAGTAATTTAACAGATAATGATTCTACCTCTATTACTTATCGTTTATCCGATCGGAGTTTTTTAGGTCTACAAGGAAATTATAATAAAAGTTTAGATCAACCCCATTCTTATAATGCAGGCATTTTTTATCAACGACAACTCGGCAATTATAAAGACATGAACTTTTTCTTTAATGCAGCCTACAACAAAGCGATTTATGTGGGTGATAGTTATAATCTTAGTTTAACGATGAATTTTAGTCATGGAAAATTGGCTGGCACAGAATCTTTGTTATGGCAACATCAACTTAAGAACAATCAAGACGAGCAACTGGCGATCCCCGTCGTTCTTCAAGGGAGTACCGTTTATTCTCATCAAAATGAACAAGAAATTGGGTATTCCGTTAATGAAATCCATACGATTTCACCGACGGTCGCTTCTCTCGCAAGCACGTATAATTACACTGCACCGCAAGGTTTTGTGGCAACCTATGCGAATTATAATCGCACTAAAGGTGAAAGATATACTGTAGGATATGGTGGGAATCTTGAAACAGAACTTGCCGTCACGCAAAATGGTATGCGTTTTAATGGTGTACGCAGAGGCAATACTGCAGGAATTATGGTACGCATTAACACGGGTCATGCGGATAATACCTCACAATTTGCTTTATTAGATGAAAATAATCGTAAAATTGCTGTCCTTCCCGCAAATAAAAAAGTATTTATTTCAATCCCTGGGTTTACCGATCAGAATTATACTTTGGTTAACCTCTCAAAAACGGATTATTTCATTCGAGAACCCATGCGACATATTACTTTATATCCTGGTAATATCGGTTACTATGAATGGAAAGTAGAGAAACGAATCATTGTCATCGGTCATGCGCTGATAAAACATCGACCTCTCGCGAATACTTGGATACATGCCGGTAAAAACGGGATCTTCAGTGATAGTGAAGGATATTTTCAATTAGAATTGTCGCAAAATACAAAAACGCTAATGGCAGAAGATATTTGTAAAATCCATTTACCTAAACTTAATATCAATAAAGGTTATTTATATATTGGAGATATATCATGTACTTAACTGGAAGAAGTGACAATTTCAAAATTTCGTTATTTTTGTATCTCTTCAGCGTCACTATTGTCATGCCAGCATGCTTTAAGCTGGCATCCAGCAGGGGTTCTACTGGATGCCAGCTTAAAGCATGCTGGCATGACAATAGTGACGTGGCTATTTACACACTTGATCTGACACGCTCCTCTGGATTGCGTCACCTCGTAAAAAACACTCGGCTCGCAATGACGCTGAAAAGATACTTATTTTTTTTATTTTTACTGATATTGCCTTTTCATCACGCAGCATCTTATCAACTCACCGGTGTCAATACGACTTTTAATTTTGGAACCATTGCTTCTCCATTTCCAGATTTAACATTAACAAACAGTGGCATTTGTGTTGGCTACACCGTGGTGGTTGAGCCAAGCACTTACTTTGTTAAAGCCACCAGCAGCAGTAGTTCTTCTACTGTATTTCAAATGACTAATACGAGTAATAGTGCTTTTACATTAAGTTATTCTGTGGCTTGGGCTGGCACGTCAGGCGGTTCACCCACTTTTGTTTCCTTGTCCTCCGGACAAAATTCATCTACCACTTTTAATGCCGCACTGCTTGGTGCGCTTACCTGTTCTTTACTTCCGCCCAATGCAACTTTACAGCTGCAACTGTTAAATGCAAATCAAGTATTGGCAAAACAAGGCAGTTATACCGATACACTTACGATTTTGATTGTTGCCTCGTAAGTTATTACTTCTCATCTTTCTTATCATCTTCTTTATTATCTCTCACAAAACTCTGCGGTCCAATGCGTGGTGTTGTCGCAAAAGGTGTAGGAGCAAACGATTGACCCGTTCCGCGTTGCTGTGAACCACTACCAGAAGAATCACCTGTCTCGCCTGTCTCAACCTCTTGTTGTGTGAATTCTCTTAGCAAGTCTGCACCTTCATACAGACAATAACTCGCCATAATTTTGAAACGAATGTCTTCCAGTAGCTTCTCTTTAATAAAAATCATCGCATCCGCTTCTTTTGGAAAATCTTTGATGCGGGTTTCCGTACGGCCGAATCGTTTGGTTACGCTGTACATAGTTATACCTCTTTAATCACTTGTCACGCTGTCATGCCAGCATGCTTTTAGCTGGCATGACAGAGTTAGAATTTTTCTATAGCATTAGACGTCGCAAGCAACAACACATCCGCAGGACGAACTGCAAAAATTCCATTCGCGATAATACCTACAATATTATTCAATTTTTCTTCCAAAGAAACCGGAGAAAGCATTTTTAAATTGTATACATCTAAAATCACATTCCCATTATCTGTGACAAATCCTTGTCGGTAATTAGGATCTCCGCCTAATTTAACCAACTCTCGCGCGACATAACTCCGCGCCATGGGAATTACCTCGATTGGAAGCGGGAAAGTCCCGAGTAATTCCACTTTCTTCGTTTGATCCGCAATACAAATGAATTTCGATGCGACCGTTGCAATAATTTTTTCACGCGTGAGTGCACCACCTCCGCCTTTGATCATTTGCCTTGCCGCATTAATTTCATCCGCGCCATCCACATAAAGTGGTAATTCACTCACACTATTTAAATCAACAATCGGGATAGATAATGCTTTCAATCTTTTTTCTGTTTCAACGGAACTCGCAACCGCGGCTTCTATTTTTCCTTTTACACTTTTTAAAGCATCAATGAAATAATTAACTGTTGAACCGCTTCCGACACCCAATATCATGCCCGGTTTAATATATTCAAGCGCAGCATCTGCTGCCTTTTTTTTAAGTGTTTCTTGATCCATGCCGAGTTCCTAAATCATATAAAGTTTGCCAACTGAATATGCCGGTTCGATGCCCGTCACTAAAAATTGGTTTAATTGCATATTGACCAATAGGTTCAATCTGCAGAATGTTCACGTGTTCATAATCAGAGATGGATTTTTTTTCTCCACGCATTTCAGCCGATGGGGAATGCAGACGTAAAAGTGCGCAAGGTATAAAAAAACGCTCGCCATTCGCATACTCTATTTCAAGTGTGCGGGATTTTTTATGTAAAATAATATTCTTTGGTATCATAATAGTGTTTAAGATAAACAATTTGGTAAAAAACACCAAATTATTTATCTTAAAATAAAAAATATCCATTGCTTATAAAAAAAACAATAATACCACATTTTTTAAATAATAATAACCAATTGAAAAAGAACATAACGCGCTTCGCGCGGACTACGCCGTCATTGCGAGCCGAGTGCTTTTTACAAGGCGAAGCAATCCAGAAAGGCTTTCTGGATTGCTTCGCCTTGTAAAAAGCACTCGGCTCGCAATGACGGATTAAAATGGAAATTCCTATATACTTAAAATAATTTCGTATTTAAATTTCGGATAAGTCTTTTGGTCGCTTTTTACCAAAAGATTTATCTGAAACTCTATAAAATATAACGGCTCAAATCTTCATCTTTCACTAAGGCTGTCAAATGTTTATTCACATATTCCGCATCAATAATCACTTCCTGACCTTGAAGATCAGATGCTTCAAACGATACTTCTTCTAATAAACGTTCCATGACGGTATGCAAACGACGTGCACCAATATTTTCCGTGCGTTCATTCACTTGCCATGCCACTTCTGCAATACGTCGCACACCTTCTGGTAAGAACTGCATTTTGACCTCTTCCGTTTGCATGAGTGCAATATACTGCTCCGTTAAAGAGGCGGTCGGTTCTGTCAGAATCCGAACAAAATCATCCGTGCTCAATGCTTTCAATTCTACACGAATCGGTAATCGACCTTGTAATTCAGGGATTAAATCAGAAGGTTTTGCAAAATGAAAAGCCCCTGATGCAATAAATAAGATATGATCTGTACGCACCATACCATATTTGGTTGAAACAGTGCATCCTTCAATCAAAGGCAATAAATCACGCTGCACGCCTTCGCGTGAAACATCTGCGCCGGAATGTTCTGCCCTTTTTGCAATTTTATCTAATTCATCTAAAAAGACGATACCATTTTGTTCTACACTTTCAATGGCACGTGCTTTTAATTCATCATCGTCAATCAATTTTGCCGCTTCTTCTTCACGTAAAATTTTACGTGCATCTACAATTTTTAATTTTCGCATTTTTTTACGATCAGAGGAAAGGTTTTGAAACATATTTTGTAATTGACTTGTCATTTCTTCCATCCCGGGTGGTGCCATGATTTCAACCCCAATCGGTGATGTTGAAATTTCAATTTCAATTTCTTTATCGTCCAATTCACCTTCGCGTAATTTTTTACGAAAAACTTGACGTGTACTTGAATCTTCTTTCGGAGGTTCTTCTGGCTCCCCTGCAAAACTTCCCTTCGGCTGCGGTAACAATACATTGAGAATACGCTCTTCTGCCGCTTCTTCCGCCAGAGAACGGACTTTTTCCATTTCTTTTTCACGCATCATTTTGACAGACATATCTGCAAGATCACGAACAATGGAATCCACATCACGTCCGACGTAACCGACTTCCGTAAATTTGGTCGCTTCCACTTTAATAAAAGGCGCATCTGCTAATTTTGCTAACCGTCGCGCAATTTCTGTTTTGCCTACTCCTGTCGGCCCTATCATTAAAATATTTTTAGGGACAATTTCGTCACGTAACTCTTTTGGTAAGCGCATCCGACGCCAACGGTTACGTAAAGCAATGGCAACTGCACGTTTTGCAGCCGCTTGTCCAATGATATGTTTATCCAATTCATTTACTATTTCTTTTGGCGTCATGTATGACATAAAATAATCACTCTAATGTTTCAATCGTAAAATTATCATTAGTATAAATACAAATAGATGCCGCAATTTTGAGAGACTTTTCTACAATTTGACGTGCATCTAATGTTGTATTATCCAATAATGCTTCGGCTGCTGATTTGGCATAAGGACCACCAGAGCCAATCGCAATAATGCTTTTTTCAGGTTCAATCACATCTCCCATGCCGGTAATAATCAAAGAAGCATTTTTATCCGCAACAGCCAATAAAGCTTCTAAACGACGTAACATACGGTCCGTCCGCCAATCTTTTGCGAGTTCAACGGCTGCGCGAATCAAATGCCCTTGATGGGTTTCAAGCTTCGCTTCAAATCGTTCAAAAAGTGTAAACGCATCCGCCGTTCCTCCTGCAAATCCCGCAATCACTTGATTATCATATAAACGCCTTACCTTTCGTGCGTTAGATTTCATGACGACATGGCTCATCGTGACCTGGCCATCACCGCCAATGACCACCGTGTTATTGCGGCGTACAGATAAAATAGTTGTACCACGATATTGTTCCAAGGAAGCTCTCCTTTTAATGTAGTGTGTCATTCCCTTGATGCGCGGGAATGACATTATAGATTTATAATATGGGGTCATTTTGAGCATTCACAAGGGAGTGATAACCGCGTTTTTATACCCTATGTGTTTTAATCTCGCTAATATTTTTTTGGCATCTGTATGATTCGTAAAAGGCCCTTGTTGTAATAAAAAAATCTCGCCATTGTTGGTTTTACTTTTGACCACTTTTGTTTCAAAACCGACAAGTAATAATGAAATGCGCACTTCACTGGCCTCTTTTTCATTATCAAATTTACCAATCTGTATCACGTATTGTGATTTTATATTGGATTTTTTACTTGCATGCGTATTTCCCGAATCAGATCTTGCCAATTGCATATTCGGTAATTCAGTATAAAAATGAAACTGAACTTCCGAATTTTGAGATTCTTCGTTTTTTATACCTGCACTTAATATCGGTTTTTCATTTTTATGAAAGAAAGAGGATTTTATTCCAGAAGCCCATGTAACAAAAGAATTCTGATGTTTTTTCCAGAGGTAAAATCCACTGCCTAATCCCATCATGAGTAATAATAGGATAACAACGAATAACAAACGACCACGCCATCCGCGAACAATAAATTCACGGTTACCGGAATAAGGGTACTTTGCGTAATCTTTTTCCATATCACATCATAGCAGGTGCGAAGACGCCTAACAACCCCAATCCATTTTGTAATACTTGGCGTACCGCCAATATTAACGTCAAACGGACGCTGCGTAATACTTCATCTGTCACCAAAATCTGTTGTTTATTATAAAAGGCATGGAAATCCGTGGCTAAATCACGCAAATAATTTGTTAATAAATGAGGTTCATGATTCATCGCTGCACTGATGATCATTTCTGAAAAGCGCCCTAAAGTTGTCAATAACTGGAGCTCTTCCGGTTCTTTCAGTAATTCAAGATTTGCTAACCCTGTTTTTTGTTCAAAAAATAATGATTTTTCTTCTAACTGCCGAAACACACTGCAAATTCGTGCATGCGCATATTGTATGTAATAGACAGGATTTTCATTAGATTTTGATTTTGCTAAATCTAAATCAAAATCAATATGCTGCTCACATTTACGCATGACATAAAAAAATCGTGCGGCATCATTCCCGACTTCTTCTCTTAATTCGCGCAAAGTGACAAATGAACCACTTCGAGTAGACATTTGCACCTGCTCACCTCCTCGATAAAGCGTCACAAATTGCAGCAACAAATAAGTCAATTTATCCGGCGGGATACCCTGCGCATGTAATCCCGCTTTCATACGTGGAATATAACCATGATGATCCGCCCCAAAAATATCAATCGCGGAATCAAAGCCCCGTGTAAATTTATTGATATGATAAGCCAAATCATTCGTAAAATACGTATAAACACCGTTTGAACGCTGAAGCACACGGTCTTTCTCATCATCAAAATCCGTAGAACGAAACCATAAAGCGCCTTCCCGTTCATACACTAAGCCATTTTTTTTCAATGCTGCAATATTTTCTTCTACCACATCGGATTGAGTAAATTCACGCTCAGAAAACCAACGATCAAAACGCACACCAAATTCTTCAAGATCTTCACGGATATCTTTTAAAAGATAAGACAAGACAAAATCAAATATCAAACGATATTTTTTATCACCCAATAAAGATTTGGCACGTACAATCAACGCATCAATATAAATTTCTTTATCACCGCCTTGGGATTCATCCAAAGGTAAATTTTCAAAAACCGATTGGTCAGAAACGGATAAACTTTTATTTTGACTTTCAAATAAAAGCGTTGCGATATCCATCACATATTCGCCTTTATATGCATTGGCAGGAAAGACGATTTCTTCACCACATAATTCGAGATATCGAAGCCACGTGCTTACCGTCACAATATCCATTTGACGACCCGCATCGTTAACATAATATTCACGATGTACCGTAAACCCTATGGTTGCGAGTAAATTGGCAACCACAGCGCCATACGCCGCATGCCGCCCATGGCCGACGTGCAAAGGTCCGTTGGGGTTTGCGGACACAAATTCAACAATAACTCGTTTACCCTTTCCGATATCTGTCGTACCATATTTTTCCCCTTGAGCAAGAATATCAGGAATGATTGTAAATAAACCAAGTGACGACAGAAAAAAATTAATAAATCCGGGTCCCGCAATTTCAATTTTTTGGATAAGATTTGATGAAGGTATAGCCGATACGATCATATCTGCAATATCCCGTGGTTTCTTTCCTACTTTCTTTGAAAGAACAAGAGCAATATTACAGGCATAATCCCCATGCTGTTTATCTTTCGTCGCATCGATTTGATAAGACGGGGTATCGAAAGATAAGGTTTCTTTGAGTGTGCGTAATGCCTTTTGTATTAACGCTTCGATATGCTGTTTTGACATAGTTTGTGATTCGCCTCTTATCATTTTTTAGAGCGTTATACAGTCCTTTGTCATGCCAGCGTGCTTTTGGCTGGCATCCAGCAGAACTTCGCTGGATGCCAGCCAAAAGCACGCTGGCATGACAGCGCTTTTCTATTATGGCGAGTCTTTTAAAACTTGCAATATCAGGCTTTGAAATATATTACACTCGCCCGCTTTTATCCGCTGAATATCCCAGTACCAAAAAGATAATAGCAATAAAAAAGTGTACCATATTATCTGCGAAATTAATTTGGGTAAAAACAAAATTTCCGCCGAAAACAAATACGGCAATGGCAAAAAGCCCGAAAAGAATCCCAAAAATTTGAAAAAATAATCGATCTGCGCCCCACTTTATAGAACAAAGCAAAGCAATAACGCCTATAACAATATTCACAATATTATGTATTTGATCGACTTGAAAAAAACCAAAAAGCAAAGAATTTTGATAAAACCCAGGGAAAAAACCGGCCACTCCGGTAAAAATAAAAAATAGCCCAAATAGCGTTGAAATAATGCTTAAATACATATGATTACCTCCCTTTAATTCACCGATTGATTATAACGGATCACTTGTTTTCATGAAAGCTATACCTCGCGCGGGCATATTTTGCGGTTGCGTTGTGTCATGCCAGCGCGCTGGCATGACACAACGAAAATAGTATGTGAAACTCTTAAGGTGAAACCCATTTTTCGCAGACAATTTGATAAATAGAGTCTACCACTCCCGTTGGAAAAGGGCGAGATACAGGAACCCATTGGACTGAGGGATCTGAGAAATCGACTAGACTAGCAGACATGTTTCCCTCACACTCGCAGGATGTTGAAGTAGCAAATGGATGACCCACAGAACCACATATTTAGATACCCTCAATATTAATCTATTTAGGTTATTTTCACCCCCTTTGCAAAAGGGGGTAAAATGCTTCAACTTTCCTCATACGGCGCAATATAATCACACGGCTTATTCGGGCATGCCATTTCCGTACCGCGTTTTTTAGTGACTTTGATCGTCAACATCGGCCAAGCACACTTGGGGCATGTCTTTGCAATGGGCTCATTCCATACGGCATATTTACAATCCGGATAACGGCTGCATGAAAAAAATACCTTACCCCGTCGGGATTTTCGCTTTAACATGGATCCTTGATGGCATTCAGGACATTGCACACCCGTATCCACGGGTTTTTGCAAGGATTCAATGAAATTACAATTGGGATAACTGGTACACCCAATGAATTTACCATAACGTCCCGTTCGCAACTGCAATGCATTACCACATTGCGGGCATGTTCTTCCCTCAACGATTTCAGGCGTTACCGCATTTTCTTTATCTTCATCTAAACTGCGCGTATAACTACAATCAGGATAAGCCGTACATCCAATAAATCGATTATAACGACCCAAACGAATGGATAAAGGTTTCCCGCATAAGGGGCAAGCTTCATCTAATTTTTCTTGTGTGACATCACTTCTTTTTACCGTTTCTAACACGTCGTCCACCTGATGTTTAAAGGGAGCCCAAAATTCTGAAAGCAAAGGCACCCATTCCTTTTCACCATTCGCAATCAAATCTAATTCATTTTCCAATTTTGCCGTAAAATCATAATCGACATACTTTGTAAAATGCATCGTCAAAAATTTATTGACGATACGTCCCACATCTGTGGGTCGAAAACGTTTCGCATCTAAGATCACATACTCGCGATTTTGTAAGGTATAAATAATAGCAGCATAGGTGGAAGGTCTCCCAATACCGTATTCTTCCATTGTTTTAATCAAAGTGGCTTCCGAATAACGTGGCGGCGGTTCTGTGAAATGTTGATTGCACAGTATGTCTTTAAGAGTAACCATTTCGCCTTCTTGCAAAGGTGGAAGTATTTTTTCATCATCTCCCTCTGATTTTTTATCATCATGATCTTCTTGATAAACACGGATAAAACCCGGATCTGTAATCACAGAACCCGTCGCATGAAAGACATTATTGTCACCACAACTTAAATCAACCGCGACCGTATCAATCGTGGCAGGAATCATTTGACAGGCAACCGTCCGCTTCCAAATTAAATCATATAGTTTAAGCTGCTCATGATTTAAATATTCTTTCAAGGATTCAGGTGTGCGTAATACGGAAGTGGGACGAATGGCTTCATGCGCTTCTTGTGCATTTTTGGCTTTTGTTTTGTAAATACGCGGTTCATCTGGAATTTGATCTTTCCCATAACGACCCGTAATAAATTCCCGAATTTCTGCAACCGCTTCATCTGCCATATTGACAGAGTCCGTACGCATATAGGAAATGAGACCCACTGCACCGCCGCCAATATCAATACCTTCATATAACTGCTGCGCCGTTCGCATGGTACGTTGGGCAGTAAAACCTAATTTTCGTGCCGCTTCTTGTTGTAAAGTGGAAGTAATGAAAGGCGCTGTCGGATTACGTTTGCGCTGTTTCTTTTCGACTTTTATGACGCGTAATTGACCATTGGCGAGATTTAATAAATCCTCTCGAACTTTGTTGGCGTTGGGTTCATCGGTAATCGAAAATTGTTCTAATTTTTTACCTTGATAAATAGTTAATTTGGCTTTAAATGATTGATCTTTGGTGCTAGCGTCAGACCAAAGATCCCAATATTCCTGACTCTGAAACTTTTCAATTTCTTCTTCACGTTCAACAATCATGCGTAACGCTGGACTTTGCACGCGCCCAGCAGAAAGTCCGCGACGAATTTTTCGCCATAATAAGGGAGATAAATTAAAACCCACCAAATAATCTAATGCACGTCGTGCTTGCTGTGAATTTACTAGCTCCATCGAAATAGCACGCGGATTTTCAATTGCTGCCCGGACTGCTCCCTTCGTGATTTCATGAAATACCACACGATGCACGGGTTTATCTTTTAAGGTTTTTTTCTCTTTTAAAATGGAATAGACATGCCATGAAATGGCTTCCCCTTCTCGATCAGGGTCTGTTGCTAAATAAAGCGCATCCGCTTTTTTCATCGCAGAAACAATGGCTGTCACATGCTTTTTATTCTTTTCTATTAATTCATAATGCATCGCAAAATCATGCGCGGTATCCACTGCACCTTCCTTAGGCAGTAAATCACGCACATGCCCATAGGAGGCAAGCACGCTAAATTCAGAACCCAGATATTTTTTAATGGTTTTCGCTTTGGCAGGCGATTCAACGATGACTAGATTTTTTGACATAGAACCATTGATTCCTTAATGTAACACATCAAATGCATCCGCCAGGACCATATCCTGCATTAACGATAAAGCAGATTTTTTATCGGGTTGGTTAAATAACACCATTAAAACCACCCATTTGATACGTCCCATATCCACTTCCTTGGAATCCAATGCCATCACGCGATCAATCACAATCTCACGTGTCAGAGGATCCAAAACACCTATTTGTTCCAAATAAATTAAAATACCGCGGCCTTCGACGCCTAATCGCTCCGCTTCTTCTGGTAAATAATGACGAATCGCGCGTGTGGTAATAGGCTGACCGCCTAAAACAGATAATTTAAATTGAACCAAACCATTGAGCCAATGCAAGGCACGACTAATTTCATAACGGTCGAAACCAATTTTCTCGAGTTCAACAACGAGCGTTTCATTATCCATCTTTAATGCAGCATTGCCATCCATGTAGTTTTCAAATAAAAACATTAATATTTCAAACATGCGAGCTCACTTTTTTAAAGTACGAACAAATCCACCACAGACACTTTGAACATATCCTTGCATCTCCAAATATAACAGAATGGAGGAAACTTCGCTTGTCGTCAATCCAGAACGTCTCATAATAACATCCAAAGGCGTCACTTCATATCCCAAATATTGAAGCAATCTCTTTGATTTTACATCTATTTTTGTCGAAGTGGTGGGATTTTCTGTGTTTTTTGGAATTTTTTGACAGAGTCGCGACAAGAGCCCCAATTCTTCGATAATATCTTGTGTCGTTTCCACCAATTTTGCACCCTGCTGAATTAACTGATGACAGCCTTTTGAAAGCGGATGATGAATGGAACCCGGAATCGCAAACACCTCCCGGTTCTGCTCCATGGCAAAACGCGCAGTGATCAATGAACCAGATCGGATGGCCGCTTCCACCACTAAAACCCCTACACTTAAACCACTGATGATGCGATTACGGCGGGGAAAATTGCATGCTTTGGGTGATTCTTCGGGCGGAAACTCCGAAACCAATGCCCCATGGTCAATCAGCGTATCTGCAAGTTTACGATGTGAGGCAGGATAAATACAATTTAAACCGGTACCAAAAACAGCAATGGTCTTACCGGTTGCCGCGATTGCACCCACATGACATAACTTATCAATGCCTAATGCAAAGCCACTCGTAATGATAAATCCTGCCTTTGCCAATGCATAACTAAAATGTTCTGCATTTTCTTTCCCTATGACCGAAGGATTCCTGGAACCTACAATTGCAATCTGTATTTCTGACAGTATTTTGACACATCCTCTCACAAATAATAAAAGTGGCGCATCATAAATCTCAAAAAGTTGCCGAGGATAATCTGGGTCGTTTAATGTGATAATAGAACAATGGTTCCTTTCACACCATTTAAGGTCTTGTTCAGCATGATAAAAATCGGGATTCTGAATGTGTTGGATTTGTTTTTCATTGAAACCAGCACATTTTAATTCGTGTGTTTTTGCAGTAAAAAGCGCTTTGATGTCTGGAATAGTATTCAATCCGCGACGTATGGTCGCGGGCCCAATTTTCAAACGAATGGCAGTAAGCCAATAAAGCATGTCTTTATGGAAGTTCAAGGTGTGTTCTCGGAGTGAATTGAAAGGAAATAAATTATGGAATAATTTTTAAATTTTATAAAAAAATATTTCAGGAATCAAGTTCAAAGATTTACTATCACCCCGCATAACCCTGTCATGCCAGCATGCTTTTAGCTGGCATGACAGAATTAAGATCCTTCGCCTACGGGGTGACAAGAAAATCACATTTTAAATCCCGGAATCTTTTTAAATTCCGTTTGTAAAGATTCCATAGAATATGCATTTGAACTAAGATGTTTTTGCAAAATAGAATAAAGCGCGCCTGTCGTATCCTCATCACGAAAAAAAGAGCTCCATTTTTTTCTTTTTCGTTCATGGATTGTTTTGAGAATACCTGAAATCCAATCGTTATTCTGATCCGTAAGAATTTTGGCAATGCCATGTGGAATACGATAAGTTTTATTCTGATATTGAAAATCGACGCCGCCCCAAATGCCTTTTACTCTCCACACATGCAGATTATGCAAAATACTTTCGCGAATAAATGTTTTTAAATTTTGAAGCTTTATTGCTTCTCTATTGGCTGCTTCAGCACGCTTTTCTTCAGCTTCAATATTTAAGGTATAATCATAAAGTGTTGCCTTTAGAAATTCTGATTTTTCTTTCACAGAAAGTGCTAATGTACATTGACTATTTATCGTATTCCCTAATTCTTGTATTTCACAATATAAGTCGGAAGAAATGGTTTTTTTTAAATCCATCAATAAAGTTTCGACTGACTCTTTTAACACCGAAATCCATGAAGATTTTTTGATGACAATCTGTAAATTCTTATTGGCATCAATAAAAAGCGTATTTGCAAGTTTTTTCACAGACTCAAAATCAAAATGGGGGGGCCTTTTTTCATCAAATTCTGCCTTTACTTTTTTAAAATGCATTTCAATGATCGAGAGCGCCTGCTGCATCCCATCCAACTCTTCTTGGATACTGATCTTGGCATCACTCATCTCAGCACATTTGAATAATACTTCTGGTATTTCACATTTCGCGAGATGTTCTTTATAAATAGCTGATTTAAAGCTTTTTAAAGATTCATATTTTTTAAACTCATTGATATAGCGCAAGTCAAATTCAGATAAAATATGGCTTGATAAAATATCTTTGGCATCTTTCATTTTAGAATCAATGGTGTTTTTACATACTTCCAAATCATTAAGCGTCACGCACAATTTATCGATTGCATTTTTAGAATCACTTAAATGCATTTTCGATTCTTCTCGAAGCATGAATAAGGCTTCACGATTTTGTTTAGAAGAATTTTGCAAAATGGATTCAAATATTTCGTTTAATTTCTGAGTAGATTCAATTGCGAGATGATGATTTTCTTTCGCTTTTATATTTATATTTTTGAATTGCACCAACTCTGCATCTATTTCATGATGAAGTTTTTCTGCAAGTTTTTCTAAATCCTCTATACATTTTTTTTGCTCATCTTGTATGGTTTTAATATCTTCCCTAATACAAATGACCATATTATCGACTAATTTTGAAGTTTTTTGAATGATTTGACTGAGTTCTTCTTTCAGGTCTTCATTCAACTTTTCTTCTACGATAGAAAATTTTTTTTTCGCCTCTTCTCCTAGCTCCTTTTTTATTCCTTCATCATCTTTGACGATAATGATTTTCTTTAAATCGGAAAAAATCATGCCGTCTTTTTTTATCATAAAATAAGGCGGCATTTTATTCAAAAGCTTATTTAAAGCGAGCTCAATATAATCCCGCGCTTTATCATCTTTATAGCAATGACATTCTTCAATCATTTTATTGGCTACATTAATCAATTTTGAAAATGGAAGATGAATCAAATCAATCTTCACTGGTAATATAGGTTGTTTTTTACTTTCTCGATGCGTTCGGCCAAATTGCAAATTAAATCCTTGCTCAAAGTCTATCTCATATGGATAAATACTTCGATTAACATGCGTAACAGCGCCAAATATATCTAAGAATTGATCAAATCGTTTTGTCCAGTTTTTTATATTTTTACCGAGATAAAAGGAACGATAGCCACTCGCCGCTGATTGTAATGCTTTAATAAAATGTATTTTATATTGTTTAACAGATTCAGAGATTTCATTTTCAAAATCTTCACGCATTTTTTTTAAGGCGTATAAACTTTTATCGATAGTATTTTGATGCTCTTCTTCCATCTCTTCTATTTTTTTTAAAATTTGACTTATTTCTTGATAACGACATTCTTCAAAATGATTTAAGGATTCTTGATATTTGATTTTTTCTTGTAAGCTTTCCAAAACCTTTTGCCGTAACGTCGGGGTTCCGTAATATTTTGACATGGATTTTTGTGATTGAATATAATGAATGGTTTCTTTCAATTTATGTTTTTCATCCATCAATTGACTTTTGATGGCTTGCAATTTAAGGGTATTGGTTTTTTTAATCTTTTCTTCAAGGAGTCTTGTGTCCATCATATAATTGCCTCCTGCATTATTTACTTCCGAGATTTAATGATAATTTAACTTTTTAGTCAGCGCAACATCATTGAAAAACATTTTCATTTACGATAATCTTCATCCTTCTTATAAAATATTAAAGGAAATAATTATGGCCCCTCGGAACCATGGTACAGAAGATACGCTTGATAAAAATGCAGAAACCTTTAAAAGACAAGCCGAACTGATGAAAACAGCGATAAGAATAAATAATGCAACAAAATTAACATGTTTGTCATGTTGTTTATTTGCACCGGTCACTCTTCCTTATATTTGTTATCAAGAAAATAAAAAACAGAGATTACTTCAAGGAAGATAAAATTTAAATCATTTGTTTAGCGCCAACAAGAAACATGTGTTAGACGCCATTGACTGATGAGTTTATACTATTTGATAAAGTTTTTTGACAAATGATTGGTATTCTTCACGTGTATCTTCCACGGATCGCTTGGATGATATCTCTTGTAATGTTTTATTCTGTTCGAAAAACCCTAGGCGTACTAATGAATTATGAATCTGGCGATTATTTTTGTGCTTCATATTCTGCAAGAGATCGAGATCTACCGCTGTGTTTTCCGATGTTGCTTCCACTTTTTTTGCTTCTTTGGAAAGCATCTCGTCTGCTATTTCTTGCTCCTTTACTAATACCCTATTATTCGCTACTTCCGCTTCTCCATAAAAATACTCCATATCTAACGGAACATTACCCCAATAGTGAGCCTCCAGTTTTGCGAGTTCCTCGCGATGCCGTGCTTTTCTTCCTTTTTTATGTAACATGAAAAACTCCTTTTAAATCTTAGTTAAGAAAATTGAAACGATAGATAATATTTCACGCAAAACTTTCCATAAAACATGAGATATCTTGTATGAATATCATAAAATCTTTTAAAAATAAATAATGTGAATTTTAAACCCTGAAATTCACACCTATTACCATATTCTTTTTACACCATAATCATCAAAAACAGTATCACTACTCAATATGGAAAATTCCTCTATCTGTGATTGGGCAACCAACAAACGATCGAATGGATCTCGATGATAAAAAGGTAAAGAATTTACTTTTATAACATGCTGAAAATGAATGGGCAATTGTTCTATGTTATTTTCTTGCAACTCATTCAAAATAAAACGTTCCAAAGAAGGTCGAATTTTTAATTTACCCAGACTAGATTTGATAGACATTTCCCATATGCTTGCTAAACTCAAAAAAAACGAGTTTTTTTCGTTTAAAAATGTTTTTTTTGCCGTTTTACTCAACTGGCGATCATCTGAACATAACCAGATAAATGCTTGTGTATCTAATAAAATTTCCATTAACGATAATCCTTAAAATCATCTAAAGGTTCATTAAAGTCATCACTCATTTCAATAAGGCCTTTAGAAAGGCCGATTTGTCTTTTACCAGGCGGATGAATAGGAACGATTTTTACAATAGGCTTATTATCTCTCGCGATAATCACCTCCTCACCTAATAGAGCTTTTTTAATTAATTCAGAAAGATGCGCTTTCGCGGTGTGAATATTGACCTGCGTCATAATATCTCCAATATAGTCATTTTATATGACTATATTATAACATACTTCATAAAAATGCCAGTGGCTGACCCATGCACAAACGAATTTTGAAAATAAATGGTTTTTATGTAGGAGGATTGATTGCTTTTGCTATCTCTTGTCTAATTTTTATTTGCTTCTCATGTTCATATAATTTTAAAAGAATATCTCTCACTTTTTCTAATGTAATTTATGGGGTTTACCTAAGATAAAATTTAATTACGTTGACAATTGATGCATTTTTGATATATTTAAGATATTGAATATAAATATATTTATGATGAACAAAAAAATTTAAAGCTCAAAAAAGAAAGAGAAATATCTTTTGAGGATGTCATTGCTGCAATTAATGAGGGAAGAATTTTAGATGTTATTCCCCACCATTATGAAATCGAAAAAGCTGACAATGGATACGAACAAAGTGATCGCCATCGACTTTGGTTACAGCGAAGTGATGACTGATAGTGATGGCAAACGATACGGAAAGAATTTTGGAAATATTTTGAAGAAAGCCTCTGATGATTTAAAAGTGAAAATGCAAAGTCGTCATAATTACATGCAATAAAAGTCTTAATTTTCAAGGCAGTCCTGACGCATCATAGACAAAAAACGATAAATTTTTATTTTCAGAATAAGACTCGAGTCTTAGCGAAATTTTTAAAAATAAATATGAAACCCGTGTGTTCGCGATACTTTACTATGAAGCACAACCTTTAAAATCGCTCCCCAAATGCAAAATTACAACGAACAGTATCCGCATAACACTCTAATCCACCAGGGAATTCACCTCCCGTCTCAGGATTCCAGAGAGATCCTTTCGGTGGCGGAACCGTTCCATAACCCGTTTGTTGAAATAAAACAATTTTCTCATTTTGAGGGCCCCGATAATAACAAAGCGTTGCGCCATGTTGATCATCGAGATACGGGAACCAAATCGCTTTTTCAAAACTACGAATGGGCGCATGATCCCCTTCAGAAAGGGCAGGATTCAAATCAGCACTTCCCTGATACCAGCCATTACGTGGACTCCAAGTACACATACGATTACCATTCAATTCATGACATTGATATGTCAAGGAATGTGGCAAAGGACAATTTGCAAATACCGCAAATGGCAAACATAGTGAAAATAAAAAAATTAATTTTTTCATCTGATACTCCTCTTACGATTCACACAATATATACTTGCGGTAAGGTCAAACACAAGGGATTGCATCCCAAAATGTTTTAGCAATATTCAAATGACATTGCTCATCCAACTCTCGAATGCAGGTTGGACTTGTGATATTGATTTCTGTCAAATAATCACCGATAACATCAATACCCACAAAAAACAATCCTTTTTCACGAAAGAGAGGACCTACTCTATCACAAATTTCGCGATCTCTTTGACTTAATGGTTTCGCAACACCTTTTGCACCGCGTGCTAAATTACCACGAAACTCACCAGGGGATGGGACACGTGCTAAGGCATATGGAATGGGTTCACCATTAATTAAGAGAATACGCTTATCGCCGTCGACAATATCAGGAATATATTGCTGCGCCATGATATAACGCGTACCCTGATTCGAAAGGATTTCCCATACCACAGAAAAATTTTCATCTCCTTCGATGAGATGGAAAACTGAAAGACCACCCATGCCTTCCAAAGGCTTACACACAATATCTTTTTGTTCATGAAAAAAGTCTTTCAAAAGTTGACTGTCTCGAGTCACTAAGGTGGGCGGTGAGATATCCGGAAACCAAGTCGTAAACAATTTTTCGTTAAAATCACGTAAACTTTGCGGTTTATTAATAATTCTAACACCCAACATTTCTGCCAATTCTAAAATACATGTCGTATAAATATATTCGATATCAAAAGGCGGATCTTTACGCATTAAAATGATATCAAGAGAACTTAATTCGATCAAGGAAGATTCCGACAATTCAAACCAAGATGCAGGATCACGAGAAACTTTTAATAATCGTGATTGACCAAAAGCTTTTCCTCGATGAATAAATAAATCTTTTTGTTCAAAATAATGTATTTCAAAACCTCGATCACCCGCTTCCCAAAGGAGTGCGAGTGTACTATCTTTTTTGTAATGTAGTGTAGAAATAGGATCCATCACCACTCCTAGTTTGATTGTCATTTTTTTTGCTCCAAAATTTCCCGCGCGGATGCTAACATACTTAAACGTGCAATAACACCATAGGCATAAAAACGATTTTGACATTCACCATTGGGTGCATCCGCAATCGGTTTATGACACGTTTTAACAAAAGCCAATGGTTCAAAATGCATACCCGGTGAATTTAAATTTTCATCCACGCCTCGCTCTTTATGCACACGATAAAATCCACCGACCACACGCTCGCCCCATAAATAAACGACAGGTTCTGCGACAGAATTACCAACTCCCCATGTTTCAAAGGTATAAACACCTTCTTGTACGATCACACTATGTACGGGCTGACCGCCTTTTGTTTTTGCCATTTGTGTACGCTGCTTACGATTTAAGGAGTGGACTTCTTCAGCATCTCGGACGGTCATCACTGCCATCCCATAGGTACCGGCATCGGCTTTCACAATCACAAACGGTTTATGAGGAATTTCATATTCATCATATTTTTTTTGAATATCAGATAATAATTGTTTAATGTTTTTAACCAAACAACTTTCACCTTCACGCTGCATAAAATCAAGCTCACCGCAATGATGAAAAAGTGGCGCAATAAACCAAGGGTCGATATCAATTAACTTTGCAAATTCTTGACTCACATCCGCATAATATTGAAAATGACCTGACTTTAATCGTTGATGCCAACCTAATTCTGCGGGTGGAATGATGGGTTGTTGTAAATGCTGTAATATCTCGGGGATGCCTTCTGTCAGATCATTATTAAGAAGCACGATATCCGGTTTAAAATTTTTAAGACCGATACGATTTTCTTCACGAATAATAGTTTCTAATTTGAGTTTTTCACCAGAAGATAGCGGAATGTCTTGAGCATCTTCTAAAAGTGAGCCTAATTCAGCTGTAAATCCCGCTTCTTTTAAAATATATAATAATGTTTTAATATTTTCCCAATAATAAGGATTACGCGTATGATTTTCTGGGATCACAAGAATATTTTTTGCATCCGGTAAAAATTTTGTAACGGCAACAGTAGCAGCTGTGATAGAAAGCGGCAAAAAATCCTTATTTAAATTATTAAATCCTGCAGGAAATAAATTCATATCGACAGGTGCTAATTTAAATCCTGCATTACGTAAGTCAACCGAACCATAAACGGGTGCGGGTGTTAAACGCCATTGCTCAAGAAACCAATTTTCAATTGCATTTTCATGATGAATGAGTTGACGCTCTAATAAATGTAAGGGCGCGGTTGTCGCAGTCGTTAAATGTGGCGTTTGATAACCTGAATAATTCTGCACTTTTAATCTCCTTTAGGGCTGTGTAATTCTACTAGGTTGGTCATAAATCATCGATTTTCTGCGGGAGCATGCGATCCTCAAAAACCTGTCCCGTTGTGCTGCTAAACGAGATCGATGATTTCTGCCTCATCCTAGCGAATTCTAGCAGACCCTATTTTATTTATATGTTCAAGAAAATGTTTTTTACTCATTTCACCCACAATTCGTTCATTCAATAATTCTTGGCCATTCGAGGCGAAAAATAAAAATGTCGGAGGTGCAACGATATTGAAACGTTTCATCACTGCTTGATCAAAATCATTATTATTTGTGACATCTACACGTAAATAAACAAAAGAAGATAATGCATTTCTCACATCTGGCTTTTGAAACACATGCTCTTCCATCAGCACACAAGAAACACACCAATCTGCATAAAAGTCTATGAGCGTTGGCTTATTTTGAACTTTTGCTTGGTTTAATGCTTCATCCAATTGCATCATACTTTTTACGGTAATGACATTTAAAGATATTTTTTCAGATGTGACTTTCAAATTTCCCCAGGGTTCCAGAGGATTTCTATTTCCTAATGCGGCGCCTATCATTAAAATAATGCCATACACTAATAAAATAAGTGCAACCCCTTGACGCAGTAAATCACTTTTCGTTTCTCTTTTACGAAAAAGTCCCATAAAAATAGCGACGATAATGCATAACGCAGACCATAAAAACAACGTGAGAGGCCCAGGAATAACGCGACCTAATAACCAAACGCTTAAACCAAGTAATACCACTCCCATGGTTTTTTCAATGACGATCATCCATGGTCCTGCTTTGGGTAAGAATTTTCCCGCCGATAAGCCAAATAATAATAACGGGATTCCCATGCCTATGCCTAATGCAAATAATGCAATACCACCAAACCACATATTCCCAGTTTCTGCAATATAGGCCAGTATCCCGACTAAAGGAGGGCTCACACAAGGCGAAACAATAAGACTCGATAAGCCGCCCATGATAAAAACATCCACATAATAACCACTTCTTTGCCGATGGCTAACGGCAGTCAGATATTTTTGTAACCCTTGCGGCAATCGCAGTTGATAAAGTCCAAATAAAGAGAGCGCAAGTAATATAAGAATTAAACTGGCTAAAACAATCACCCAGGGATCTTGCAAAATGGTTTGAATGCGCTTGCCTATCAGCGCCACAATAATCCCCGCGATGGCATAACTCATCGCCATTCCCATGACATAGGAAAATGATAAAAAGAAAGTGCGCATGGGAATATGTTTATGACGATGCCCCACAATAATGCTGGATAAAATAGGCACCATCGGTAACACACAAGGCGTAAAAGCGAGTAATATACCTAGACCTAAAAAACTCAAAATGACAATCACATCACTTTTGCCATAAAAAATTTGCTTTATCGACTCCTCTTCTCCGAGAACGAGCATTTGAGGCTTCAAAACAACCAGATCATGCGTTACATTTTCGGGTGCTTTTAGATTTTTTAAATCGACATTTAGGGATCTGCTTTCGGGTGCATAACAAAAACCATTGCTAGAACATCCTTGATAACCAATGCCGATATCTAATTTCCCCTTATGAACCGCTTCAAGCGGGACCGCAATGGTGAGGATGCCGGAATAAATTTGAAAAGCACCCCGAATATTATCTTTTTTATCGACCCCTTGCGGCAATACCACATAACCTAATTTCACCTGACTATCCGGTAACAAGGTAATCTTGATTTTATCACGGTATAAATAATAACCAGGGGCAATTTTCCACTGCAAGGTGAGATGCGTTTCATCCGAAAGAGTCGTTTGCAGGTGGAATGCCTGATCCGGTGGCAAAGGCGCTACCCCTTCATCCGCATAACTGATTGAAAAAAATAAACTTAAAACGAAAATCAATACCCGCAACATCGACACCTCGTTCATGGACTGTCTGACATGATACGCGATGTTTTTCGTTTTTGGTACTCGTTACAATTTGCGCCAGGCCTTGACATAGAAAAATTTATCGATATATTTAGCACTCACTACTTGAGAGTGCTAAAATCATCCCCATATAGAATTATATTGCTACCAAAAGTAGCTTTTCAGAAACATTAATTTACCGAAAGGAGATAATGCATGAGTAAACTAAGCAAAAAAATCCGTCCACTTTCTGACCGGATCGTCGTTCAACCACGTGAAGTCGAAACCACCACTGCTGGCGGCATCGTGATACCAGACACCGCTGACAAAGATAAGCCAATTCAAGGTACAGTCATTGCTATCGGCACCGGTAAATACATTGATGGCAAACTCCAGCCACTACAAGTACAAGTGGGTGATAAAATATTGTTCGGTAAATATGCCGGCACCAACATCAAACTCGATGATCAAGAATATCTTGTCATGCGCGAAGAAGATGTTATGGGTATTTTGGAAGAATAGTTTTTATATTAATCATTTTTTGATCAAGAGGAATTAAATATGGCAACAGCTAAAGACATCCGCTCCGCGGAAGAAGCACGCCAATTGATGCTTGCAGGCGTGAATAAACTTGCTAATGCAGTACAAGTGACCTTAGGGCCTCTCGGCCGTAATGTCGTGATCGATAAATCCTTTGGTGCGCCGACCATCACCAAAGACGGCGTATCAGTCGCGAAAGAAATTGAATTGAAAGACAAGTTTGAAAACATGGGCGCACAGATGGTTAAAGAAGTGGCCTCACAGACTTCGGATGAAGCAGGTGATGGCACAACAACCGCTACCGTGCTCGCACGTCAAATCTTAGTCGAAGGCTTGAAAGCGGTGGTTGCTGGTTTCAATCCGATGGATTTAAAACGCGGTATCGACAAAGCAGTCGCTGCTGCCGTCGAAGAATTGAAAAAACTTTCCGTTCCTTGCAAAGACGACAAAGCGATTGCACAAGTTGGCACCATTTCTGCAAACTCCGATGATTCCATTGGTCGCATTATTGCAGATGCCATGGCAAAAGTGGGTAAAGAAGGCGTTATCACTGTTGAAGAAGGTTCCGGTTTAGAAAATGAATTGGATGTCGTTGAAGGGATGCAATTCGATCGTGGATATCTCTCTCCTTACTTCATCACCAATCAACAAAACATGTCTGCTGAATTGGATAGTCCTTACATCTTAATCGTCGACAAGAAAATTTCATCTATCCGTGATTTATTGCCCGTACTCGAAGCGGTTGCAAAATCCGGTCGTGCATTATTAATTATTGCAGAAGATGTGGAAGGTGAAGCGCTTGCAACATTAGTCGTTAACCATATGCGCGGCATCGTGAAAGTTTGTGCTGTAAAAGCCCCTGGCTTCGGTGATCGTCGTAAAGAAATGTTACAAGACATAGCAACCCTCACCAAAGCACAAGTCATTTCTGAAGAAGTGGGTCGCACCCTTGAATCTACTTCATTAAAAGATTTGGGTTCTGCAAAACGTGTTCATATCACGAAAGACAATACCACGATTATTGATGGTGCCGGTGATAAGGGAGAAATAACCGAACGCATCACGCAATTACGTGCACGTATTGCAGATACCACTTCGGATTATGATCGTGAAAAACTCCAAGAGCGTGTGGCAAAACTCGCTGGTGGTGTGGCTGTGATCAAAGTCGGTGCTGGATCTGAAATCGAGATGAAAGAGAAAAAAGCACGAGTGGAAGATGCTTTACATGCAACCCGTGCCGCTGTCGAAGAAGGCGTGGTTCCGGGCGGTGGTGTCGCATTGATTCGCGCGTTACAAGCAGTCAAATCACTCAAAGGGGATAACGAAGCCCAAAACATGGGTATTCAATTGACCCGTAAAGCACTTGAATCGCCTCTTCGTCAAATCGTGACCAATGCAGGCTACGAAGCATCTGTCATCGTCAACAAAGTCTTAGAAGGCAAAGCTAACTACGGCTTTAATGCAGCAACCGGTGAGTTTGGCGATATGATTGAAATGGGTATCTTAGATCCTACCAAGGTTGCACGTACCGCATTACAACTCGCCGCTTCCGTTTCCGGCATGATGATTACTACCGAATGCATGATTACCGATATGCCAAAAGAAGAATCTGAAGGCATGGGTGGCGCTGGTGGTATGGGCGGCATGGGTGGAATGGGCGGTATGGGCGGCATGATGTAACTTTCGCTCTTTTCCTCGTTAAACCCCGCAACTGCGGGGTTTTTTTTGATCTTTTCGTTAATATTGAGCTCAGGTAATTATGTTAAACAAAAAAACCCTTATTTTAGCTCTCACGTTAACATGGACCAGCGTGAGCTTTTGCGCAAATGACTCAACCAACATCCAGCCTCCCCAAACGAAGGCACTCCACAAAATAACCCATATTTTTACAACAGAACCGCAACCCTATCCAACGGATATGCTATGGATCGGTTTAGGATCACTACCCGATATTTATTTTTGGCCTGATACCACAGGTTGGACCTGCACCACTGCATCTACGAAAAGTGTTTCGATGGATAGCAGCTATTGTGCATGCTATAAAGTCAAATTTTCGAATACAGCAGGAAATTGGGGAGAATATGCGACAAATTTAAGAGAGGGAGTCGTTCCTCTGATGACTTACATACTAGGCAACAACACACCAGGTGTTTACTGCACAGGAAATATAGCTGACTACCAAATGGCAGCCATTGCTCAGAAACAAAATCACTACGATAGCGCTTTTCCAAGTTATACGCAAGCGGGAGGAGCGGATACACACCCACCTCATCCTGTGAATTGCCAATGTCTCCAGTTTGACTGTTCTGCAAAGATTGTAAAGATAGGGCGAGACTGGTCGGAATTACCCAACGTCCCACCATACAATGCCGGCGACAAAGTCACTGCACCTTATCGACTTAGCTGTTATAAATGGGTACCCGTGTAAAATGTATCACTTACGATGTTAAAAAATAAATATTTTCTTTTACGGTTTTGTAACCTTTTTGAATTAAATTCTCAGGTATAACGAACCCCAAAAAGTGCAATTATCAATGACATGTTGAAATAATTGATTTAACGTATCTGTTCAGCGGTTGCCACTGAACTAATCGTGCCCGTGAGCGTGCCCGTGCCCGCGTGCGTCTTTTCTAGTGACTTTTATCAAAAGCCTTGGCCATTTTAATCAACACTTCAACTATCCTGAT